>Ga0207941_1000132_pt1 | contig 23276 bp, 13 predicted proteins | sample LakMenEpi13Sep12_FD_150695 | JGI IMG/M metagenome (GOLD analysis project Ga0207941, IMG submission 150695) | Freshwater microbial communities from Lake Mendota, WI - 13SEP2012 deep hole epilimnion (SPAdes) | ecosystem: Environmental > Aquatic > Freshwater > Lake > Epilimnion/Euphotic zone ...
GACCGTGCTCTTGGGCTTCTTTGCCCTGGGTAGCGCCATCATCATCATCTCCGGTGGCATCGATCTGTCGAGCGGATCGGTCATCGCCATGAGCGCGACGGTCTTCGGTTCGCTCATGATCGTCTTGGACCCAGATGGGTTCCGCCAAGGGCATGTCTCGAGCGTCGCTGTAATCTTGGCAATCGCAGGAACCCTGCTGGTGGGAGCCATGATCGGGACGCTCCACGCTTGGCTCATTACCAGCGTTGGACTACCTCCGTTTGTCGCGACCCTAGCGACCCTCGTCGGCTTGCGCAGCTTCGGTCGCGGTTTGACCCCAACCTTAACCGGAGGCAAATCCCAGATCGATTTCCCGGATGCAGCCCTTCGGGATACCCTCAAGGATGTGACTTCCATTTCGATCCTGTTTGTGCTCTTTGCGTTGGCCTTATGGATCCTCATGAGTCGGACCGTCACGGGCCGCCATCTGCAAGCCATGGGTGGGAACGAACAAGCTGCGAAACTCAGCGGCATCCGAACCGATCGGATGAAGTGGTTGGCCTATGTCATCGGAGCCGTCTCGGCATCGATCGTCGGAATCATCATGTTTGCAGATAGCGGATCGGCCAAACCCGACGCGATGGCCCGCGGATACGAACTCAACGCCATCGCCGCCTCGGTCATCGGTGGCTGCTCGCTCCAAGGTGGGGTGGGGACCATACCGGGCACAATCCTCGGTTGTCTATTCCTCCGCACCATCATCGACGCAGTCCAAAAAATCGTCGGCGCAGGCTCCGATGTCTATGAAGGCATGATCGTCGGAATCGTCGTGGTTGTAGCCGTCACCTTCAGCCAACGCGGGGGGGGAAAACTCTCGGGCAAACGGTTCTTCTCCAATGAAATTGGATGGACCGTAATCCCAGCTCTGGGCATCCTATCGGGACTCTCGTACTTGCTCTTCTTTGGCAATCGCCCGTGGTATGCTCCTTACCAAGCGTCTGTCGTTTGCGTCGTGGTCATTGCTTGTCTGATCGGACGGGCAGTCATGGAAACTTCTACCAAGTCGAGCGACGCTTCATGACCTCTCCGATCATCTCGATCGAGAACATCAGCAAGCGTTTCGGCGGGACTAGGGCTTTGCACCAAGTCTCGTTCGATGTCATGCCCGGCGAAGTCCATGCCATCTGCGGCGAAAACGGGGCGGGTAAAAGCACCCTCATGAAAATCCTCTCGGGGGTGATCACCGACTACGATGGCCAACTGCTCATCGATGGACAACCCGTCGAGTTCCGTGGCACCCGCGATGCAGAATCGATGGGCATTAGCATCATCCACCAAGAATTGAACTTGGTCGAACAACTGTCGATCTCGGCGAATATCTTCCTCGGTCGCGAAATGCGTTCGGGTTGGATCTTCCGTGACGATCGCCAAATGGACCACACCGCATCCGAGATCCTGCAATCGCTCGACTGCAATATCCCTACGACGAGACTCGCAGGTTCCCTGCGTGTGGGCGATCAACAACTTATCGAGATCGCCAAGGCATTGAGCATCCACAGCCGAATCGTCGTCATGGACGAGCCGACCAGCGCACTTACCGAATCGGAGGTCCAGCGACTCTATCGGGTCATCGCCAAACTGCGGAGCCAAGGAGCCACCATCCTCTATATCTCCCACAAGATGGACGAGGTCTTCGATCTGTCCGATCGCATCACCGTCATGCGAGATGGGCAATTCATCGAGACGCTCGCGACCAAGCAGACCAACCCCCGAGAGATCACCAAACTCATGGTCGGTCGGGATATCGAATCGCTCGATCTCGGACCAAGGCCGAAGCGGGGCGAGAAGATACTCGAAGTCAGAAATCTGTCCTTGGCCTGGCCCGGTCACGCTCGGGGTTACCGACTCAAAGACATCTCGCTCGATCTGCACCGAGGGGAAGTCCTGGGGATCGCCGGTTTGATGGGTGCCGGGCGCACCGAATTGCTCGAATGCCTCTTCGGCGCATCGACGATTCCTCCGACGGGCGAGATTCTCCTCGACGGCGATTCGATCATGCCTCGGCATCCCTCCGAGGCCAAGCGTTCGGGTTTGGCGCTGGTGACCGAGGATCGAAAACGCTTGGGGATCTTCAGCAACATGAATGTCGGGCGCAATCTATCGATCTGCGCGATGCACGATACGACCGTCGGTCCTCTGCTGAGCTACAAAAAAGAACGCTATGCAGGCGACGAGATGGTCGCGAAACTCCAGATTAAAACAGCCAGCCTCGAGGCACCGATCGGGAGTCTCAGCGGTGGGAATCAACAAAAATGCATCGTGGGCCGGTGGCTCCAGACCAACCCCAAAGTGCTCCTCTTGGACGATCCGACGCGAGGGGTCGACGTGGGGGCCAAAGCCGAACTCTACCGCGTGATCCGAGGCTTATGCAGCGACGGCCTCGGGGTCATCGTAACGAGCAGCGAACTGCCTGAATTGCTCACCCTGAGCGATCGGATCATGGTCTTGAGCGAAGGTCGCAAGACCGCAGAATTCGCCATCGCAGATGCCACCCAAGAGCGGATCATGGAGGCGGCAACCGGAGGTTGGCAGTTGGCCCAGGGCCGGGCTTCGAGCAGCATCGAAAACCCGAGTGGATTCGATTTGCGGCCAGATGCTTGAAACCGACAGGCCGGATATTTGAAACCGGCAAGTTTCTGTGGAAAAATTTCGATCGAGCCGGTAAGCTAAAGGGACCTCTCTGCCTGTTTTGTACCTAACTGCCCCCAGTGCAGCATCCTGACTCGAATCGCGTCGGATCTGCGTGGCATTTGCCTCTTTGGAATTCTTTCATGATCGTCGAGAGTGTGTTGGCGCTGAACGAGGAGATCCTCCGAGGCCAGTGGGATTGGATTTTGACCTGCTTTCGCGAGGTGCTCGAAGAGTCGGGGGAAAATGCGCTCGCGGGCATCTTGCCCGTTGCCAATGAGCACCCGATTCCCCCCAGTGGGCTCGGGCAGTCGGTCCATTTAACCCAAGCCTATTCGATCGCTTTTCAACTCCTAGGGATGGCCGAGCAGAACGCGGCCGATCAGTTCCGCAAGACCATCGAAATGCAATCGGGAATGGATGCCCTACCGGCCCTCTGGGGGGCCTCGTTGCGGCAATTGAAAGACCAAGGATGGACATCGCAACAGATCGCCGAACAACTGCCAAAGATGCAAGTCGAGCTTGTCTTGACAGCGCATCCGACGGAGGCCAAGCGAGCCACGGTCCTGGCCCACCATCGACGCCTCTACGAACGCTTGCAGATCCATCGGCAGATCCTCAGCAACGGAGCCTCAGCCGATAACCCTTCGAGCCAGGAAAATGATTTCGCCGTGCGCGCGTTGTTGTCCATCCTATGGCGGACCGGCGAGATCTACCTCGACAAACCAGATATTCAGTCCGAGCGTCGCAACGTGCTCGATTACTTGACGCATGTGTTTCCGTCGGTCCTGCGGCCCCTGGACCAAAGGCTGCGAATGGCTTGGACTCAAGTTGGGCTCGATCCCAAGGTATTCGATAATCCTTTGGTCTTCCCCCGATTGACCTTCGGCACATGGGTCGGCGGCGATCGAGACGGCCATCCACTGGTAACGGCCCAAGTCACCCGGCAGAGTCTGCTCGAGATGCGCAGCAGCGCCCTGGGATTGGTGCATCGACAGTTGCAGCAATTGGCTCGACTGCTGAGCCTCTCGGCGTATTGGCAACGGCCAAACCCAGAGTTCCTCCAAGCCTTGGCCATCGCAGCCGATCGCTTAGGCACCGCAGGCCAACGCGCGATCGATCGCAACCCGAACGAGCCTTGGCGTCAGTTCATCAACACGATGCTAGCTCGATTGCCGCGCGTCGATGCCTCCTACGAAAACATCGCCAAGGACCAACCGCCGATCTATCAGCGCTCGGCCGAGCTGCTTGACGACTTGAAGCTGCTCTATGAGAGTCTGGTCGCCTCCAGTCAGCGTCATGTCGCCGAGTATGCCGTCCAGCCGCTCATGCGGATCGTACAGACTTTTGGATTCCACCTAGCGGTTCTCGATGTACGTCAAAACAGCGCGTTTCACGATCGAGCTGTCGAGCAATTGCTCGTCGCGGCCGGATTTAACCGTACGAACTTCTCGCAATGGCCCGAGTCCGAACGCTTGGAGCTATTGCATCGTGAGCTCGAATCCAAGCGGCCCTTTGCAAGGCCCGATGTATCGCTGGGGACCGAAGCCGACGCGGTCTTGTCCTCCTTGAGGGTTCTCAAGGAATACAGTGCGGCTTATGGTTTCGACGGGCTCGGATGCTTGATCGTAAGCATGACCCGAAACGTCTCGGATTTGCTCGTGGTCTACTTGCTGGCCAGAGAGGTCGGCCTGATGCGCGAGACCCCCGAAGGCTTGGAGTGCCCGTTGCCTGTCGTCCCGCTTTTCGAAACCGTCGACGATCTGCAGCACAGCCCGGCGATTTACAACGCCTTTTTGGAGCATCCGATCACCAAGCGGAGCATGAAGGTCCAGCGAGGACCCGATGCGCGCGAATCGGATGCGCCGGTCGGGCAAGTGATGATCGGCTATAGCGACAGCAACAAGGACGGAGGCATCCTGGCCAGCTTGGTTCATTTGCGTCGAGCCCAAAAGGAACTCGTCGAAGTCGGCAAATCGCATGGGGTGCGTATCCGTTTCTTCCATGGTCGCGGCGGTACGATCAGCCGAGGTGCTGGGCCGACGAATCGTTTCATCCAGTCGTTGCCCTACGAGTCCTTGCAAGGGGATTTGCGATTGACCGAGCAAGGTGAGACGATCCCGCAGAAGTACGCGCATGGCGCGACGGCCATCTACAACCTGGAACTGTTCCTCGCAGGCGTAGCCCGCAAGACGTTGACCGACCAAAAGGACGATGCGAGCGAGCACCCGCTCGAAGCGACGCTCTCGGATTTGTCGCAATGGGCCAGGGAAAGCTACATCGAGCTGATCCATCGCGAGGGATTCGTGACGTTCTTCCGACAAGCCACTCCGATCGATGCGATCGAACAGAGCCGGATCGGATCGCGACCCTCACGCCGCACCGGTCAGCAATCGCTTGCAGATCTACGGGCGATCCCGTGGGTCTTCAGTTGGGGACAAGCTCGCTTCTTCCTCTCGGGCTGGTTCGGTGTTGGAACAGCTCTGGAGAAACTCCAGATGACTGCGCCCGAAAACTTCGCGAGGCTCAAGGAGACGATGAGTCAGTGGGCACCGTGCCATTACCTCTTGAGCAACGTAGCGACCAGCCTTGCGGCAACCGATCTAGAGATCATGCAAGCCTACGCGCAGATGGTCGAGGACCCTGCATTGAGGGATTCCTTCATGAGCACGATCCAGAGCGAACTGATTCGCACTCGCGAGAAAATTGAATGGCTCTACGATGGCCCATTGTCCGAACGACGACCGAACATCCAGCGGATGATGAATCTAAGGTCCAGTGGGCTGAGGGTTTTGCACCGCCAGCAAATCGATCTTCTGAAGATGTGGCGGAGCTACCATCGCATGCAACAGACCAAGGAAGCGGACCAACTGATCCCTCAGTTGTTGCTGACCGTCAACGCGATCGCCAGCGGCTTAGGCACAACTGGCTAATCACACCGTAGCATGGCCCTCCGAGGCCGTGCGTCTGCTCTCCGTAGCATGGCCCTCCGAGGCCGTGCGTCTGCTCTCCGTAGCATGGCCCTCCGAGGCCGTGCGGCTGCTCTTGGCCTCCGTCGGCTTTATGCCGAATGGCGTTGAATTAGTGTGAGCGGAAGTGCGCAAGCACTCCGGTGAAGGATGGGTTGTCCTCGATATCGCAATACTTTTCACCGGACGGCTTGCGCCGTTCCGCTTTTAACTCAACGCCATTCGGGCAAAGCCCGACGACGGAATGCTCAGCTATCGAATCGTAACCATCCGCTCGGAATTCTCGTCGCGAATCACCAGCGATAAAGCTTCCCCGGCTCGGATCTCGCCAAGCGATTGGACAAAGTCCTCGACGGAATTGACCGGCGTGCCGTTGACCGACAAGATCACGTCACCGACCTTGACCCCAGGAATCCGGCTTCGTCGCGAGATCTCGGTGATGATCACTCCTTCGCCAGCTTCCAACTGGAGTTTTTTGGCAATGCCCGGCGGAACTTCATCGACAGCAAGCCCGAGTTTTTGAGCGCGCTCCATGGACTGTCGCTCATTGCTTGCCAGGGCTTTTTCGTCCAAGGCGGCGACGGTCACCGGGATATCGATCGTCTTGCCATCGCGATAGATCTTCACATTGACACTCTTGCCGGGCTTGGTCTCGCCGATCGCACGACGCATGGCCGAGTCGGATTTGATCGCGACTCCATCGATCTCTACGATGACATCTTTGATCTGAATCCCTGCCTTGTCGGCAGGCATTCCCTTGGTGACTGATTCGACCAAAGCCCCTTTGAGATCCGTAGGAAGCGATAGCTGCTTGGCCAACTCTGGACTCATCGCTGCGGGTCGAACGCCGATGAAACCGCGAGAGACGCTGCCGTTGGCGATCAGGTCGCCGAGGACTCTCGACGCGGTATTGCTAGGAACAGCAAAACATACTCCGTTGTATCCACCCCCTCGCGATGCGATCGCGGTATTGATCCCGATGATCTCGCCTCGCAAATTCAACAGAGGCCCACCGCTGTTGCCAGGGTTGATCGCCGCGTCGGTCTGGATGAAATCATCGTAAGGTGTAATCCCCTGATCGGTGCGCTTGGTCGCGCTGATGATCCCGGCAGTGACCGTCTGGGCCAATCCAAAGGGACTGCCGATCGCAATCGCCCAATCTCCAACCTCCACCTTCGAGGAGTCTCCCATCGGGGTGGCGATCAGACCCACGGCATCGATTTTCAGGACGGCCAAGTCGGTTCGCGGATCGGTTCCGATGACTTTGGCTGCGTACTTGGTATCGTCGCTCAGATAGACTTCGAGTTCCGCCGCATTGGCAACCACATGGTTGTTGGTCAGAACGTATCCGTCTTGCCGAACGATGACCCCAGAGCCGAGTCCCAATTGAACCATACCTTCTGGACCAGCGATTTCTTGCTCGGGCTCCATATCTGGCAGTCCGAATCCTGGGCCAAAGAACCGCTCGAACTCAGGTGGCAAACCCTGAGGCAATCCGCGCCCGTTGCCTCGCTGAGCCACACTCCGACGCTCGACGAGCGACTTGATGCTCACGACCGACGGCTTGACCGACTTGGCTACTTCGCGGAACGCCTTGGACAACTGTTCGGCATGGACGACCAGTTCCGGGTCCAACTGCGTTCGGGCTTGGGTCGCCTCGGCCGCCTGCTGCGCGTAGGCTTGTGAGGGATTGACCGACGACTGCGAAAACATCCAGTACCCGACTGGACCTGCAACGACGGCCATCAACGCCAACAATTTCCAGGTCGACATAGGTCGATTCATGATCTGAGGACTCCCGAGAACCAACAAAATGAAGGTGATTCAACACGAACAGATCCGACGGGCTCTTGGTGCCAAAATGGCCTTCGGCCCATCGGTCGATAGGATCAGATCCGCAAATTCTGTTCCAATCCAACAGGATTTCAAACCTGTCGGGGGTCAAAACAGAGTCGCACGACAGGGAAAATCCCCTGAAATAAACCCGACTAGTTTTTCAAAAGGTCCTTCGGAAGGATCTTTTTGTCGGTAAAAAAAGCTTTGTCTTTGAACCCAAAGTAGCTGGGTTTGTAGGATTCGGGAATGCTGACGCTGGCCTTGGCAGGTACCTCGATCCCAACTCCGGAGTAGACGCAATTGACGAAAAGCCTTCGGAGATCCTCGTTGAGCAAATCGACTGCCGCACCGATGGTCGAACCGACGGCTAAGCCCGCTTTACCCTCGGGTTGACCGTTTCCTTCGGGCATCTTGTAGCTCTTGGTCCATACCAGGGCTTGCATAGGATCGTTCTTCTCGCCTTCGAGTGGCGGGTCGGTGGGCTTCATCCCCGAGAGGACTTGCCCGAACATGACGACTTTAGCGTCGGCTGGCAAATGGACCACACCGTAGACATCGGTTGGCCCAAAAACATCGGACACACCTCGCAGGATCGGCGCATCGGCATGTTTGGGATTGATCACCCCGCGTGTGGCTTGACCATTGTGCACTCCGTGGTGAGAGACCCAGGTCTCGCCGACGACTTGCTGGCCAAATCCACCTTGCCACTTGCCATTGTTCCATGACCAGTGGGCATAAGGATGATTTGCATCGCCGAAGTTGAACGGATGGGTTGCGGTGCGGATGGCCAAGAGGGGCTTTCCGGCTCGCACGAACTGATCGATGTGTTTCATCTGCTCAGGAGGCAGGGCGCGGAAGCGGAGGAACATGACCATGAAATCTGCATCGTCGAGTTGCTCGAGCCCCGGGATGTTGCTCGAGTAGTTCGGGTCGACGGTTTTGGTTTCCGGATGGATTGCAAAGTGAACCGTGCAATGAAAGCCATGTTGCTCGGAAAGAATCTTGGCGAGCATGGGCAAGGCTTCTTCGCTGCGATACTCCTCGTCGCCCGAAATCAGAACCACTTTCTTGCCCGTACCGCTCTTGCCGCTTGCCCCAGGGAGGTTGAGCCAAAGGTCTTGGGCAAACAAAGCTACGGGTTGCATGGCTAGCAACAGGAACATCAAGCCTTGACCTAACGGACGCTTAAGAATGCGATTCATCTATCGGAAATCCTCTCGGGTTAAATACCAACCAAAACCAATTACTCGTAATCTCGCTTGATCATCTTTTCCAAAATCGGAAGTTTCTCATCGATGGTGCCAGTTGCCAAGGTTTGGCCGTCTGGCCCTGCGATGGCTCCAAAAGCGTCGACTTTGAGGGTCTCGTCGATGAGACCTTTGGAGAAGTAAAGCTGGACTTCGGCAAGCCGATCGAGCACCGTTCGACTTGTGTCGGCGGCGAGAGCTGGCAAGCGTTTCTTCTTGACCGACTCGGCCGGAATGTTTGGAAGATCATCGAGCGCATAGCCTTCGAAGAGCTTCTGCATAAAACCGTTGACCGCATTCTCGATCTTGGTCTCAGGGGTCTTGTCCATGGCGATGTCGCGATTGTTGAGCGAACTGGACGTGAAGGATTTATCCTTGGCGTCTTTGGCCGCTTTGAGATTGATCGCGCGGATGCGGCAATCGTTCTTGATCGATCGATTGGCGATGATCATCGATGCATCGACTTCGAAGACGATCAACGCATCGTAGTGCTGCTCGTTGGCTTGCTTGGTCATTTCAGCAAGGCTCTCGAACTTACCGATGTACACAAGACCTGCTCCCAAGGGAATCGATCCACTGGGCAACTGCAAATCGCTAGCGTCGAAGTTCTTCACAAGCGACTGAAGATTCGAGAGGGAGGGACCTGCACCTGGGTTGCCACCGGATTCCGAACCGAACCCAGGCATCATTCCACCCGGTACACCGGGTCCACCTAGCTGCAGTCCGGTCCCGCCGGCTCCACCAGCCCCAGGTCCGGGAGCTCCGGGCGCTCCGCCTCGCAGACCCATCGCACCGGCCCCTGGGCCGCCTGCTGCCCCCAAGGCACCGACTCCGCCCACTCCACCGACACCGCCGATTTGAGGAGCGGGGAGAAATTTCGTCCCCGATTTGCCACCCGTAGCAGGCGCTCCTGCGGGGGGGGCGCCACCGCCACCACCGTAGCCAGCCGGAGGGCCACTCGGACCAATAGCACCTGGCGGAGGTCCGCCTGCGCCACCGTAACCGGCTGGAGGGCCACTCGGACCAATAGCACCTGGCGGAGGTCCGCCTGCGCCACCGTAACCGGCTGGAGGGCCACTCGGTCCAATAGCACCTGGTGGAGGTCCACCTGCGCCACCGTAACCGGCTGGAGGGCCACTCGGTCCAATGGCACCTGGCGGAGGTCCGCCTGCGCCACCGTAACCGGCTGGAGGGCCACCCGGACCAAGGGCACCGGGTGGAGGTCCGCCGCCGCCGTAACCGGCCGGAGCTCCACCCGCACTTGCTGCTCCACCACCGAAACCACCTGCGCCGAAACCACCCGCGCCAAAGCCGCCTAGACCGACACCCCCTGCGCCGCCGGATTCGCCGCCGCCGAAAGCACCGGCAGCTCCACCTGAGAGCAGCCCAGAAAGACCTGCCAGGCTCGGTGGGAGCGATAGAGAACCAAATGAATAATCGCGAAACGCCTCAGACCATTTTCCTTCCGAATGGGCCTTGTTGAATTCATCGACGAATACCGCAGCATAATTGCCAGCCGCATCGCTGAGTTCTTTGGCGGGCAAAGCGCGCACGCCGGCCGGAATCGGAGCACCGGAACCTCCCGCGTCGCTGCCACCACCTCCTTCGAAACCCAGCCCGGGGGGAACACCACCGCCGCCTGAGAGTCCCGGAGGGCCGCCGCGACCACCCCCGGCGCTGGTGAGATCTTTCAATGCCGTTCCGATGGGCTTGAGATCGGTCACTTGAGGTGTTTTTTTGACGATCAAGCCTACGGCAAAGTTGTATCCAAGCCGAGGGACGATTCGTTTTTTATCCCAGCGGTACTTATCGATCATCTCTTGGGCTTCATCGCTGGGCACATGCAGCGAGTGGGCTTGGTAGAGCGCATAAGACCTCGGAGAATTGCCCGCTTGGAAAGCGATGACCGCCCGGTCTTCGAGCGTCAATTCGACGGCTGGCATCGAGGGCGCACCGGCGGGATTTTGCGAATTTTGAGGTGCACCAGAACCAGCGAATCCGGAACCTGCAAATCCAGATCCGGCGAATCCTGTGCCGGGGAGGCCCGATTCGGGCTCGCCCTGGCCGCCGAGCGGATTCGAACCCAATAGATTTCCGCCACCGACACCGGTGCCGATCGAGCCTGCAGCGCCTGAGCCACCCGGGGAGCCTAGGTCGAGCAAAGAGCTACCGCCACCGGCCGGGGCTCCACCCGCCGGGGGACCACCACCTGCACCGGCAGCTTCCAGGGCCGGAGGACCGCCCGAGGAACCGCCCTCTTGGGGTGCCCCTGAGGTAAACGAACCACCCCCACCTGCACCGGCAGCCTCCAAAGCCGGTGGGCCGCCTGAGGCGCCGCCACCGGACTCCGGTTCGCTCGATGCCGAGTTGCCCGACTCTTGACCGGTGCTGCCGGCCGGAGGGCTTGCGCCCTGACCCGGCCCAGGGGCACCTTTGACCGCGGGGCCCGAGGCCATCCCGCCTCCTGCCGACGCAGAGTTCGTCGCGCCGTCGCTCGATGCGACCTCGGTTTTTTTGGAGAAGCAACCGAGCGAAGCGGAACAACACAGTGCCGCGGCCATATACGCCAGACGATACTTCATGGGTAAACCCCATTGCAGGAAAGACTAAGGAAATGCAATCGCATGAGAAGTTTATATTATCCGTCGGCTATTTCCCGTTGTCCACTCCCGGCGACTGTATATTGTTAGGAACGAAGGTTTTTAGCCCGCAAGTTCCCCCGAGGCCTCCCGCAGGTACTTGCCGATTGGGCCTGACCGATCGAAAAATCCCGATATGCACCCGATAGGTGACGATTTTGGCTGCCAAAGGTCCCGACAAACCGCAATCTCCTTTTGCAAACCAGAGCCAGCCGACCCTCCCGCCGGTCCGACTCTGGATGCTCTTTGTTTCCATGATGGTATTTGCCGGTTTTTCACTTTTGTTGGCCGTCGCGGCTCGGATCCCGAGTTTCGCCAACAGCCTGCGCGACCTGTTCGGATCCCCGAACAAACTCCAGTCGCCCGGAGACGAACGCTCGACGCACCTGCTGCTCTTGTTGGTCTGCTACTGCTCCCCGTTGCTCATGATGTTCTGGGTCAGCATGCTCCGACGCTTTATCCTGTTCCAACAACGACGCTTAGACCAACGCTTGCGTCGCGAGCAAATCGAGGACAGCGAATTCAACATGGAAAGCTAACCGGCGATGAACGAAATCCTCGCAGCGATCGAAAAACACCTCAAGCGTCCGCTCAAGGCCTCGCAACTCGATTACTACCAAGTCATCGGGCTCGAACCGTTCTGCGCCGATAAGTCCGCAATCGAGTCGGCCCTGAAAATCGCTTTGGAACAGATTCGAACCAGCGAAAGTTCCACTCCAGCCAACCAAGAGAACTCTTCGCAAGCTGCCGATCCGACCGGCTCGCTCCAGGTCGTCCAGAAACTCCTTCGCCAAGCCCAATCGATCCTGCTCGATACGTCCAAGAAAACCGCTTACGACAGCCAACTTGCAAAGCTCTTCGAGTCGCAAAAGAAACAAAAGGAACTCGGGAAGAACTCCTCAGTACGCACCCAATCGACTGTCGGCATCGTCGATCGAACATCCAACAAACCATCTGCTGGAACTTCGAGTCCGACCATCGCTCCGAACGCCTCGGAACTGCTTCCCCTAGGCGACCCCATGCTGCCTTTCAACGCGGCATCGATCGCACCGGACTCCTTTGCAAGAGCCAACTCCGCGTTGAACCTAACCCCCGAGAAACGCCGCGCAGAACTCTCGGAACTGTTCCCTTCGCTCATGCTCATGTCCATCCAACCCGAGCCGACTCACGAGCAACCCCCAGCATGGCTCGTAGCCGCCGATCGCAAACCTTCTGCCAAAGCATCGACCCTGGCCAACGCATCAACTCGCGCCAACCCAAACGGCTCGTTCGCAGATAAAGATCAACAAGATGCGGCCAAGCGGACCGACACCAAGTCCACCGACACCAAACGGGTCGATCTGGTCGAACAACTCCGATCGCGCCGACGCCGCCGGAATCTCCTGGCAGTCGGCGGTATGGTCCTTGCCGCCCTAGGACTCCTAGGCTTTGCCTCGTTTCGATTCGTTTCGAACCGCCAACAAGTCGCCCAACAGGATCGAAACAAACCCGCCGAGCGTCCAACCGACAACGCCTTAGGAAATGCGCTACCCGGCGCAAATCCATCCAACACAAAGACCCCAGATCTGAACATCGGAGCTACCACCAAAGGTCGCAATCGCAAAGGCGCCAACGAACTCCCACTCCCAGAACTCCCCTCGGTAGGATTCTCCGAGCCCGATGCCTCGTCTCCGGCGACCGACAATCCAGCCATGGCCAAGCCCCCAGTGCAAATGCCCCCCGATGCCGCAAGCACTCCCGAACCGGCCCCTGAACCGGTCCCTGAGCCGGCCCCTGAAACGACCACAGAACCGACCCCAGCACCAACCCCGGAACCGGCAATGGCCAACGAAACCCCGGAGTGGAAAGCTGGCATGGCCAAAGCCAAGGAAGCGTTGGTCAGTCGAGACCCCGGCAAATTCGAGCCCTTGATCGCCGCGATGCTCGACAAAGCGACGACCAAGTTGGGCAAGGACCAGACGGCCCGGCTCGACCAAGCCGGCCAGCTCCTGAAAATCTACGCCGAGTCGTTCGAGGAAGCCAAACTCAAAGCCAAAGGAGCCTCATCGTTGAAGGTCGGCGCGACCGAGGTGAGCATCGTCGAATCGACCCCTGAGAAACTGATCGTTCGAGCCCAAGGCAAAAACCAATCCTACGAATGGGACAAGCTCCCGTTTGGGATCGCCGCGGCCATCTGCGATCTGGGATTGAGCGATTCGGCACCGGTCGATATCGCGGCTCGAGCGATCTTCTTTTCGATCCATCCTTTTTATCAAGAGGCCGCCAAGTCCAACAACTTGGTAACCAAGCGGATCGACGGCTGGTTTGAACGATCGCTAGGAAAGGAAAGCATTCGCGCCGACCTCAAGCAATTTTTAACCGACCGATACGAATAACCCCTTGAACTTCCTTGGCACTGGACCACTCAACCCAAAGCGCAGACTCGATCATGCCGACTAGCAGCACAAGGCCGATTGCAGGCAAAGCATGGGGCAAGAGGCTCGTATTCCTAGGGACCGCAATCGCGATCCTTTTAGGGATCTTCGGGGCGACGACCCACAAGCCGGTCCTGCTGCGCAGTCCCGAGCAAATCGAATCGACATTCGATTCGACGGTCCTCGAAGCTGCTCACAAGATCGATCGTGAGTTCCGAGCCGATTGGGACCAACAAGGCCTGCGGCCTGCCCCACCAGCCCCTTGGCATACGGTCGCAAGACGCATCAGTCTGGGGATGGTCGGCAATGGGCTTTCGCTCGAAGAGTATCGATCGCTCGAGAAGATCCCCGAGGATCAACGCGTCAGTTGGTGGACCGAGTACTTGCTCAACGATCGGCGGTGGGCGGACCAATTCGCCGAGCGGTTTGCCCGCGCGACGGTCGGGACCAGCGAGGGCCCATTCTTGATCTTCCGCAGGCGAAAATATGTCGATTGGTTAGCCGATCGCTTGGAAGAGAACCTGCCTTACGATCAGATCGTCCGTCGCATATTGGTCGCAAAAGGATCATGGACCGATAGTCCTGAGGTCAATTTTTTGACAGCGACGATGGACGAGAACAACGACAGCAAACCCGATGCGGTGCGGTTGGCAGGGAGAACTTCCCGGGCTTTTTTGGCCATGCGGATCGACTGCCTGCAGTGCCACAACGATTACTTGGGCAATGTCCAATTCCCGACCGCCAGCGGAGTCCAGACTTCGGATCCTAAAGACTCGCTACGGACCGGCCAGCAAAGCGACTTCCATCAACTTGCCGCGTACTTCGGCACCATTCGGATGGACAATCCCTTCAGCGGTCTGAAGGAGGAAGGGCAAGCGTATCGGACCAAGTACCTCAACGCGCAGGTGGAGACCGACGTGGAAGCATCGGTGCCGTTTGCGCATCATTGGTGTGGATATCAGACGAGCAACCGAGAGGGGCTTGCCGATTGGGTCACGCACCCTAGCAATCGCGCGTTTGCCCGCGCGACGGTCAATCGCGTTTGGGCGATTCTAACCGGCAGGCCGTTGGTCCAACCGATCGATGACATACCGGCCCAAGGCCCCTATCCGCCTGGCCTTGAAGCCTTGGCCGATGACTTCATCGAGCATCGGTATGATCTCAAGCGATTGGTGCGGGTGATGATCGCCACGGGCGTCTATCAGATCGATTCGCAGTGGAGTCAGGGGGATTCGAGTCAGACCGAGCAGATCGACGAGTCCTACGAGAAGGCTTGGGCGTTGTTCCCTGTCAGTCAATTAAGGCCCGAGCAGATGGCTGCGGCGGTCCATCAAGCGTGTCGGCTCAAGACCATCGACGCTTCGTCCTCGATTCTATCGCAGTTGGAGTTGTACGGTGGGGTCAACGACTTTACCAAGGCTTATGGGAGCCGAGGCGAGGACGAGTTTTTCGAGCAGTCGGTCACGATCCCGCAAAGGCTCTTGATGATGAACGGTCAGTTCTTATCCGAGCGGATCGACAACAATCCGATCATGAACGCAGCGACACGGATTTCCGGGTTGGCACGGGACGACCAGACGGCGGTATCGACGGCATTTTTATCGACCTTGAACCGACCGGCGACGGCCCAGGAGTTAGAGGTTTTTACCCAGCGGCTCGAGGGCAAGCGTGGCGAGGCCCGGAGCCGGGAGTTAGGAAATTTGTTCTGGGTCCTGCTCAACAGTTCCGAGTTCCAATGGAATCATTGATGTTTCTGGGTTCCAGGAGGCTTGATTCATGGGGTCAAGCCGGGACGGGTAGAAACTCACCGATTGGACTTTATCGGCATAGAAAAGCTGGTTATACTTCTCGTTTGGATTGCAGAAAAAGCTGCAAAACACTGCACAAGCATTTCCTGCACAAGCACCCATAGCTCAATTGGATAGAGCATCGGTCTACGGAACCGAAGGTTTCTGGTTCGAATCCAGATGGGTGTACTCAAACGGCCCGCCCTCGGCGGGCCGTTTTCTTTTGAGGACTGTCAATGATGTCAACCTCATCCGCCGTAAACAATGTCAACGTTGTCAACCTCGTCCGCTGTCAACAATGTCAATGCTGTCAACCTCGTCCGCTGTCAATGACGTCAATCACGTCAATAACGTCAATGACGTCAGAAAAACCCGCCGCCGCAGGCGGCGTACTCCCCCAACCGCCGCCGAAGGCGGACGAACAACTAAACGCCGCCGCAGGCGGCGCCCCCCCCGAAACGCCGCCGCAGGCGGCGGGGTTGGTGTTTTGACGTCATTGACGCGGTTGACGTCATTGACGTGATTGACAGCGGACGAAGTTGACATCGTTGACATTGTTGACAGCGGACGAGGTTGACAGCGTTGACATTGTTGACGGCGGACAGCGTTGACGTTGTTGACATTAGCGGCGAAACCAAGTGACCAATTGGGCATTGCCCAATCGAGTCAAGGGGAAACACCTGCTCGTTTGCCCACACTTTATTCATCTGCGAATACTCATATCGTCAGGATGAGTCGTACCCTCTGGCTGCATTGGAAGTTCTTGGAGAGACCATGGCCAATCTGTTTGATAAACACGGAGGTTTTCGCAAGCTCCATTCGTTCACATTGGCAACGATCGTTCAGTTAGAAACACTTCGCTTCTGTCGTCGATTTCTTACCAGCGACGAACGAGAAAGCAGGTCGAAGCTCTTTGACCCCAAAGGTCGACAGTTCGACCAAATGACCCAAGCTGCACGCAGCGGTCGCCAGAACATCATTGAAGGCTCCGAACGCTCTTCGACGTCCAAAGATACCGAAATGAAACTCACGGATGTCGCCCGCGCGAGCTTGAGTGAACTCCGGGGCGACTTCGAGATCTTCATTATGGACCGAGGCCTGTTACCTTGGTCCGTTCACGACGAGCAAGCTGCAAAGATCAATTCTATATCGATCGATGGGGCAGATTTCTATGAGGATCATGTTCACGAGTCGGCAAAACATGCGATCACTCAAAGAGCTAAATATGCGGTTTGGCTTGATGATCCAGACCCTGTCGTTGTTGCTAATACCTTGCTACTGATGATCAGTCGTACACTGAATATGCTTAGGCGACAGATCGAAGCCCAAGGTAAAGCGTTCGAGGAGAACGGAGGATTCTCTGAACGCCTCTATGCCAAGCGTGCCCAAAATCGCAATGCGTCTCAGGAGAGCATTGAATGTCCGAAATGTGGAAAGCCCATGCGTCGCCGCAGGGGCACTCAGGGAGAATTTTGGGGATGCACCGCATTCCCTGATTGTCGCGGAACCCGCATGGTCTAATCCCAGCACCGCACACGTCAACGTCCACTGTCAACAATGTCAACCTCGTCCGCTGTCAACAATGTCAACGACGTCAACCTCGTCCGCTGTCAATGATGTCAACAAAGTCAACCTCGTCCGCTGTCAATGATGTCAACGACGTCAACCTAGTCCGCCGTCAATCACGTCAACCGCGTCAATCACGTCAATGACGTCAGAAAAACCCGCCGCCGCAGGCGGCGTACCCCCCGAAACGCCGCCGAAGGCGGACGAACAGCCGAAACGCCGCCGCAGGCGGCGGAGGTTGGTGTTTTGACGTCATTGACGTCATTGACGCGGTTGACGTGACTGACAGCGGACATTGTTGACAACGTTGACGTTGTTGAGGGCGGACAGCGGACATTGTTGACGTTGTTGACGTTGTTGACGTTGTTGACGGCGGACGAGGAGGCTGTTTACCGTGGCTCGAAGATTCCGTCCCATAGCTTTTTCCGAGCGATCAAACAATTGACAGCCGTCTGCTCTGCGGTCTTCCAATGGGCTTCATCGGTCCGGCACAGGGATTCGACAAGCCCCCTTGCGACCGGACCATGTTCATCCCCATCCAACCCAATATGCCGCTCCAGATAGTATTGGAACTCGGTCAGTTGCCCTTGGGTCTGTCGATTCAACTGTTCGACGATGCGCTGAAACACCGACGGTAACAAATCTTCTCGCCCAAACGTAAAGGCGGTGGCAATCGCGCAGATATCGCCACTTTCAATGATGGAAAACGTATGCTCCACAAATTCACGAGCAGCCTGCGGGATCCTCGGCGATGCGATCGCGGTGCGGACTGGAATCCCCCGACGAAGTTCGCTAAGGAAATCGTCGATGACCGCCGTACTCGCTCCGCATTGCTTCATCGAACGATGGTAGATGTCGAAATGACTTGCGAACCCGCCATGGCGATCGACATCGGACTCCTCGGCCAAAACGATCTCGTTGATCAGGCGGCAGGCTCGGGCGTCCACAGGGGGGACCCATGGCACTTTCACGCAGCAGATTCGCTCTTGAAGCGCCTTGAGCAGGGACATGAAGTCCCAAACGGCAAAGACGTGATGCTCCATGAATCGCAGCAAAGCCTCCGGCCGATCCATTTGCCCATAGATTCGGTGATGGATCAATTCGTCTCGCAATGGAGCGAGTTTCTCTTCGAGTTTCTCGATGGGCTTCAAAATGCTCAGTTTCGTTGAAAGTTCGCTGGGATCTAATTCACGGGGAGTCCGTCCACGTTAGCATCGACCATCATGCAGGTCAACCGAAACGGAAAGCTCACCCGTTGTCTGGCCGGCCGGTGAGCAACTTGGCGATCGCTTCGGGTGGTATCGGACGGACAATGCGAAAACCTGTAAACCAACTGGTACTGTATTGGTCCCGCTGGAGCTTGAACGAAAAACCAATGATAGGTTTTCCGAATATTATTGCGCCGCCGCGCAAGACATGCCCCTTTTTGAAATGGGGATGTTCGGTGATCACAAGTGGATCAAGAAGCGGGTCACTGGCGGCATTGCCTGCGAAATAACTCTCATCGAAGTTATCCAAGCACCACTCTTGGACGTTTCCCAACATGTCGTACAAGCCGAACGGATTGGGATTCTTGCGCCCTCGCATTTGGACCCCACCGAGTGTGTTTCCGAGCATCCAGACTTCGCGATCCAGCTCGGTTGGATCTGCGATCGATTCCCCGCTGCGACCTGCACGGCACGCCCATTCCCATTCGGCCTCCGTTGGCAATCGATACGAGCCTCGGTTCAATTGATTCGGCAGAACGGGTCCATCCCACAAATCCAATCCCCCTTTCTCGTTCAACCTTTGGCACATCGACTGAGCTTCCTCCCACGGAATCCTGGTGACCGGATACTCTTGGGAGTTTCCACGAGGGCGGTTGTACTCATTCTCAAGATCCAGGACCGAGGGGAGCGAATGGTCCGTACCGAGGACTCTTACCCGCTCGGCTTCCGAAATCTCGTACTTGCTTATGTAGAACGGAAAACGGATTCGCACCCAAGTCGGATTGGACGACGCCCGGATCATCTCAAGCTCGGCTGGATTGACGGTTTCCTTTTTCAGCCTATCGGATTCCTCTGGGGTATAACCCATCGAAAACTCCCCGGGTGGAATCAAGACAAATCGAATTCCAAATCGATTTTCCCACTCGACGTCGATACCCAACGCATCGGCCCAACGCTGCTGGTACTCTCTTGCGACCTCGGAGGAGAACGGAAGACGCAGTTCTCTGGACCAGGGATGATCGATCGTCGTATTCGGGATTGCAAGGCTATGCAGGGGGTCTTTAGACTCTGAGTCACCAAGAACCGCTTGGCCGGGAACGGGTCTGCCGGGAAAAGGTACGCGAGGAACTGCGGTCAAATACTCCAAGTTTCTTGATAGTCTAGATAAAAAAAAGGGCAAGAGGAGCAAACCAGCGACTCCGGCCAGTGCCGAAATCCAATGTCTGACAGACCTGGGAATTTGAAGTGGCATGTGGAAGAGCGTCAGGCGATTTTCGAGTTTCCCCCAGTCGACCGATTCGAGTATCCGGAGAACCTCTGTTGCAGAATTGAACCGACGCTTGGAGTCTTTCTCGAGCATACGATGGATCAGCTTTTGAACTTCGGCAGGCACATCGGCACGGAATTGCTGTATGGTTGTGGGTGCGGAGTGGAGGACCGAATACATTTCTGCGTATTGGCTCTCTCCACGGAAAGCTGGTACGCCGGTGAGCATTTCGTAGAAGACCGCTCCGAGGCTGAAGATGTCGCTCCGAGCGTCGAGAGTTTCATCTCGGATCTGCTCTGGGGACATGTAAAGAGGTGTACCTACGACGGAGTCGGATCGAGTGAGCCGAGAGTCGTCATTTCGACGAACCAGACCAAAATCGGTGATTTTGACCATGGTCTCGGCAGCATGGGTAAGGAGGATATTGGCCGGCTTAAGGTCACGATGGACCCACCCGAGATCATGGGCCGCTTGGACGCCTTGCAAAATCTGCTTGGCGATTCCAACGAATCGATCGACACCGAGCATTCCATCTCGGGTGATGAGTTGGTCGAGCGACTCGCCGTCGACATACTCCATCGCGATCAATGGAATTGGATCGATGGAGATTCTGTAGACTTCGACGACATTCTCATGCTTGATCCGGCCCATAGCTCGGGCTTCTTTTTGCAAACGCCCAATCGCGATTCGGTCGTTGGCTTGATCCGTGTGCAGAGTCTTGATGGCTATGATTTTATCGAGCTCAGGGTCGGTTCCCTTGTAAACTCTTGCCGAGCCGCCGAAGCCGATTAGACTTTGGACTTCGTAACCGCCTATTTTGCCGATGGAATTTGGTTGGTCACTCGGCTCGAGAAAGTCGTGAGAGAGATCTTGGAGGTTATACCTTTTGCGTACCTGGAAGTGTTTCAGTCCCTCCAGGACGACATTGGCATTAGGGAGTTGGGCGATACGATCAAGTGCGTTGGTGCTGAGGAATTCTTCATCGGGTTCATAGTGTTCGAGAAGTTTACGGAGGGACTCGGCCATCTCGGGATGGCTGCGAGCGATTTGCTCGAGTCTGGCGCTGCGCTCTCGCAAGTCGGCGATTGCGATAAGCTCACAAAAAAGATCGGATTCTTTCATCTTGGTTTGGCGCTGGAGGCATTCGTTCTCTACCCAGGAATCCGTAAAATAGGAGAGTCTTTTCGGCTGGGAGGAAGAATCACCACCAAAAATGAAGGGACCGGATCAGCGACTGTTGTTTGGATCCAGGTAGGCCTTGATCCATGTTCGACCAAACATCCAGAGCTTGCAGATTTCTTGGATAGACGTTTCGCGGATGGCTGCGATTTCGGTGAATTGGTAGCCTAACAAGTACTTCATCCGCACGACCATGGCGGCATCTCCATGGTGGGATTCGAGGAGATCTAGAGCTTCGCAGACCGCTTGGATATGGTCAATGCTGGAGGTATCCGGGAGGCTATTGAGATCGAGCGAAACGCGGCGATGGTTGCCTTCGCGTTTATCGGCATGGAGGCGACGAAGTTCATCGAGGATCGCTTGTTGCATGGTCCGAGCGACGGTGTTGAAGAAATGAGCTCGATTCATCCAAGGTTTTTCGGACGGTTTTGCTTTGAGGATGCGCAGCCAAGCTTCATTGACTAGATCCGAAGCTTGCAGTCCGCCGCCCATGGCGCGGAGCCAAGCTTGGTTGGCAATGTCCCGCAACTCTTGGTAGACGAGTTCGAGGAGTTCATGATCGCCTGAACCGTGGTCCAGAGGCAGCCCGTTTCTAACTTTGACAACGACGGAGGTGACCCGTTTGTGTTGTGGGAGTCGTTTTTTAGGGGACTGTTTAAAGCTTGCCGCTACCTTTTTGGAGAGGCTGACTTCGTCGGAGATAGTGCTCACGAGAATGGAGTTCCTGGGCGTAAGGACCTATGTTTGGGAGGACATTCGTATGATAACGGACCGGGGATGTGGGGAGGAGATGGCGGAAAAAATTTCTAAAAAAATCCTCAAGACCGAATCTTTGTCGATTTCTTTTACGGATTCTCTCGTGAGCGTGGTGCGATTGCGTGCCACTGCGAGAGCAAGAAGGTCAAAATTTTTTGAAAACACCCTCAGTCTGTAGGTTTCCACTATGAGTATGCGAAGTAAAAGACTCGTTAAGAAGAATAAGGTGCTTCGATTACTTATAGAGGGGATTCGGCCGATCTCTGAAATGCAGAAGAGGAAGATTGGCGGCTTTGAGCCACTAGAATCCAGGCTTTTGTTTTCTGCAGACCCAGCCCCGATCGTTTTCTCGTTCGACAATTCGTTTGAGGGGTTTGGGACTGTTGCTGCTGCAAACGACGGCGAGGTAGCAATCGTCAGCTCTGACATCATGGTTTCCGCCCCACATAGCGGGGCGCGATACCTCAGATTGCGGCTCAACAATAGGACGGCAGGGAGGGATACGATTGAACAGCAAATGCTGCGTACTTTCGATACGCGACCAGGAGATAGCTTCTTCGGATGGGGAATATTTGATAACGATGTCAACTCTTCAACTACACCACCGATGGCAGAACGAAAAGTGCGCGGTCAGATGGGTTTGCACAGCATTGACGGTTTGCACAAGAAGAGCTTTTGGTATCAGACTGAGAAATTCGCCTGGAATACTGACGCTGGTGAATCTCCAGATACAGTAACATGGAATGGAATGTCGGAGGTTTTGTTGAGGATAGATGAGACATCTCCGAATTTGAGAGATGCTAGATTCGCAATCGACGATCTAACTTGGCAGCGTCCAAATAATGCGGTTGACGATTCATACAACGTAGATGCGGGAAAAGTAGGTGAACCAAAGAATGTCATCGTGAATGACTGGTACGCCAGAGTCGGCGCGGACACGGTCGTTTCTATTCGATCTGAGTTACTAGTCGGTGGTGTCGGTGAACCAACGCGTGGGAAATACGGGTCGCTAGTTATACAATCAGACGGGACCTATCAATTTTTTCCAGACTCGCTTGCGCATCTTGCCCCATGGCATCCACCCCTATCGGATGCATTCGCACCGGGCGTGCGAGATCAGATTTCAGTTGGAACCGTAGCGGAGATCCAAAACGGTTTCTTCCACGAGCAAGATTTGATTGTTTGGATTCACGGAGTCAACGACAAACCCACAGACATCAAGTGCGAACCAAGTGTTTTATCCATCTTAGAGAACGCGGGTGAAAATGCATTTATAGGGGCTTTCAGCACGGAGGACCCCGACCACGACGACCTATTTACCTATTCCTTAGATACCGAATCTGGTGCTAACGATAATGCCTTGTTCAATTTTAGCGGAAACATCCTTAGGGCCAATAATAGCCTCGACCGCGAAACCAAATCCAGCTATTTGATTAGCGTTCGGTCTACCGACCGAGGTGGATTGTTCACCGTTAAGCCTTTCACCATCACCGTAAATAACGTAAATGAAGCACCAACGGCTTCTGCGCCTGCGAGTTTCACCGTCACAGAGGATGTTGCCAGCAACCTGCAGTTTTCAGGCACTCCCTTTGGCGATGTCGATTCAGTCTCGCCATGGACAGTGACTCTGACAATCGCAGACGGAGTCATTGCTGGCAATCCTGGTACCGGAATCACCGTAGGCGGAACGGCTACTGCCCGAACGTTCTCAGGTTCGCTGACGGACCTAAACGCATATTTT
>Ga0207941_1000134_pt1 | contig 23249 bp, 21 predicted proteins | sample LakMenEpi13Sep12_FD_150695 | JGI IMG/M metagenome (GOLD analysis project Ga0207941, IMG submission 150695) | Freshwater microbial communities from Lake Mendota, WI - 13SEP2012 deep hole epilimnion (SPAdes) | ecosystem: Environmental > Aquatic > Freshwater > Lake > Epilimnion/Euphotic zone ...
GATCCGGTAACATCCCATCCTTCAAGGTCTTTAATAATAGCTGCCTTTATTTTAGCTGTATCGATATCCTTATTATCTCCTGAGAATTTCAGGTTAGGAATGGCCAATGATTCCAGGGCGTAAGTTCTTGTATCGCGGTCAATGTTCAGCCTGGCATCAAAATTCATAGCGCCGAACTTTGGTTCTTTTTGTCCGGTAGCGACAAGAGAAAAAGCCATAACGCCCATCACCCTATTGCCTTCCAACTTCTGGGGCTGCGGTTGGTAAAGGACAACCTTGCCCTGGGAGCTTGTGAACTCCCTTGGCCAATACTGGGCTTGGCTGAAATTCGCCAAACCCAGTATAGTCAAGAGACAAAAAATAATCTTTGTCATTCAATTACATTTATCAAAACGGGTTTTCTTAATTGGTCGCCTGCTTACATGGTTCTTGGAGCAGCAACCGGCTTAGCAGCGGCACCGTTACCCAATTTAATGGCAATACCACCACCGAGGCCAAATTGAAGCAATGAAGAATACGAGCTCAAGCCAGCTCCTGCACCACCAGTACCGATGAAGAAACCGCCACCGACGGATTGTACTGCAGATTGCAACTGGGCATTCAGTTTAATACCAACTTTATCTGTAGCCCAGATGGTTCCACCAGCACGGAACTGCCATGCAAACTTGGTTGCACTTGCATCGTTGTTTGTTTTTATATTTGTAGAATTAAGGATACAAACACCAAGTCCGCCGCTTGCCCAGCCTTCAACCTTGCTTCCTGGCTTTTGAAGATGACGCACACCATTCAGCATGATCCAGTTCAGGTTTACATCAAACCTTCCATTCAGATCAGTACCCGAAGAAGAAGCATATGCCGCATCAGCCGTGGTACCCTGGCGATAATAAGTCAACTCAACACCATTGAAAGGACCTATCATAAATTCCATACCTGCACCCCATTGAAAACCGCCTTTCACCTTTCCATCGAAATAAGTGTTTCCTGTGCCATAATATGAGTCTACCTTGTCGTCAAACACATAGTTTGCATAACCATTCAGACGAATATTCTGGGCCGCGGCATTCAGTGAAATGAATGTTAAAAATATTACTGCAATTTTTTTCATGATTGTGTTTTAGTGTTTGTTTGATTGTTCGAATTCTCCAATGAAAGGAATGGCATCCTGTAAAGCTGATTTAACAGTTGTTTGGATGTACTGATCTGCCTGCATGAATTGGACAGCTTTCAACGGAGAGAGTGATTTTGAGATTTTTTTAAAATATTTCTCTTGGAGCTTGAGCACAGCCTTGTCATTCTGCATGATCTTTCCTGCAATAGACTTCGCCTGGTCATCTGTTAGCGTTGAATACTGCTTTGCATAGTCGCCGATGGCTTTAATCCTGTCGTCAGCCAGCGCTTGCTGCTTTGCGGTATACTCATCATAAATCGGCCAGAATTTGGCTGACTCGGCTTCATTCAGATTCATGAACTGTTTGATCAGGTCTTTTTTCTCTTTTCCAAATACACTGCGGATGTAAGAGATCTCATCAGATAAAGACTGTGCCTTTACTGTTTGAAGGCCAACACATAAAATTACTAATGCTAATAACTTCTTCATATGCTTGTTTACTTTATAGCCAAATCTTTACTGATCCTGTCTGCCAAAACAGTAGTGTAATCCCGGCTGAATTTTGAAATGCTGGATGGGTTGTAAGCTTCTGATTGTGCGGACCAGATCATTTTCTCGGATTCTACATCAAAGATGTGCGACTCAACGAAATAGGTTTTATCTGTAGTATAATACCCCGGATTATAAGTAGACATTCCGTAACCGTAATATCCACCCCAACCATATCCATAACTGCCGTACGGCATATATGTAGCGGTGCCAGGAACATAACGGGTTTCGCTTGTTTTGTCTACCAGGGCAACTGTCATCAATGCCTCGCAACCTAAGCTGCGTACTTTGTCAATGATCTCCTGTTTGCCAGGCAGGTTACCTTGTTTGAAATTAGGAGCAAAATGTTCAGTGCTTTTGTACACTTTCAGACCTTTTGCTGTAGCAGCATTTGCAAGGTCAGTTTCAATGATGTTTCTGGCACTTTGATTCTCGATCATGGCCATGATGAAAACGCTGTTGTACTTCTTATTGGGGATCTCGGGCGACTTCCACGAGGAAGTAACTTTTTGTGAAGGTCCGCATGCTACCAGGTACACGGCAGCAAAAACAATTGCAATAAACTTTTTCATGTCTTTGATTTTGTGATGAATAAATACTTGGTTGTTTTAAATTATTGCAAGAATAGGCTAATCTGCCTGATTCCTGATTTGAACTTCGTTGCAAAAATGCGTGGTTTAGGACAACCAACCAGCTTTTAACCGTTACCCATTTATGGATTAACGGGAACCTGACATATACCTATTTCTTATAACGTCTTCTGTTAAGCACGTATCTAGCCGTAAACGCCGCATTTGTAGCGGAAAAAGTACTGATATTAACAAAATAATAGGTAGGCATCCAGTCCAGCTGTAAGGTGATCGGCGCCATCTTCAGCCGCCAGTCGAAACCAATCACTGCCGCAACACCCATATTGAAGTCCTTATTAAAGTTGAACGCTGGGCCACCGCCGATCATGGCAGAGAGTTGTGAAGTGCCGGAAAGGGGAGCCAGTTTTTCCCAAAGCAGGCTTACGCCAAATCCATCAAGGTCATTGTCTTCCACATTGTTAAAATCCTTGAACTGGAGCAGGAGTTCCAGGGCTGACTTGTTGTAATTGTTGTGTTTCTTGAATGAGGCAGACAGGGTACCGCCTAAACGGGGTCCCACAGAGAGTTCTCCACCTACGTCTTTGCGCTGGGCAAAGGTAGAAAGGGTGGAAAATACCAAAAGCAGGGGCAGAATGGTTTTGAGTGATCTCATAATCAAAATTTAAAGGAGGTTGTTAATTACCCGGCGAAGGTAAGACCCACCTCCTTCAACTTTGGTCAATTGACACGGTCATTTTGTATTTAATTTGTAAAAATGATCAAGAGATATGTTTCAAATCATAAAGTTAATCGAATAAATCAAAATTTCAGGTTCAAAGCCAACATCGCATTGGTGCCAGCCATGGGGAAATAATAGTTTTCCGTCTGCAGGCTACCGCCAAAATAGTAGGAAAACGTATAACCATTTGGTTCGTACTTCACATTCAGCAGATTGTTTACCTGGCCGATAAGCAGGATCTCCTTCATGAACTTTGGCAGGATCCTGTAAGAAACCCGAAGGTCCTGCACCAAAAACGGATCCAGGCTCCTGCTTTTGCGGGAGGTATTGTCCAGATACTGCCTGGAAACATATTTATTGATCAGGCTGAGATCAAGGTTCCGGGCAAGATGGACGTTAAGTGTGGCTCCGCCGACCCATCTGGGTGAGAACGACAAATCTGCCTGATCGAAAGATTCGGTTTTTTGGCCGCCATCGTCATAATCATCGTAGAATGCCGTGAAATTCCGGACTTTATTCTCACTGTAGGCGAGGTTGGCGGCCAGGTCAAACCAGGAAGAGGGCCGCCAGCTGGCGGTAAGTTCAATTCCGGTCCGGAAACTGCGGGGTATATTGACACGGGTGTAGGCGCCCACATCATTGATCTGGCCAGTCAGCACCAATTGGTTTCTGTATTGCATATAAAACAGGGTAGCACCCCAGCTGAGGGAGGCCCCCCTTTTCTCTATACCCAATTCAATGTCCTGCAGTTGCTCGGGAACAGGTTGCTGCGTGGCACCGGCTTCAAAATCGTCCCGGTTGGGTTCTTTATTGGCTATTGCATAAGACAGGTAGGCTTTCCAATTATTCTTCGAATAACTGACCCCGGCCTTAGGGTTTACGAAAAACCATTTATTGCGGATAATGAGTCCTGGATTGTTGCGAAATCCATCGATATCATATCTGACCGAACGTCCCTGAACGTCTGCAAACAATACGAGGTTATTGGCCAGCTTTTGTTGCCATTTCAAGTAAAGATTAGCGTCCGTTTTCAGGGCGTCAAGGTTGTACCACATATAGTTATCGGGAACACCGGCTTCGGCCCAGATGACTTTACCATAGTGGTTGCCAATGTATTTTGATAAACCACCACCAAGGATCCATTCTGATGAATTCTTTTTGTACTGCAGGGAAAAAGTATTGCCGAAAAAATGATTATCCAGCCACAATTGCCGGATCAGGTCCGTACTGTACAAAGTATCATTGCCCATAGTGAATGGAGGCAATCCATAATTTGCATAGTCGTCATCGGCTTTGTATTGCTCATAATAACCCAAACCACGCGTGTAAAATAGTGCGATGTTTAAGTTTATTGCCGGATTGAGCGCCTGGTTGTAGAATAACTGGTAATGGGTTTGCCGATAGTTGTCGGTTTCATTATCATATGGAGCGCCCGGGCGTTCCATCCCCGCAGCATTATACGTCCTGTCTGTTGTCAGCTTTGATTCAGGAATACCATACCAGGCCTGGTAGGTCTTTTCTTTTCCGGAGAATACATTCAACCTAAGGGAGTTTTTCTCACCGGTATATGCTGCAGATGTATAGAAACTTTGAAGACTGGTTGAGGCGCGGTCCACAAATCCATCGCTGGTGATATTAGACAACCTTGCGTCCAATGAGAAGTGTTTATTGATCAGCCCGGTACCCACTTTCACCGTGTTTTTCCAGGTATTGAAAGATCCGTAACTGTTGTTGATCTCTGCGTACGCTTCGGGGTTGAGTTCATTGGTCATGAAGTTCATCGTGGCACCAAATGCGCCGGCACCATTGCTGCTGGTACCCACTCCGCGTTGTACCTGGATACTATTGACTGAGGAGGCCAGATCAGGCAGATTTACAAAGAAAAGGCCTTGGGATTCTGCATCGTTATAGGGGATGCCATTGATGGTCATGTTGATCCTCGTGGCATCTGATCCCCTGATCCGTATCCCCGTGTAGCCGATACCGTTACCTGCATCTGCGTTGACTACAACCGATGGCGTTTGATTTAAAAGGAACGGCAGATCCTGACCAAGGTTTGCTTTTTCGATGGCCCTGGCGGAAAGGGTAGTTTGGGTAAAAGGCGACAAATAAGAGGCCCTTACTGCATTGATTTCAACGGGCTGCATCAGGCTGAATTCTTTTTCCAGAAAAATCTCCAGCATAGTAGACGACGTCAGCACCCGGGTGATGGTTTTGAAGCCGATGGCGCTGATTTCAATACTGTCGCCCGGATTGGCACGAAACCGGACCATTCCATTTTCATCGGTCACTAAAAACGCTTTACCTGCTTTGACGGTTGCTTTGGAGATGGGTGACGCAACATTTTGCTCAAGGATGCGTCCATTAAACTGAAGTTGAGCAATGACCGGCAGTACAAATGCCAGTGAGATGAGCGTGAATAATGTTTTTTTCATCTGTTTTTGTTTTTTGGGGCCATCTCACTGGCCACCGGATTTACAAAAACAGGAAAGGAGAGAACGTGAGACTCTGACCTTCCCTGCGCAGGCATTACCCTGATCAGGTTCTACGGGTATGATCTCAGCTTTGGCTGTGGGCCTCAGCACCCCGGGAACGAAACACGAAATTAAATTATTCTGGTGAGAATGTAACTTTCGTTTTGCCCTAACGTATCATTTATACAACCAAAATAGAACAACATGATAAGGTTATTATTCACGGTAGGCGTAGTTTTTAGTATCATGGCCGTTTCAGCACAAGACAGGCAGGTAAACGATCCCAATGCACAGGTCAGGAATGTGGAAGCATTTCAGGGTGTGAACGTGTCAGGGGCTATTGAACTTTTTGTATCACAGGGACCACAAAAAGTAGTGGTAAGTGCTTCGGAAAAATCATATGTGGATGAAATCATTACAGAAGTGAAGGGTGGGGTATTACATATCCGATTCAAATCCGAAAAAAGCTGGTGGTCTGATCAATGGAACACAACAGGCAGGAAGTACCGCGCCTATGTATCTGCGGAGCAATTCAATCAGATTTCATTATCCGGGTCAGGAAATATCAGGATCGAAGGGCTGTTAAAGGCAGACAACCTTGAGGTACAACTTTCCGGGTCAGGTAATATCCTTGGCAGTGTGGATGCCCAGTCTCTGGAGATCCGTCAAAGTGGTTCAGGCAATACCAAGTTGTCTGGCTCAGCCAGGCGGGTTGAATTCAATTGCTCTGGGTCCGGCAATGTGAACTGTTTTGACCTGATTACGGAAGATTGCGAGGTGAGGATTTCAGGCTCCGGTAACGCGGAAGTGAGTGTGAACAGGGAGCTTTCAGCATCCATCAGCGGTTCCGGTAATATCCGCTATAAAGGAACCGGTAACCTGGTACGGGCGAATACGGCCGGATCGGGGAAGATTAGGAAGATCTAAACAGGGGTAGGCTAGAGGGGCAGGTTGTAGATTTTTATTGATAATATTATGGACATGAAATACATACAAATAGTCGTCGCCTTTTTCTTGGTCTTTGTTTCATCTGCAACACTGGCGCAGGAGAAAGTGGTGATCAATGACCCTAACGCACAGGTGAGAAACGTTGGATCATTTACAGAAATCTCGGTATCCAGCAGCATCGATCTTTACCTGTCTAATGACGACAAAGAGGTAGTGGTGGTTAGTGCCAAGGACGCTATGATGAGGGACAAGATTGTTACCAGGGTCAACGGCAACAGGTTGGAGATCTATTTTGAGTATAAGGGAAGGGTTAATTGGACGGACATGCGTTTGAAGGCATATGTTTCTTTCAAAACGCTGAATAAGCTCCAGGCCAGTGGTTCTTCCGATGTGTTTGTGAATGGTGTCATACGGTCAGAAAACCTTGAGATCGGACTCAGTGGTTCCAGCGATTTCAATGGGGCGGTTGATGTGAAATTTCTCCGGCTCAACCAAAGTGGGAGTTCAGACGTCAAGATCAGCGGCCGGGCAGAAAATGCAGACTTCGATCTTTCTGGCGCCAGTGATATCAAAGGGTTTGATCTTGTGGTGAACAATTGTAAAATTGATTTATCAGGGTCAAGTGATGTGAGTATCACCTGTAATGGGGAGATGTCCGTTGGCGCCAGCGGAGCCAGTGATGTCCGATACAAAGGGACGGGGGTGATCCGTGAAGTGCGAACCTCGGGTTCGTCAAGTGTCAGGCGTGTAGAATAGTTTGAACGGGCAGGAACACTGCCCGTTTTTTTATTTCTTTTGCATGTTCCGGTAAAAGCCATTACCTTTGCATTCCAAATCGCGAAGTAGAGCAGCGGTAGCTCGTCGGGCTCATAACCCGAAGGTCGGGAGTTCGATCCTCCCCTTCGCAACAAAGCCCCCGCTCTGCGGGGTTTTTTTTTAAGTTCGCAGTTCACAATTCGCAGTTCGCACCATTTACTGTGAACTGCGAACTGTAACCTGGGAACTGCATATGAAGTCTGGTTTTGTCAACATATTCGGCAGGCCCAACGCGGGTAAAAGCACATTGCTGAATGCGCTTGCAGGGGAGAAACTGGCCATCATTTCTCCTAAGGTCCAAACTACCAGACATCGAATTAAGGCCTTTCTGAATGGCGAAGGGTATCAGATCATCCTTTCGGACACGCCGGGAATCATCAAACCGGAATACAAGTTGCATGAGAAAATGATGCAGTCTGTCAGGAGTAGTCTTGAGGATGCCGACGTGGCTATTCTGCTGGCTGATGCCAGTGATGTTCCTGAGAAGATGGACGAGGTGTTCAGCAATCTGCGTCTGAAGGTTCCGGTGATTCTTGCCTTGAATAAAGTGGATAAAGTGAGTGAAGCAAGGCAGAAAGAAATGATCGCTTTTTTCAGCGCGAGGCCTTACGGTAAAGAGATTTTGACCCTTTCAGCCCTAAAACAGACCCATACCGATGACTTATTGAAAGCGGTGCTGGCGCACCTGCCGGAGGGAATGCCTTTTTACGACGAAGATGAGCTGACGGACCTTCCCCAGCGATTCTTTGCAGCGGAATTCATCCGGGAAAAGATTTATACACTGTTTGAGGAGGAGATTCCCTACCAGACTACTGTATTGGTCAGGGCTTTCGAAGAAAAACAAACCCTGATCAAGATCACGGCAGACATCGTTGTGCAGCGAGAGTCCCAGAAGGGGATCATCCTGGGTGAAAAAGGTTCGATGATCAAGAAACTGGGAACGGAATCCCGGAAGTCCTTGGAAGAATTCCTTCAATCTAAGGTATTTCTGGAGTTGTTTGTAAAGGTCAGGCCCAAATGGCGGGAGAACGATCTGTATTTAAAGGAATATGGCTATTGATACCCCGGAAAGCGAATTGTATATTCGGTATATGAAACACCTTTTTACACTTTTACTGATCATATCTGGCCCTGCGTTGCAGGCGCAGGTAATGGCTGATTTTGCACCGAGCGGACAAACCCGTGATGGTTCAATCGTATTTTATGGTGCGGAAGCATTCAACAAGAAGATTCCGTACAATACCATTACCGGGGTTCCCTACTGGAAGAATGATTATTATCCGGCCTTTTTGTACGGATCTGGGGGGCGGAAATACGGATTGACCTGGATCCGGGTGAACCTCGCAACCAACGAGATCGAGTTTGTGGCAAAGAACGATGAGGTACAGGCGGCCTTTCCCAACGAAGTGGCCAGGGCAGTGGTTGTAGATCCCCTGGATAGCTCAAAGATCCTGACCATTTTCCGGAACGATGTGGGTGAAGTGAATGTGAACTACATGAAAGAAGGTAAGTTACCTTATGTGCAGGAGATGAATGCCGGGCCTGTGAAGTTGCTGAAAGTGACCCACCGTGAACTGAAGGTAGGGGACTCGATGCTGAGAACAATGAAGCGGTTTTATTTTGCTGACCGGTTTGATTACTACCTGCAGCAGGGCAACCGGGTACAGAAACTGAAGAAGCTTGAAAAAGAAGAGATATTAAAATTTTTGCCCAATACACCTGAATTACAGGAATATCTGTCCAAAAACAAAGTGGTGTTTAAAAAAGAGGAAGAGGTGATCAGACTATTGGGCGTATATCGGCAGAACAGCCAGACACAATAAGATCATGGGATTTACAGTAGCTATTGTAGGAAGACCGAATGTAGGAAAGAGCACATTTTTCAACCGCTTGCTGGAACAGCGTAAAGCGATTGTGGAAGATACACCAGGGGTTACCCGGGATCGCCAGTATGGTATTGCCGACTGGACCGGTAAAAGTTTTAACGTCATTGATACTGGCGGGTTTGTGTCAGGCAGCGATGATATGTTTGAGCGTGAGATCCGCAAGCAGGTGATGATAGCTGTTGAGGAAGCGAATGCCATCGTCTTCATGGTTGATGCGTCTACCGGTATTACTGACCTGGATGAATCCATGGCAGATGTGATGCGCCGTACGGATAAGCCTGTTTTGCTCGCTGTGAATAAGGTTGATAACCATTCTCGTTTTCTCGAAGCACAAGAATTCTACCAACTGGGATTTGAGCACATATTCTTTTTAAGTTCTATGAGCGGCAGTGGTACGGGCGAGTTGCTGGATGAACTGGTGAAAGGCATTCATGAAGATGCCGAAGATCATGCAGCTGACATTCCAAGGATATCGATCATCGGACAACCTAATGTAGGAAAATCCTCCTTGCTGAATGCGTTGGTGGGTTCTGAGCGTACCATCGTCAGTGATGTTGCGGGTACAACCAGGGATACCATCCATACCCACTATAAGCTCTTTCAGAAAGAATTTGTTTTAATCGATACTGCGGGAATCAGGCGAAAATCTAAGGTGAACGAAGACCTGGAGTTTTATTCTGTAATACGTGCCATCAAAGCTTTGGATGAATCGGACGTCTGCCTCCTTTTGTTGGATGCCGAAAAAGGGATCACACAACAGGATCTGAACATCTTCAGTCTTGCCGAGAAAAAGGGTAAAGGGATCGTGTTGCTGGTCAACAAATGGGACCTCATGGAGAAAGAGACCAATACTGCGAGGGACTATGAACGGGAGTTAAAGAAGCGAATTGCCCCATTCAGCGACGTGCCTATTCTTTTCATCTCGGCAAAAGAAAAGACAAGGATATTCAAGGCGGTGGAACTGGCCCTGGAAGTATTTGATAACAGGACCCGGAAAATACCTACCTCCAGGCTCAATGAGGTTATGCTTAAAGCCGTGGAAGCGTATCATGCTCCCGCCGTTCGGGGAAATCCTGTCCGGATCAAGTATATTACTCAATTGCCAACCCAAGTGCCCAGTTTTGCATTCTTTGCCAACTACCCGGATGACATCAAGAATCCTTATCGCAACTACCTGGAAAACAAGCTCCGGGAACATTTTAACTTCAGCGGGGTTCCTGTTCGGATCTTTTTCCGCAAAAAGTAGTAGAAACGACGGATTTAGTTTGGAAAAATGGAAAAAAAGCCATTACTTTGCGCCACCATTTTCAAAATTAAAATCTACAATGAAAAAAGTATTAGCAATCTTCGCCGTAGCTGCTGTATTCGCAGCTTGTAACAACGCTTCTGAAACTGTAACTGCTGCAGCTGATTCAGTTTCTGCAACTATCGATTCTACTGCTTCTGCAGTATCTAACATGGCTGATTCAGCTAAAGCTGCTATCGATTCTACAGCTTCTAAAGTTGATTCAACTGTTAAAGCTGCTACTGAAGCAGTAAAAGAGAAAGTTGAAGAAGTTAAGAAGTAATTGCTTCTGACGATACAATAAAAAACCTCCGCTTGTCGGGGGTTTTTTTTATTGAGTAACTATTTAAGTCGACTAAGGATCTTTTTGACCTGTTTGGAGAAATTAATGAGTTCTTCTTTCTTGTGTTGGATGAAACCATTGTCTTCAAGGCTTCCCACTACCTTATCCATTTCTTTTTCGTCCTCATAGACCATTTGCCTGAATGGGTTTTCGTAGTCTTTTTTTCTGGAGGCGATAATTCCCTCGTTGATCCAGGTGAAGGTATGGATGCCTTCTTTCAGCCACAAGCTGACAACTTCAAAATTGGGTCTGCTTTTTGATCCGGATATTTCAAGAAGAGAAGCATAAGCATGCTGGAACACCTGTTCCGGATAAGCTTCTGTTTGCTTGAGGTAGAATTGATGGACACCATCCCAGTCCTTGATTTTATCTTTATGGATTGCTTCCCGGAAGTTTGAAAAAGCGGCTTCGGGAATCAGTTGCCCGCCGAGGCTGATCCAGTTTTTTCGTTGGCTTCTTGCCGGCAAGGCCGCCAACACGGATTTAGGGTTGGGTTGATCCAGTTTTTTGATGAGATGCTGAATGCCATAGAAACGAATCATACTGATGTACATGTCATACGCTTTCTGCACTTTCAGCAGTACTACTTTCCTGTCTGTGTTTTCAAATCCCTCAGCAAGGATCTCCAGTTGTTCAACAAGCGGATCTTTACGGTTGAGCAGGTCTTTACCTGTTTTGATGCATTTGGTAAAGTCTTTTTCACCCGGGTTTGCAGCCCTTCCTGTGAATCCGGCAAGCAGTTCCATTGCTTCAAACATTTCATTGATGCTGTCTGGTGCAAGGTAGGACGTCTCCAGGTGCTGGTGCCTGGTTTTACGGGAATCCCTCGATCCATATTTCCATTCATTGCGGGTCAATGCATACAGGTTATGCATGAACCAATAGGCGGGCATGATCAAAAGACGATCGTGTGCAACATCATTGCTGACAAGGGAAAACGGTAATTTGATGTTTAACTCAGCTGGAAAATCTCCTTTGCTGATAATGGTGAAGCTGGCAAACTTAGAGTTATGTTTTAGACTCACACAAAGGCCAGGCCAGAATCCTCTTCCTGCCTGTAGTTCACCATCTGCACTGCGTGAGTTGTGGTTTGAGCCGATGGTTGCGCCGGCAGCCATATTGGATTGTCCCTGAATGAGAGCAGCACAAAGAAAAGAGTTGTTATGGTGTTGCTCGTGAAATGGGAAGATCAGTGAATTCAATACCTCACAACAGGAGATCGTTGAATTGTCTCCCAAGTATGAGTTTATCAACCTGGCTCCGTATTTCAATTGTGAATGGGAAGCCATGAAGAAACGTACGGCTTTTACACCGTAGAAAAGTTTACAACCTTCCCCAACAATGCCATTGACAAGCTCACATCCTTCCCCAATTTGTGTAGTGGCCTCTGCAGAGCTATTGATGGTGAGATTCTTCAGTTTATTGGCGCCTTTGATGTATACATCGGTACCCATCCATACGTCTTTGATGATCCGCGAATTCTTGATCACGGTGCGGTCTCCGATCTTGCCATAGTATCCCCGCTGTTTGTCAAATTGTTTTTCGGTGAATGCCAAAAAGCGGTTGAGCATCTGCTCATCATTCCGGAATTTGGCCCACATAAAGGCATCACCGGGCAGCATGCCATTGAAAGGGATGATTTTCCTTCCGGCATTTTCATTGCAGACCTCCAGCCAGATCCTGATGTTTTCAGGTTCTCCCTGCTTGACGATACCATTACCAAACTTGGCCACGCTTGTTGTAGCCAGTTCATTCACATTTACGATCATCACATCATTTCCTAAGATATAATGACTCAAGTAGTTAACGTTATCGATCACCACATTGTCTCCCAGGTCACAGCTGATGATGGTACTGTTATACAAACCCACTGGCATCCTGAGGTTATGGAACTCAAGGAAATACGGTTCCAGTTTTCCGATCCTGACAAGGCCATAGAATTTACAATTCTTGACCAGGGATGGATTGAACGCGTCTGAGACGAGGATCTTATTCCAGTTGTCTGAAGTATTGTTGTTGCGCACCAGCATTTCGATCTCTACCGCACTCAATTGCCTGTATTCCGTGCCGTTTCTGTTCTGCCGGTTGCGAAGATGGTATTCATTCTTACCCTTGGGCAGGTATTCAGGAGCAATGAATCCGTACCCGATGTTAGACAAAGGGTTCCTGATGATCTTATTCAACGGTTACACTTTTTGCGAGGTTTCTTGGTTTATCAACATCATATCCTTTCAACACACCAATATAGTATGCCAGAAGCTGCATAGGAATGACACTGATGATAGGTGCGATGAGTTCATCTGCTTCAGGAATGGCGATCACATCATCAGCGAGACCGGTGATCACTTCATCCCCTTCGGTGATGACAGCGATAACCTTTCCTTTCCGTGCTTTAATTTCCTGCATATTGCTCACGATCTTCTCGTGATAGGAATCTTTGGTGGCAACGAAGACAACGGGCAGGGTTTCATCCACCAGCGCGATGGGTCCGTGTTTCATTTCTGCAGCAGGATACCCTTCAGCATGGATATAGGAGATTTCTTTCAATTTCAATGCACCTTCCAGCGCAACAGGGAAATTGAACCCGCGGCCAAGGTAAAGCATGTCTTTTGCATCAGCATATTTAGCCGCAACGGCCTTGATGGATTCACTAAGTTTAAGCGTTGCTTCCACTTTTGCGGGTACTTCATGCAGTTCATTCAGCAGGTGCATATAACGGTCATGCGTAATCGTTTTCTTTTCGATGGCGATGCGAAGGGCTACCATAGTCAATACAGTCAACTGTGCAGTAAACGCTTTGGTACTTGCAACACCAATTTCGGGACCTGCGTGTGTATAGGCGCCGGCATGTGAAGCACGGGCGATGCTTGAACCCACTACGTTAAGGATTCCGAAAATGATTGCACCTTGTTCCCTGGCTTTTTCAATGGCCACGAGCGTATCTGCGGTTTCGCCACTTTGTGAAATGGCCATGATGATATCGCCTTTATGGATCACGGGATTACGATACCTGAATTCAGACGCATATTCCACTTCCACTGGTATCCGGCAAAGTTCTTCGAAGATGTATTCCGCCACCAGCCCGGCATGCCAGCTGGTACCACAGGCTACCATGATGATTCTTTGTGCGTTGATGAACCTTTCCAAATTATTCTCCACCCCACTCATCTTAATGGTTCCTTTTTCAGCATCGAGCCTTCCGCGCAAACAGTCGTAAATGGTGTCCGACTGTTCAAAAATCTCCTTGATCATGAAATGGTCAAACCCGCCTTTCTCAATAGCGGCCAGTTCCATATCCAGTTTTTGCACAAACGGCGTTATTTTTTCATTGCCGAGGTTTTTAAGGATGAGTTCATCCGGCTTAAGGATGGCCAATTCATAGTCATTTACATACACAACTTCTTTTGTGTATTCGATGATGGGGGAGGCATCAGAAGCCAGGAAATGTTCTCCCTTGCCAATACCGATCACCAATGGACTGCCTTTTCTTGCAGCGATCAGGGTGTCTGGCTTGTCGGCATCCAGCAGAACGATCACATAAGCACCTACAACGCGTTTTAAAGCAATGCGCACGGCTTCTTCAAGTTCGCAGTTGTTGTTGATCCAGATGTCTTCAATGAAGTTCAGTAACACTTCGGTATCGGTGTCACTCTTGAAAACGTATCCTTTTCTGATCAGGTCCTGTTTTAGCTGGGCATAGTTCTCGATGATCCCGTTGTGGATCATTGCAAGTTTGCCCGATTTAGACATATGCGGATGTGCATTACGGTCGCTTGGTTCACCGTGGGTAGCCCACCGGGTATGGCCAATTCCGATATGTGCAGGGAGGGCTTTGCCGATTAGATGCTCTTCAAGCTCAGCCACTTTACCTTGTTTTTTATATACGTTCAGGCCTTTTTCATCCAAAAGAGCTACGCCTGCACTATCATAACCCCTGTATTCCAATCGTTTAAGTCCCTTGAGTATTATGGGATACGCTTCTTTCTGGCCTACATAGGCTACGATTCCACACATTTGGTTTCAGGTTAATGTTTAGGGTTGCAAGATAATCAAGGAATAATAGTGTTGATAACGTAATGTGTTGGAATATATTATTTAATTAGACAATGTGGCTGAACGCTTCGCGTAGGCATTTAGGCATTGCCGCATTGCCGCATTGCCAAATTGTCAAATTTACAACAGCGTTCCCTTCAGCAACAGATAGGCACAACTGAAGTAGATGATCAATCCGCTGACATCTACGAGGGTTGCCACAAATGGTGCAGAAGATACCGCTGGGTCAGCGCCCAGTTTTTTCAATAGTAGGGGGAGCATGGAGCCCGTGAGGGTACCAAAGAGCACAACACCGATCAGGGACAGGCCAACCGTTATACCGATCTCCATGTAGTATTGACCGTAAGAAGAGGGGATGAATTGGGCCCAAAGGATTACGCGCAGAAAACCGATGATACCCAGCAGGGTGCCTAACATGATCCCTGAAAGGATCTCTCGTTTCATCACCCTCCACCAGTCTGCCAGGGTCACCTCGCCCACGGCCATTGATTGGATAATGAGGGTAGACGCCTGTGACCCACTGTTTCCGCCACTGGAGATGATCAACGGGATAAACAGTGCAAGCACCACGGCCCTGGCAATTTCATTCTCGTAATAGCCCATGGCAGTAGCCGTGAGCATCTCCCCGATGAACAGCACCACCAGCCAGCCGGCCCGCTTCTGGAATAGTTTAACGATCGGTACTTCCAGGTAGGGTTCATCCAGGGCTTCAGAGCCCCCGATTTTCTGCATGTCTTCGCTGAATTCTTCGTTGGCCACCCACAATACGTCATCAATCGTTACAATACCGAGCAGGATATTGTTATTGTTCACCACGGGCAAGGCTACCCGATTATTCATTTTGAAGACCTGGTTGGCTACTTCCTGATCGTCATTGGCGTTCAGCGCGATGTATCTGCCGTCCACAAGCTCCTTGACTTTTTTTTCCGGAGGGGCGAAGATGAATTCCCTGATCCTCACATCATCAATCAGCTGACCGTGATCGTTCACTACATACACTACATCTACTGTTTCAGAGTTTTTACCGAAATGGCGGATATGCTCCATCACTTCCTGTGTGGTCCAGTGTTCCCAAACTGCCAGATAGTCTGGCGTCATCAGTCTTCCTACACTTCCTTCGGGATAGCCAAGTAGTGCAAGTGTGATTTTACGCTCTTCCGGTTCAAGGAGCTTGATCAGTTCCCGAACCACTTCTACGGGTAATTCCTCCATGAAGGCGGTACGGTCATCCGCAGGTAGGGCGTTCAGCAATTCGGCGGATTTTAATGGCGGCAACTCCTGCATGATCCATTTCTGCACTGGGAAATCAAGGATCTTGAAGGTGCTGGCTGCGCGGTTGGTAGACAAAGAAGAAATGATCTGCACCGCGTAGTCGTCGTTTTCATTGATCAGGTCAGCCACGTCGCTGATATTCTGGCTGTTCAGAAACTCATGGATCTCAAGTTTATGATCCCTGGATATGACGTCTTCAAACCGCTCCTGTATCGTTTGATGGCCCAGTTCCATGAAATAGTATTTGAATGGATGCGTAAAAGTAGTTTTTTTGTGCGCAGAATATGATACTTCCAGCCTTATTCATTGCACCGGTGCCAGACAAAGGCCGTGGTGTGTACACTTCAGAGGACCTCGTTAAAGGAACCATAGTTGAAGTTTCACCTGTTGTTGTGATGACGGGAGAGGAACGTGTGCATTTGGACAAGACCACCATGCACGATTATATCTTTGAATGGGGAAGCCGCAGGGATCAGTGTTGCGTGGCCTTGGGTTATGTCTCAGTCTACAATCATTCTTACAGTTCAAACTGCGAGTATGAGATGGACTATGACTACAAAACCATCACCATCAAAACGGTGCGTGCCATTGGTGCAGGTGAAGAGCTGACGATCAATTACAATGGCACCTGGAACAACAAAAAAAAGGTGTGGTTTGATGTTAAGGACTGATCATCCGAAGTTTTCAAGAATTGTTTCCACATCTTTCCGATAGTGTCCGCCAAATAGCAACAGGTGTGCAAGAAGCGGGTACAACTGGTGAATTTTTTCTCGTTCCCTAAAGCCTGGTTGCAATGGGAAAGCCTCTTGATAGCTTTCATAAAACATTGGTTCAAAACCACCAAAGAGTGAACTCATGGCAAGGTCCATTTCCCGGTGTCCGTAGTAAGGAGCGGGATCAAAAATGGCGACATGCCCATTTTGCCAGACCATAAAATTGCCGTTCCAGAGATCGCCATGCAGTAATGCCGGCTTTTCTTCCGGAACAAGTGATGGGAGTTTCCTGCAAAGGCTTTCGGCCTTAGATGCATAACCGGGCTCAAGCAGATGGTGATCCACTGCCCTTCGGGTGAGTTTCAGGATTCGTTCTTCGGCATAAAAATCTGACCATTGCTGATGCCAGTGATTACACTGAGGAATTTTACCAATGTAGTTGTTGAAGTCTAGTCCATACTGTGTTTCGGTCATCTGGTGTTGTGAGGCCAACGAACTGCCAAAATTCCTCCAGAAATCAGGTTGGGGCTGGCCTCTTTCGAGAAATTCCATCACCACATAGATTTCCTGGTGATACTTGCCGTCAAACAATGGCCTTGCAACTTTCATGGCGCCGGCGTTAGCCAGCATATCCAGTCCTCTGGCTTCTTTCTCAAAAAAATCAAGACCAAACAACGCGGCATTGCGTTTCATGAAGAATTTTCCCTTGCTGGTATTTACCAGGAAGGGTTGGCTGATGGCAGAACCTGTGAGTGGGTCAAGGGACTGTATGGTAATCATTTCTTTGAAAAATGCGGAAAAGCATTGTTCAAGGTGATGGGTAAACTGTTGATTGACTGGCATGGGCTAAAGATAAGCAATTCGTCAGGCTCTTGTGCTGACCTTGATTATTCCATCACCGCGAAGTATACTTCTGATTTCCAAGGGAAAAAAACGGTTGAATATTGTGTTTTTAACGGATCGGGAATAATGAATAAAGTACTTATTTGCATGACAAACAGTATGGAGGAACAAAAGTAGGATGTCTTACATTTGTGCCTTAAACGAATGCAGTATGTCCAGCAAAGATCTTTTTCAGAGCCCTGACTATTTTGCCTTGGATGAGCTCTTGTCTGAAGAGCACAAAATGGTACGGGAATCCGTACGGAGTTATGTTAAGCGCGAGATATCGCCCATTATCGAGGAATATGCTCAAAGGGCTGAGTTTCCGCAACAGATCGTACGGCAGTTGGGAGACTTGGGATGTTTTGGCCCTACTGTTCCTGTGGAATATGGAGGAGGAGGGCTGGACTATATCAGTTACGGGCTGATGATGCAGGAATTGGAGCGGGGAGACAGCGGTGTTCGTTCAACAGCTTCTGTCCAGGGCTCCTTGGTGATGTTTCCGATCCAAGCTTTTGGCAGTGAGGAGCAGAAGCAGAAATATTTGCCCAAATTAGCGAGTGGGGAATGGCTGGGATGTTTTGGGCTGACAGAGCCTGATCATGGCAGTAACCCGGCCGGGATGTTGAGTCATTTTGAAGACAGGGGAGATCATGTGGTGTTAAATGGGAGTAAAATGTGGATCAGCAACGCGCCTTTTGCGCAGATAGCTGTAGTGTGGGCAAAGGATGAGGCCGGGGATATTCGCGGACTCATCGTAGAAAGGGGAATGGAAGGATTCAGTACACCGGAAACAAAGGGCAAATGGAGTCTGCGGGCCTCTGCCACTGGTGAGTTGGTGTTTGATCATGTAAATGTGCCCAAGGAAAATATATTACCTGGGGTGAAAGGTTTGAAAGGGCCATTAAGCTGCCTCACCAAAGCACGGTTTGGTATTGCGTGGGGAGCACTTGGCGCGGCCATGGATTGTTATGATACGGCCTTGCGGTATTCTCAGGAAAGGCAACAGTTTGGCAAGCCAATCGGACAGTTCCAGTTGCAGCAGAAAAAACTTGCAGAGATGATCACAGAAATCACAAAAGGGCAGTTGTTGGTCTGGCGGTTGGGCATGCTGATGAATGAAGGGAAGGCAACACCCCAACAGGTGAGTATGGCGAAAAGGAACTCTTGTGAAATTGCTGCCCAAATCTGCCGTGATGCCAGGCAAATGCTTGGTGGAATGGGCATCACCGGTGAGTATCCTGTGATGCGACATATGATGAATCTGGAGAGCGTGATCACCTATGAAGGAACACATGATATTCATTTGCTGATCACGGGCATGGACGTTACCGGGTTCAATGCTTTTGGCTAGTAGATGAAACTTTTGCTATGCGTATATTTTTGATTGGATTCATGGGATCTGGCAAGACCACCTGGGGCAGGTTGATTTCTGAAAAGATGGGTCTTCCTTTTTTTGATCTGGATGAGATCATTGAAAAGCGTGTGAATTTAAAAATCATTGATATCTTTGAGGCGAAAGGGGAAGACTACTTCCGTAAACTGGAAGCCGTTTGCCTCAGGGAACTTCATGAAAAGAAAGACTTCATACTAGCCTGCGGCGGCGGAACACCCTGCTTCTATGATAATATGATGGTCATGAACTCCCTGGGTTCTACTGTTTGGTTGAATACACCCAAACAGGTGATGGCTACCAGGCTTTTACAGGAATTAGGACACAGACCATTGATTCGATCGTTATCGCCGTTGAAATTGCAGGAGTACATTGACGACAAGCTGGAAGAAAGATTGCAATTCTATCAACAGGCAACAACGATAGTGGATCCTACGTTGTCATCCCCGGATGAATTGATCCATCAACTACAACATGCATAGAGGGTATATCAAGTTAGGGGCTTTTCTTAGTGCACTAAGTGTTCTAATGGGTGCTTTTGCTTCGCATCTTTTGAAAAAATATCTGGGGCCCGATGGTCTGGGCACTTTTCAGACTGGCGTGCAATACCAGTTTTACCATAGTATTGCCCTGCTCATTACAGGTATCCTGCTTAAACGCTATCCCAACCAACTTGTGATATGGGCAGGCCGGTTGTTTGTGTTGGGGATCATCTTCTTCAGCGGATCCCTCTATTTGCTTGCCTTGTTGGAAAGCTTTAAAGGGATAGGCCTTGGCGCGTTCGGATTACTGACGCCTATAGGCGGCTTGTTTTTTGTTGCAGGATGGATATTGCTATTGGTGGGGGTGCCTTCAGAGAAGTCGATGGGAAACGACTAATTTCCTCTTCCCCAAGAATTTAAGGCTAAAAATCTTAGGTTTGCAGGGAGTTATGGCCAATCGTCTAAAATCCACAAAGAAAAGCCCTGATCCGGGAAAACTGACTGCCGAAAAAGAAGAGCGAGTACTATTAACGGAGGTCGTCAAAGATGAGCGTACCAGAAAAATCGCTGGTGCCGTTTTTCTGATGCTCTGTTTTTTCTTTTTCGCTGCCTTCACTTCCTATTTGTTTACCTGGAAAGAAGACCAGGATAAGGTGTTTCAGCATGGGATCGCTATCCTTGCGCCCAACAACTACCCTATTTCCAACTTGTTGGGAGCCTTCGGCGCTTATATCTCCCATCTGTTTTTTTACAAAGGTTTTGGCGTTGCATCTTTCCTATTCTGTTCGTTCCTTTTTGTTTTAGGCGTGAACATGCTCCTCAACAGGAAGATTTTCTCGATTCCCCGAAACATCAAGTATCTGGTATCTGGACTGCTTGTTTTCAGTCTGAGTTTCGCTTTTTTGTTCCCGTCCAGCTCATTCCACTGGGGCGGTGAGGTAGGCAATCAACTCAGCAAGTGGCTGAAAGGTCTGATTGGGACCATGGGAACGGCGGTATTCATTATTGTTGCTTTTTTTTCATACATCATCTGGAGATTTAATCCAGCATTCAATACCCCTAACCTCAAATGGCCACGCAAAGAAAAAAAACCGGAATCAGTAAATACTGAAACAGAGGAAGAAGAGCAAGTAGAAAAAGAGGAAGAAGAACCCACGCAAGTAAAGGGTAACCGGTTGAAAAAGAACAAGGGAGCTGTACTCATGATTGAAGAGGAACTTATCCCGAAAACCACAGACTTAAAAGTGGTAGAAAAAGAGTTGCCCGCTGAGTCTGCGCCAATAGTGTTGGAAACTCCCATTGAAGAGCCGGCAAGGCAGAATAACAATAAACAAAAAGCGGTTGTCAATATCCCCGAGCTGGAGATCAAACCAACTGTCCCGGAAGTAAAAGAAGAAGAGCTCAGTACCCATGAAAAGGTGGCTAAGCTGCCGGCTTATGATCCCGTCCTGGATCTTCGGGATTATAAATATCCCAAGCTCGATTTGCTTGACCAGCATAGTAATGAGAAAATTGTCATGGATGCTGCTGAATTGGAAGCCAACAAGAACCAGATCATCAACACCCTGAAGAATTATGACATCGCGATACAGAAAATCGTAGCCACGGTGGGTCCAACGGTGACCCTGTATGAAATTGTACCCTCCGCCGGTGTTCGGATCTCCAGGATCAAGAATCTTGAAGATGATATTGCGCTTAGCCTTTCAGCACTCGGTATCCGAATCATCGCTCCCATTCCGGGAAAAGGCACGATTGGTATTGAAGTGCCGAACGTGAAGAAAAGCATTGTGGGAATGAAAACCCTGCTGGCTTCAGATAAATTCCAAAAAAGTCACTATGCGCTGCCGATTGCCCTCGGCAAGACGATCGATAACGAGCTTTTTATCGTTGACCTTACCACCATGCCGCACCTCCTGATGGCAGGTGCAACCGGACAGGGTAAGTCTGTAGGCGTAAACGCCATACTGGTTTCGCTCCTGTACAAAAAACATCCCTCACAGTTGAAGTTTGTGTTGGTTGATCCCAAGAAAGTGGAATTGAGTCTTTATCGTTTGATCGAAAAACACTTCCTCGCAAAACTCCCTGGAGAGGATGAATCCATTATCACAGACACCAAGAAAGTAGTGCACACGCTGAATGCTTTGTGCATCGAGATGGATAATCGATATGATCTACTTAAAGAAGCCGGTTGCCGTAACATCAGGGAGTATAACGAGAAATTTGCATCCAGGAAACTCAACCCCGAAAAAGGGCATCAGTTCCTTCCATTCATTGTTTTGGTGATCGATGAATTTGCCGATCTGATCATGACCGCCGGTAAAGAGATCGAGATGCCCATTGCCCGGCTGGCGCAGTTGGCACGTGCCGTGGGTATTCACCTGATCATCGCTACACAAAGGCCATCGGTAAACATCATTACCGGTACCATCAAGGCCAACTTCCCTGCTCGAATTGCCTTCAAAGTATCTTCCAAAGTAGACTCCAGGACCATCCTTGACACCGGTGGTGCCGAGCAATTGATCGGCAGGGGAGATATGCTGATCTCCTACAATGGCGAAGTGACCAGGCTGCAGTGCGTATTCGTGGATACACCTGAAGTGGAACGTGTGGTGGATTTTATCGGAGAGCAAAGGGGCTATCCGCAGGCCTTCCTGTTGCCGGAGTATATTGACGAGAAAGATGCAGACGGTAAAGAACTGGATATGTCTGAACGGGATCCGTTGTTTGAAGACGCTGCAAGGCTGATCGTCCAAAGCGGTGTGGGTTCTACTTCATTGCTGCAAAGAAGAATGAAATTGGGATACAACCGTGCAGGCAGGTTAATGGACCAATTGGAGATGGCTGGTATCGTTGGCGGCAACCAGGGTAGCAAAGCAAGGGATGTTTTGGTGAAAACAGAACAAGAGTTGGAAGAGATCTTGTCACAATTCGGCATTTAAGCTGCCTTTCAAGGGTGTTGGCATCGTTTTTTTGTTCATTTTCACAAATCACCTGTAAACCTTAAGGTGCCGGTTGCCGTCTATAGTCATATCTTTACGAACGATTTTATTCAACATCATGAAAAAAGTTCTCTTCTTTTTAACATTGCTTGTAGCCACAGCTAACGTATTCGCACAAACGAAATCTCCGGTCAACAATGACCCTGAGGCGAAAAAAGTACTTGACGCAGTAAGTGCGAAATTCAAAACCTTTAAAACGGTAAAAGGTAATTTTTCATTGGAAGTGAAAGATGCCAACGGTAAAACTCAGGGTACAAAGAAAGGTACCGTTTATATGAAAGGAACCAAGTACCGGGTGAGCATCACCGGGCAGGAGATCTTTTGCGATGGTAAGAATATATGGACCTACGACAAAGCTGCCAATGAGGTGCAGATTTCTGCTTTCGATGAAAGTGGCAGCATGATCACACCACAGAAATTGTTTACCAATTTTTACGATAAGGATTTTCTTTACAAACTCAATGGCGACAAAACAGTAGCGGGTAAAACTGTGCAGGAAGTGGAACTCACACCCGTTGACAAATCAAAGCCATTCTTTAAGGTATTGTTGGGCGTAGACAAAAATTCCAAGATGATCACTTCCACACAGATCTTCGAAAAGAACGGTAACAGATATGCGTATGGCATGAGCAATGTGGCTACCAATACTGCCATCGGAGACGATATGTTTGTATTTGATGTGAAGAAGTATCCTGGGGTGGAAGTGGTGGACCTGAGATGAAATCTATACAATGGTAC
>Ga0207941_1000135_pt1 | contig 22994 bp, 20 predicted proteins | sample LakMenEpi13Sep12_FD_150695 | JGI IMG/M metagenome (GOLD analysis project Ga0207941, IMG submission 150695) | Freshwater microbial communities from Lake Mendota, WI - 13SEP2012 deep hole epilimnion (SPAdes) | ecosystem: Environmental > Aquatic > Freshwater > Lake > Epilimnion/Euphotic zone ...
ATCAACCACATCAATTGTTGACTTCGTGTTCCGCTGCCTGGCGTATGAATACCTGAACAGGACTGACCTCGTGCACGTGTTGGATAAACCCGAGATCGGCAATACAGGGACAGATGCATGGGACGAGCCCATTGCTGACACCAAGCCTGAATTGTCTGACGTAAGGGTGATTGCTCCTGCAGCATCTAACAGCGGTGCTTCAACACCTGCTGTTAAGGTTCAGCGTGCAGCTGCCGTAAAAGCAGAGAACAGCACCCAGGAGTTCATGAAGAGCATGCAGTCTGATGCACCGGCTTGTAACACCTGCGGACATATCACGGTAAGGAGTGGCACATGTTACAAGTGCCTCAACTGTGGGAATTCAATGGGATGCAGTTAGGCAATTGGACAATTAGACAATGCGGCAGTGCGGTAATGAAATACAGAATCCGGTCTTAGGACCGGATTTTTTTGTTCTGAGAATCAGGGTATTGAGGAATTTTGTACGCACCTTAATAATTTTTGGTACTATGTGTGCGTTAATGAGTCCGAACATAACAGACAACAATAGCCGAAAAATCTACCCTAAATCTGAAAACATGAAAAAGTTGATTCTCGCTCTGGTCGTTATCACGATCGTGGCTTCTTCCTGCAGCAAGTCAGTATCCCCATCTGAAGCCGCTTCAGGCAGATATAAATCATGCCGGGCCGTTAGGTAAACAATCGTTTTATAGTTTGGACTTAAGGCTTATGCCCGGTATTTATTTACCGGGCATCTTGGTTTTACCTGTATGGAAGTCTTTAAGGTAGCTGCAAGTGTTCAGCGCTTCTTTGTAAAATGCAGTGCTGCCATATGTATCCCTTAGCTCTATGAACAGTGGATTCCGGATCATATTCAAATGATACGCCTCCTTTGCTTTATTATAAGCGTTATAGTCTTGGTTTATTTTGTACGATGGCTTTCCTTTTTTCTGTACACACTTGGCGAGCATAAACAAGGACCTCGCCTTCATCTCTTTATTGGTGTACAGGTTATGTGCTTTCTGGAACCAGGTTTCAGCCCTTGAAGCGCTATAGTATTCTTTGTGCCAGGCCTTAGATTTGTCCGGTCCCCAATCGCCCTCGGATCCACTCCAGTCATAAGCTACAAGCAGCCAGGCATTGCCCCAATAAGTCATATTGTAATAGCCTTTTGCCAATTCATAAGCCAGCTTCGCTTTTTTATTGGGATCCGTTTGTTCATTAAATTGTTTCTTCAGACCGATCATCTTTTTTGTAAAGCCAGCCTTGGAGTATTTTACTGTGTCCTGTGCAGTTGGTGCATGGATATCAAGCAGTAGGTCCGCAAAAGGATTCGCTGCCATATAAGTGGCATAGGGTTCTTCCTTGTAATATTTTGGATTGATCTTGTTAAACCAAACCAATGCTTCATCCAGTTTGTCTTCCCGCAACAGGGTTGTACCAATCACATCCTGCACATCCGCGATGCTGAAACCGGTGTGTTTGATCAGGTATTTTTCATACGGTGTTGCAGATGGATTGCGCATATACGCTTCAAGCCTCAAAGCATCAGCAGAAGAAAGGGAATTCCGGAGGGTAGAAAGTGCCTGATAACTGCTGTACCCATTATCTGTGGTGGAGCGAATATTTTCTGCTGCGCCTATGGCGAGGGTCTTCTTATGTTTGTCGCCCTGCTTTTCATAACGGGGTGCAATAACCGAATTCATCAGGTTCCGGTAGAATTTCGTCCAGGGGCCATCGGAATAATATCCCATCGCATTTCTATCCGCCACAGCCTTGGTTTCCAGCCACTGAATGGAAGGAAGCAATTTGGCTTCAAATCCCGAGTCTATCAAAGGTTGTTCATTGATCGTGATCAGCAACTCTGTAAGTCTCCACTGATCCGCCAGCACGTCTTTAACACCTTTTTCCTTTGCCGTCTGCAGCCATTGACGTGCCGTTGGGTAGTCTTTATTGATAAAGTGCAGGTAGGCGGCACCGGTAGCATACAATCCGGGGTGCAGGGTGGATTTTTGTGCAGTCATCCACTGCATCCATTCAGCGGTTTCTTTCACTTCTTTGGAAGTGACCGTATCCTTGTCTTCATAATAGACATTGTAGGCGAAACTGGCGCCACTGCTGGGCATATTCCTGCTCAGGTATTTTTCTTCTATCTTATTGATCTCCCTTACCGCAAGCATGTCCAATAAGGTATCACCCGGGGACAGCCTGCTGATCCGTTCCAGTGTGGTAAGATCCAGCGACGGATTCCCCATCGCAATAGTGGCCAATACATTGGCTTTTTCTTTCTCTGTTTTGCAATAGCCTAATATCAGTCCTGTCGGTATTTTATGGGTGTACACGTGATACCCGTAGTAATTGGAAACCTTCTTCATTTTGCCTTCTGCGAAAAGCTGGCAGAACCGGTAGGCCGCTTGCGCCTTATCCCCCCTGCGATACAAGGCACCGGCCCGGATGGCTTCGGTAAGTTCATGAATGGAAGGCGATATGGGCTTGATTGCTTCTTTATCGGCCCACTGAATAGCTCCGTCCGGATTCATGCCGTAAAGATTCAATCGGGCAACCTGGTATGCATAGCGCTGGCGGAAAAAATCCTTTTTTGCTGCGTTGTACAAACTGATGCCATTGTTGGCCCAGGCATTGGATTTACTGATATCTTTCGCAGGGGGGGCCCAACTGTCAACCACCTGCACATTAGGTTCAATCTTGCGCAAGTACATCAAATAACCCAGTGCCTCCAGGTCCTTGTTGGTTACCAACGCCGTAACCAAACGGTTACGCATAACCGAATCCGGGAGTTTGGTTGCTGTACCTTTTTCTGCTTGCGTGTACAAGCCCTGCAATTGCGCGTATGTATAATTTCCAGTGAGATCCTTTGCTTCTTTTGGGGAAGCCTGAACACCAGAATAGTCTATCCAGTCGCGTGCGGTCACTTCCCATTGATCAACGGGTTCATCCCGGCTCCATAGAAAATCATAGGTGTAGTAAAATGCCTGGAGACTGTTGTTGTTCCCAAGTCGGTAATCAAAAAATCCCGTGTAATAATCATACGGATCATCGGAGCCTGCACAACCGATAATATTATATGGGAAAGCGATAAGAAAGAAATTAAGGATGGCGGCCAAAAAGAGCTTCCAGCGCATCGGGATCATATTTGTTTAAAATTAACGAATCAAGGTGGAAGAGGGTAAGTCTTTGAATGGCCTGCCCGCCCAGACTGGTGCGGATCAGCTCCCTGGCCTGCGCCAATTGTTCCGGATCGGATCTTTCTTCCCTGAGCCAATCGCCTTTCAGGAAGAGCCGCCCGCTAATGGAGGTGTCTTTTGTAAATACGCGCTTGTTTCCGGTTTGCGTCAGGCAGGCAACGCCATCCAGTTCTGCAGGGTAAACCAGTCCGAGATAGGTTTTGTCCCTAAACCAGACATGCCAGCTGAACAATGGTAATGCAGCGTCCAAAGGCAGCGGGTAGGCCTTGCCCACGGTCAGGTATTTTTTCATTTCATCGGGATCAATAATTGAATTTGTAGTAGCAGGATGGGTCAGGTTCCCCAAATTATAGCACATCAGCAAGGCTTTATCGGCCGGCGGCACGCCCATCACCGTCTGGTACTTGTATGGATACAACCGGAGGGTCACAGAGAGTTTTATGTTTTGCCGATGGGCGATCTTTTTTACGGCATCCACCAGCCCGAAATAAATAGTCTTGCTTTTTTCCGTCCAGTCGCAATCCAGCTGCCATTCTTTGGTTTGGGCGATCCCTGCGTGGGCGCAGATCTGCAGGATCCTTTTGCTGATCTTGCTTGCGAAGCTGTCCACATCGGCCTCCTTCATTTGTTGAATGGCCGGTTGGGTGATGAATACAACCGGGACAATATTGACCGAGTCTGGGAAGAGGCTGACTGGCTGTAAAGTGGCCACGGGTATCGGTTTACCAGTAAGGGGATCGGCGTCCACATCAAAAAACTTCACATAGAGGGTGCTGATCCCGTGATGGGCCATGAAGGCTGATTCCTTGCTGTTTAGCCGGTAAACGGATTTCCAGTAATACATAGCCCTTTCTGGTGCTGGCAGCGGGGTATTGCAAGCTTCACACAAAAACCAGCATAAAATGATGGCCCCAAGAAGGGGACGAAAGGTGCAATGAAGTAATTTGCCGGACACATAATAAAAATATGAAGCATTTACTAACAGCAGCGTTTGTTTTTCTGGTAGTGGCAGTGACGGCGCAGGGCAGGAAGGGTCTCATTGCCGGTCCGATGTTAGGACAGATTGATTACAGGGTGGCTAAAGTGTGGGCGGAACTGGAGCCCGGTGCAAAAGCGCAACTGAAATTCTGGAGAAAAGGGGAACAGGCAAAACAGGCTACAGCGCTGAGCCAGATCGCCGGAGATGCGGTTGTTCAAGGATCGAATATTGTCCATTTTACGCTGCCAGGTCTGGAAGTAAACACCAGTTATGAATACCAGTTGATGGTTAATAATACAGCAGTTGCAACGGGTAGTTTCACAACCAAGGAATTGTGGCAGTGGCGCAAGCCCGTGCCGGACTTCAGTTTCCTCACGGGGTCCTGTTCCTATATGAATCAACCACCGTACGACAGACCTGGCAGGCCATATGGCGGGGATTCATCGATCTATACTACAATGGCAAAAGAAGAAGCTTCGTTCATGATGTGGTTGGGCGACAACTGGTATACCCGCGAAGTGGATTATACCAGTGCATGGGGGCTGTGGAATCGTGCGCAATATGACCGCAGCAGGCCTATCCTGCAGGATTTCTGGAAGAAGATGCCGCACTATGCCATCTGGGATGATCATGATTTTGGACCGAACGATTACGGTGCGGAATATGTTTTGAAAGAAGAGAGCCGTCGCGTATTCATGAGCTATTGGGCCAATCCTTCTTATGGAGAAAACGGCCAGGGCATTTATACCAAGATCAGTCATGGGGATGTGGATATATTCATGCTTGACGACAGAACCTGGCGGAGTGCAGATAACTGGGATGATTCAGTGTCGGGTAAACCCAATCCTGAGAAGAAGATGTTTGGGGAAAAGCAGATGCAATGGTTGCGTGAGGCTTTGGTTGGAAGCAGCGCTACATTCAAGATCATCGCTACGGGCAGCCAGGTCCTTAATCCGAGATCGCCGTTTGATTGTTTTCGCAGGTTTCCGGCGGAATATCATCCCTTCATGCAATTTTTAAGGGAAGAGAAGATCAGTGGCGTGGTGTTTTTGACTGGCGACAGGCATCATTCTGAAGTGATCAAAGTAGAGGGGTTGACGGACTATCCGATGTATGACATTACGGTGTCTCCGTTAACTTCAGGTACGCATGTATTTGGGTCCGATGAAAAAGACAATCCATTCCGGGTGATCGGGATTGATCAGAAGCAGAATTATGGCCGGATCAGCATTGCCGGAAAAGCAAAAGACCGTCGATTGACGGTTCGTTTTCTTGGCGTGAAAGGCGAGGCGTTGGGTGAGTGGAGTGTACACGAAAACGAGTTGAAAAAACAAAAATGAAAGTAAACGTATCATATCGGAAGCCGCAGGTGCTGCAGGCATTGCGGTATCATTTTATCAGCAAGCGGGAAATCAAGTTCATGATCATCCTCGTGAATGTTTTTGCGTTGTTGTCTGCGGTATTATTTTATTTCAAGCTGATCACACCGTTACCATTTTTGCTGAGTTCAGTATTATGGATCTCGATGATGGTGGCCTTCTGGATCTGGCTGCCAGCCTTGATCTACAGGAGGTCAAAAACATTCAAGGATCAGTTCACGGTGTCTTTAGATGAGCACCATATGGGTATTGAGACATCGATCAGTCATAAGATCTGGGCATGGCGGGAGTTTAGTCATATGTTGGAGACGCCCGGGTTTTTTCATTTGTATTTCGACAGTAAATCTTTTTTCTTGTTGCCGAAGGATGTGTTTGAGAATAGTGACCAGGTGCAGGTGGCGAGGCACTATATGAGAGATGGCATTAAGTAGAATGTGGCAATTTGGGAATGCGGTAATGCGGCAATGTAGGAAGCGCGGCCGTGCGTTGCCGGCCTGCGCAGAAGCACCCGGAGTGACTGCGGGCGCGCCGCTACGCAAGGCGCGCCTTCCACCATTGCCGCATTAACAAATTGGCAAATTATCTAAGTTTTTTCTGCATTTCAAAATGCGGGATCGTGACTTCTGTAAACTCATCAGAGCTGATTTTATAGCCCAGTTTTTCATAGAAACCGACGGCAGATTTTCGGGCGTGCATAGACATAACGTAGAAGCCGCGGTCCCGGGCCACATTTTCGGCAAAGTTCATCATGGTGGCACCGATACCCTTGCCCTGAAGGTTGTTGAGGACGGCCATTTGGCGTAGCCGGACTTTTTCTTTGGATTCCTGGGTAAGCATGCAACAGGCCAGGATATCATCATCATCAAAGGCGCCGATCAGGATATCATTCTCTTCTTTTGCCAGTTCATCGTCTGAAAACTGTAATCCGAGGGGTTTTCTGAGGATTTCGTTCCTCAGTTGCACCATTTTAGCGTATTCCAGGCTGCCATGTTCGATGATCTTTAGTGCCATACAGAAAAATATCGGAGAAGTCACTAAAAATACAAAAAATAGAGGCAAAACATCAATAATCCTTCAAAGCGTTGTTTTTATATCAAAAACTATATTTTTGCAGCCAGTATTAACCAAATATTACAATCATGTCTGACATTGCAACTAGAGTTAAGAAGATCATTGTTGACAAATTAGGTGTTGACGAAGCTGAAGTAACTCCAGAGGCTTCTTTTACCAATGATCTCGGTGCTGACTCATTGGATACCGTTGAACTCATTATGGAATTCGAAAAGGAGTTCAACATATCTATCCCTGACGAGCAGGCAGAAACCATTACGACTGTAGGCCAGGCCGTGGCCTATCTCGAGGAGCACGCTAAATAACTCCACATACGGCGAGAATTGTTTATGAATTTAAAACGTGTTGTAGTTACAGGAATCGGCGCACTGACACCCATCGGCAATACTGCCCCTGCATTTTGGGACGGGTTGATGGCTGGTAAAACAGGCGCTGATTTTATTACATTGTTTGACGCGGCGAAATTCAGGACCCGCTTTGCCTGCGAGGTGAAAGGATTTGACCCTACGGAATTCCTTGATAAAAAGGAAGCGCGTAAAGTTGACCGTTACACACAGTTTGGCCTTGTAGTTAGTGACGAAGCGGTTAAAGACGCTGGCATTTCCAAAGACAATGTGAACGCTGACCGGGTAGGGGTGATTTTCTCCAGTGGAATTGGTGGCCTCGTCACCTTTCAGGAAGAGATCATCAATTTTGCCAAAGGTGATGGTACACCACGTTTCAATCCATTTTTCATTCCGAAGATGATTGCGGACATTGCTGCAGGTCAGATCTCCATGAGGCATGGCTTCAGGGGACCTAACTTTGCAGTAGTGAGCGCTTGTGCGTCTTCCACGCATGCCGTCATTGAAGCGTTTAACTGGATCCGGATGGGTAAGGCCGATGCCATCCTTGCCGGTGGCAGTGAAGCCGTTGTTTGTGCAGCAGGCGTTGCTGGTTTCAACGCTATGAAAGCACTCAGTGAAAGGAATGATGATCCTGCAACCGCATCAAGGCCATTCGACAAAGACCGTGACGGTTTTGTGATGGGCGAGGGTGCAGGAATGCTCATACTGGAAGACTTGGAGCATGCGTTAAAAAGGGGCGCAAAGATTTACGCAGAAGTTGCAGGCGGGGGTGCCACCGCAGATGCCTATCATATTACGGCTCCTCATCCGGAAGGACTGGGTGCATTGAATGTGATGCGCCAGACGCTGGAGGACGCCAATATGAAACCCGATGACATTGATTACATCAATGTTCACGGCACTTCAACCCCACTGGGTGATATCGCGGAAACCAAGGCCATCCTGAAAGTATTTGGGGATCACGCGTATAATCTAAATATCAGTTCAACGAAATCCATGACGGGGCATTTGTTGGGCGCAGCTGGCGCTGTTGAAGCCCTGGCTTGCGTATATGCCGTGATGAATGATATGGTGCCTCCAACCATCAACCACTTCACAGATGATCCGGAACTTGATCCCGGGCTTAACTTTACTTTTACAAAACCCCAGGCGAGGAAAGTACGGGCGGCACTCAGCAATACTTTCGGTTTCGGTGGCCACAACGCCTCCGTGATCGTGAAGAAATTTGAGCGTTAGTCGCTGTGGCCTTACTTAACTTTACCGAAGGTGCCGGGGAAACGTTCATCAAAGGTTACAGTTTGCAATACTGGCTTCAATATTTCAGGATCAACAAAGAAGACAGGGCTTACTATAAGCAGCTCTGCAATGTGTTGGGATTTGCTCCTGGCAAGGTAAACCTGTATACCACCGCACTAAGTCACCGCTCCGTTAAAGAACATGCAGACGAAAACAATGAAAGGCTGGAGTACCTTGGTGACGCTGTATTGAGTGGCATCGTGGCCGATTATCTTTTTAAACGATATCCATACCGTGGCGAAGGTTTTCTCACGGAAATGCGAAGTAAAATGGTAAATCGCCAGACCCTGAATGAAGTTGCCGTAAAGATGGGGCTGAAAAAAATCACACTCTACAATCGCTCTGATAATTCACTCAAGATCTCCCAGATCTTCGGCAATACCCTGGAGGCCCTTGTTGGTGCTATATATCTCGACAAGGGATATGAGGCCACCAAGCATTGGGTTTATAAGCGAGTGGTAGCACCACATATGTTTGTGGACGATCTTGAAAACCTCGAGATCAACCATAAGAACAAACTCTACGGATGGGCCAATAAAAATGGAAAGGTCCTTGAATTTGAAACCCTCGAAGAAAAGATCGAAAACGGCCGCCGCCTTTTCCGCATCGGCGCAATGGTTGACGGACAACTGATCGCGGAGGGGAAAGCCTACAATAAAAAAGATGCTTCGCAGATTGCGGCGCAGATCGCTGTGGATAAACTGGGAATCTAGTTCGCAGGCCGCGAAGGTCGCATAGTTCGCAGAAGAACTGCTCCGCGACCTTTGCGACCTTTGCGAACTGCGACCTAATTTATTTTTTTTCCTGACAGATCTCCAACAACACGCCCCCCGCAGATTTGGGATGAACAAAACAAATTAGTTTATTGTCTGCACCTTGTTTGGGCTGGTCCATGAGCAAAGTGAAACCTTCTTTTTTGAGCCGAGCCATTTCCGCGTAGATGTCCTCCACTTCAAACGCGATATGGTGTAACCCTTCGCCGCGCTTCTCAATGTATTTTGCGATCACGCCGGTTTCATCTGCACTTTCTAACAGTTCCACTTTGGTGTCACCCGCCTTTAAAAATGCAGTGATCACTTTTTCAGATTCCACAGCTTCCACTTTATAGCAATCCGTGCAAAGGATGGTTTCATACAATGTGATCGCGTCTTTCAGGCTTTTTACGGCGATGCCGATATGCTCCAGTTTTGCCATAACATAAAGATAGCTAATAGCTAATAGCTAATGGCTAGTGGCGAGATGCTATTATTTACGGATAACCTGGTAATTTTCAACGCCTTAATCCCGCCCTAATCCCTTACTCACCTAATCCCCAACCCTCCTAATGCCCAATGCCCATTGCCTCAATGCCTTTCATTATCTTTGCTGTATGAAAATAGATTCCGGCATTTATATCAGCGATAAAGCCAAGGAACGTGTGGAGATCCTGCTGAAGGAAGAAGGGAGAACGGAGGAACATTTTCTTCGGGTGAGTGTGGTCAGCGGTGGATGTTCCGGCCTTAGCTATAAGATGGATTTCGATAATACCATGAAGCCCACGGACCAGGTATTTGAGGATAAGGGGATGAAGATTGTCACCGATTTTAAAAGTGTATTGTACTTATTCAATACCATGCTGGACTATTCCGAGGGCCTGAGCGGAAAAGGTTTCCACTTCATCAATCCCAACGCTTCCAGGACCTGTGCCTGCGGGGAGTCTTTCTCAGTATAAGCGGGCAAAAAAAATCCCGCCGGCGTGAACCGGCGGGCAGCAGTTGGTTTCGGTTGAAACTTCGTTAGTCTTTGGTTAATGGAAGGGTAATCCAATCTGTTCCATCTTTTAACCTGAAGAGGTAAAAACCTCGTTTCAGATCGTCCACCCTTACCTGACGTATAGCAGTATTACAAACAAACTTTTTACAAACAGTACCGTTCAAAGAGACAATCTCCACTTCGTATGTGCTGCTTGAAAATGAAAAATTTATGTTCAGAATATCTTTTACTGGGTTAGGGTAGATGATGGCCCCACCGGAGGTCGTTGTTTTTCGGATGATTTTTGTTGAAATCTCGCCGCTACCCACCTTCATAATTACTTTGTAATAGGCCGTAGCTGGTGGGGAAAGGTCTTTCCACTGGTGCCTCACCAGGGTTCTGCCCGAACTTCCCAGGGACCCGATTTCGCTGAAGTGCAAGCCATCCGGGCTTCTTAGTATTTTATATTGCAGGGTTTGCTGGTTTTCGTCGGCCTCCCAGGATAGGAGCATGCCATTCATTTCTTCCCTTACCGTGAATTGTAAGAATCCCAACGGCAGGATCACTGCATGCTCTACAATACCAAGGGAGAATCCGGAGCTTCCGGTCAATGTATCTTCCGAACTGAGCCATTGGTATCCCGACAGGCTTGTAGGTTCTCCAAATGCTTTCCAGTTGCTTGTAAAATGCGCGGGCCTAAGTTTTTCTGAAGGTGACAGTGTAACACTCCAGGGCCTTAGGCTCATATCAATCTTGACAGCGGATGTTATGGGCGCATCAAGTGTCCAGTGTTCCCGGTTGTTGATCCGCAATAGCGGGGACTGCACCCCTGTGTTGGAGGGCGGGACAGGTGTGTATGTCAGGATCCGAAACTCATCACTGGGATCTGTTTTGGTGAACCGGATCGGCGCGAAAATAGTGTCTGCCCCAACCGGCGCGAGCAATGTTTTGTCTTTTGTTAAGTGAAGCCTTAACGGCCCCTCAATGAAACTCCGTTCATGTCCCTCATTGGCCGAACCATAACGGCTTGCCGGACTTAGGACCTTACAGGGTCCCAGTGTCAGCAAGTGTGGAAGGGTACTTACGATTCTCCCTTGCAGGAGTAATAGTGAATCCCTGATATAAAGGTTTTTCTGGAGTTGTAGTTGTTCGGGATTGTTGATTCCGAGGGCAGAAACGGAATCCGGTAGCCCATCGCCGGAAGCCTGCACCGTTGTGCTTTGAAATATATAAGAGGCATGTGAACTGAAGGATCTGGTTTGCGTTCGCACCGGTCCCAGGTCCCTACTGGCACTGAGGCCCTCCGGGTGTTGAATGAAAAGTTTACCCGTGTCCGCCAGTATGAATACGCCCGGTCCATCAATCTGAAAACCGCCAAAATGAAGACTTCCTCTGCAAACCAGTTGGTGAGTTGGTTGGGTCAGACTGACGTTTCGCCGCAGTTGCAATGTTGCTTCCCGCGCAACGTCCAGGTTTCTGAAATTCGCGCCCAGCACTAATGCACCATTCCCGGATAAACTTGCCTGCGGACCAATGAATCGTAGACTTCTGGCCACAGCGCCCGCAGTTGTAGGCTGAAGGGTGAGCCTGCCATGAACCGTCAGGCTTCCGACCAGCACGAGATCTGCTGTAAGGGTACTGGTGACCTGCGTATTGCTGTCCACCAGCAGGTCCCCGCGGATGGTCAGGGTGCCACTGCCGCTGCCGCTATATGATTTGGGGGCACCGGCAGCAGCGGCCCGGAATGAAAGGCTCCCAAAAACATTTCCAGTGAGGGACACCGTATAGCCTGCCGTTCCGGGAACATCGAACTCAAAAATCCCTTTTTCCGTGCCCGCTGTTTGTACGAGTTTATCAATTAGTGCAGCGTTTGACCGGGCTGTGCGGTGGATGTACTTCCCACCATTATGTATGGATAAACTACCCGCCAGCAACAGGCCTCCTCCCGCGGAGGCACCGGATGCATTGATGAAAATCCCACCGGCATGTATGGCCAATGACGCTGGTGTTCTGGTCAGTGAAAAGCCGGGATTGGCGGTGTTGGTGGAGGGAAGTTCCAGCACGATCAGCCCCTGGGACGGAACGATCTTTAAGGATTGAACAGAAACAGATACGGGACCTGCAGGAAGCGTTACCGTATAGTTGCCGATGATCCATTGATGATCCAGGATTACATCCTCCATGGCAATCGGCACGCCATCAGGCAGCCAATTGGCCGCATCGGACCATTCCTTTGTGCCCGCACCACCATCCCAGAATTTCTGTGCATCGGCAGATATCGAAAAGAATAAACCCATCATCGTCACCATCCATCGCCACATAATCCTTTTTATGCAATATATCTTCGCAGATAAGGCGTTTCCAAGGGAGTTTAACCATAAAAACAACGTTATTTTCCCCTATTCTTGTAATCTTGCATCTTTATTATCAATATGTGGTCTGTTTGTATCAAGGAACTAAGGCAATTCTTCAGTAGTCTCACGGGATATATCGCGATCATCGTGTTTTTGGTGCTCAACGGGCTGTTCCTGTTTGTGTTTCCGGATTCCAACCTGTTTGATTGCGGTTATGCGTCCCTGGAGACTTTTTTCAATACCGCACCGTGGATCCTTTTGCTCTTGATCCCCGCCATCACCATGCGTAGTTTTTCCGAGGAATTCAAAGGCGGAACCTTTGAGATCCTAAAAACCAAACCGCTGACCAATACGCAGATCATCGGGGGGAAATACCTTGCCTCACTGATCATTGCCCTCATCGCCATCCTACCCACACTGGTTTACGTATACACGATACGCGAACTATCTACAGGTGGCATCGATACCGGCGGCACCATCGGCTCATACCTTGGTCTTATTTTGCTTGCATCTGTATTCACCGCCATAGGGATTTGTTGCAGCAGTTTCACCAATAATGCCGTAGTGGCTTTCTTGCTCAGCGCATTCGCCTGTTTCGCGATGTACAGCGCTTTTGAAGCCGTGAGCAGGATATCCGCATTTCAATCCGGCGCTGATTATTATATCGGTATGCTCGGTATTGATTTTCATTATAAAAACATCAGCAGGGGCGTGCTGGATTCCAGGGACCTGGTTTACTTCTTCTCTGCCATCGTTTTCTTTTTATTCCTTACCGCCAGAAACCTTGTGAAACGCTGACCCAATGATGAAAAAACTACTTCATTCCAAATTCGGATGGGTGATCATGCTGCTGTTGCTGGTGGCCCTGAATTATGCTTTCTCCCTGTTCCGCTTTCGTGCGGACCTTACATCGGAAAAAAGATTCACCGTTTCCCAGGCCACGCGCAATATGCTGGAGAAACTGGACGATAGAGTAGATATCACCCTGATGATGGGTGGCGATATGCCGGCGGGTTTCAAAAAGCTGGCTGGCGGTGCAACGGACCTGCTTAATGAATTCAAGGAGATCTCTTCTAATAATATCAGTTTCAGAATCGAGAAACCCGGGGAGAACCTGGATGATTCCGCAAAAGCGGCACTCGTGGATTCCCTTCGTATGCTGGGCATCAACGCTACTAACGTTAAGGCACAAACGAAAGAAGGCGATGGCCAGGAAGAACAACTTGTGTATCCCGGTGCGGTCATTAAGTATAAGGATCGGACGATGGGGATCGATTTTTTACAGGGACAGAATTTTCAGGACGGATTGAACTCTCTCAACAATGCCGAGGCGCTGCTGGAATATAAACTTGCATCCGGTATTGACAAGATCACACAAGACAGCGTACCCTTGATCGGTTACCTGAGTGGTAACGGAGAGCCGGTAGATTATCGGGTGTATGATCTGATTGAAAGAACACTGCGCCCCAACTATGCGTTCCGTATCATTCCGGTAGACAGTGTAGCCGTGATCCCACCTGTGTTCCAGGCCCTGCTCATCGTGAAGCCCGTAACAAAGTTTACCGATGCGCAGAAGCTCAAGATTGATCAATATGTAATGCACGGCGGCAAGGTGGTCTGGATGCTGGATAATTTATTTGCGAGCCTTGATAGCCTGCAACGCAGTGAGGGACGTTTTGTGGCTTTTGATATGGGCCTGAACCTTGACGACCTGTTGTTCCGTTATGGCGTGCGCATCAACCAGGATCTTGTGCAGGATCTGCAGTGTGATAAGATTCCTTCAGTGATTGGATCGATGGGCGATAAACCGCAGATCCAGTTGCTGCCCTGGCCGTATTTTCCTTTGTTGCGAAATTCATCTGGCCATCCTATTACTAAAAATCTCGATTATGTTGTTTCACAGTTTCCACAATCCATAGATACAGTGAAAGCCGATGGGGTGAAAAAAACCGTCTTGCTTTCCTCGTCAACAGAATCAAGGATTTTAAATACACCCGCCATAGTGGAATGGGCGAGTGTCCGAAATGAAGAGGACCTGAAGAAGTTCACTCGCGCAAATGTTCCGGTGGTGATGTTGCTGGAAGGGAAGTTCCAGAGTTTGTATGCCAACCGGCTCACGACGGCCATGGCGGATAGCTTTGCTGCAGCAGGCCTGCCCTTCAAAGCAGAGAATGAAAAAGGAACGATGGTGGTTGCCACGGATGGTGATCTGTTGCTGAATGGCATCAACCAGACAGACGGACCTTTACCGATGGGTATGAATGCGTACACACGGCAGCAATATGCAAACCGTGAATTCATCCTGAATACATTGGAATACCTGGTGGGGAACATGGGTATTCTCGAAACCCGCGGGAAAGACTATACCTTGCGGTTGTTGGATAAAACCAAGTTTGAAGACAGCAAGAGTAGCTGGCAACTGCTGAACATTGTTGTTCCTGTGGTGTTGGTGATGTTGTTTATAGCGATGTATCAATACCTAAGAAAAAGAAAATACGCCCGATGAATGCTGATCAAATCACATATCTCGTTTTTGGAATCCTGTTGGTGGTGGCCCTGGTATTTGACCTGGGTATCCTGAGCAAAAAGAACGAAGTCATTTCTATCAAGAAAGCTTTGTGGCAAACCTTGTTCTGGGTAGGCTTGTCGCTCGCATTTTGTGTGTTTCTATGGTTTGAGAAAAGTCCGATGGTTGCAACGAAATATTTCACGGCCTACCTGATGGAATGGTCTTTAAGCGTTGATAATATCTTTGTTTTCATTCTCATCTTCACCTATTTTAAGGTAGAAGAGAAGGATGCAGGAAGGGCATTGTTGATCGGTATATTATTGGCGATTGTCTTTCGCATTATTTTCATTGCAGTGGGGATCGGACTGATCGCTCGCTTCCATTGGATTTTGTACCTGTTTGGCGCTTTCCTGATCTATACCGGTATCAAGCTTTTTGCCAAGAAAGATGAGGCCGAGTTTGACCCTGGTCAGACGGGTATTTATAAATTCATGCGCAGTTATTTACGACTATCTGAAGTGGAGCCGAAGGGCAGATATCTCATTAAGTTGCATGGAAAAACATTTTTCACCACTCTTGCTGTAGTAGTGGTGATGCTGGCCGCAGTGGATATTGCTTTTGCGTTGGATTCCATACCTACGGTAGTATCATTGGTCAGGGATAAAGCCGACGCGCCATTTACTTCTGATGATATTCTCGTAATCTATTCCTCCAATATCTTCGCGATACTCGGCTTGCGTTCGCTCTTCTTTTTGCTGAGGGGCGCGGTGGATAAATTTGATTATCTGCAGCAGGGTATTGCAATTGTGCTGATCTTTATAGGTATCAAGATGCTCATCGAGTACTTTGATATTCGCATATCCATCTTCGTGAGTCTTGGCGTCATTGTAGCCTGTATTGCCGGCTCCGTTTTGTATTCTATTTACCACGGTAGACGAAAGATCGCGACCAAGGACGAATAGCCTTCATCTATGGCAAGATATTCCATACAAGAGATCATAAGCCTTGTGAGCGGCCACGCAGAGGCGTCCTCTGTGCAAATGCTGATTGATCATTTGGTGACCGATACCCGCAAGATCACAGATCCTGCGGGTTCAGTTTTTTTTGCCATTCATGGCGAGAAACGGGATGGGCATTTATTTATTCCTGAAGCATACCAACAGGGCGTGCGGGTATTTGTGGTGGGTAGGGAAGGATTGCATCAGCAGTTTCCTGACTCAGTGTTTATTCTTGTCCAGGATCCCCTTCAGGCCCTTCAGCAGCTTGCCGCAGCGCATCGGGCTGCATTCGATATTCCTGTGATCGGGATCACAGGAAGCAATGGCAAGACCATTGTGAAGGAATGGCTAAATCATTTGCTGGAACCATCATTTTCGATCGTCCGTAGTCCCAGGAGTTATAATTCTCAGCTTGGTGTGCCATTAAGTGTATGGCCTATTAATGCATCACATACCCTTGCTATTTTTGAAGCCGGTATCTCCCAGGCAGGTGAAATGCAGAAGCTTGAACCGATGATCCGCCCTGGTATTGGGGTGTTCACCAACATTGGTGATGCGCATAGTGAAGGCTTCAATAGCATGGAAGAAAAGATCAGGGAGAAACTGCAACTGTTTGTACACAGCAGGCAATTGATATATCCCGCTGATCAGGCATTGCTGAGTGATGAGATTAGGAAATTTGCGACTTCAAGAGATATCCGGATCATTGGCTGGGGAAGATCTGCTGACGCGGACCTGCAATTTCTCTCGGCCGAGCCCGAAGCATCACATACAACTATACATTACCGTTATCAGGGAATTGAGCGCCAGTTCACCATTCCATTTACCGGTACCATTGCCGAAGAAAATGCGCTGACCTGCGCGGCGGTACTGGAGTTGTTGGGTGTAACGGCAAATGCGCTGCCCTTGATGAAGGATCTCCCCTCATTGTCTATGCGTCTGGATATGCGGCAGGGGATCAATCACTGTACTATTATCAACGACAGTTACAGTGCGGATCTTGATTCCCTGAAGCTTGCGTTGGATTTTCTCCGCCAGCAGCGGCAGCATCGCAAGCGCACATTGATTCTTTCCGATCTGTTGCAGAGTGGTAAGAAAGAAGAAGAGCTGTATTCAGAGATCGCGGTGTTGGTGAAAAGCCACAGCCTCACGAGATTTGTGGGTGTGGGTAGCAAGATCAGCGCACACGCAGACTTGTTTCGGGCCATTGTACCGCAAACAGAATTCTATACGGACACACAGGCGTTCATCCAGTCGTTTTCCCAGACCGCATTTCATCAAGAGTCCATTTTGCTGAAAGGGGCCAGGACTTTTTCTTTTGAAAAGATCAGTGCCTTACTGGAGACCAAGTGGCACCAGACGGTGTTGCAGGTTAATCTGAGTGCAGTGGCGCAGAACCTGACCACGTATCGGAACATGCTGCAGAAGGGTACGAAGATCATGGTGATGGTCAAGGCTTTTGCTTATGGCAGCGGTAGTTTTGAGATCGCTAATCTTCTGCAATTTCACAAGGTAGACTACCTCGCTGTAGCCTATGCTGATGAAGGCGTTGAGTTGCGAAGGGCCGGTATTCGGTTACCCATTATGGTGATGAATCCTGAAGAAGCTACTTTTTCTGCATTGGTGAATGAGGATCTTCAACCAGAGATATTTTCTTTTCAGATGCTGGAAAGGTTTAACCGGTTTTTACAGCGCGAGGGTATACAGGAATTTCCGGTACACCTAAAAATAGACACGGGCATGCACAGGCTCGGCTTTGCACCGGAGGAGATTCCTGCACTGTTGACCCAATGGCCATCCAGATTTCGGGTACTCACGGTCTTTACCCACCTGGTAGGTAGTGAGGATTCGGCAGAAGATAGTTATACTTTGATACAAAGTCAGCGCTTTAAGCATGCCTGCGCCCAACTGGAGCAAGGTTTAGGGTATAGATTCACAAGGCATATCTCCAACACCGCGGCTATCAGCAGGCACAAGGAGTTACAGATGGATATGGTGAGGTTGGGTATTGGGCTTTATGGTGTTGATACCACGGGCACAAACACGTTGCCACTGAAAGAAGCGGCGGTGCTTACTACAACCGTGGCTCAGGTAAAAAAGATACCCGCCGGGGAAACGGTGGGCTATAACCGAAAAGGTCTGGTACAGCAGGATGCGTTGATTGCTACTATCCGTATTGGCTATGCCGATGGCTATCCGAGGCAGCTTAGCCTTGGTAAGGGCAAGGTCCTGATCCGGGGGCGTTTGTTTCCGGTGATCGGGACGGTTTGTATGGATATGACGATGATTGACGTTACGGGTGCATCGGATGTTAAGGAAGGCGATGAAGTGGTGGTCTTTGGCAGGGGCTTGGAACTGAACCAGTTGGCCGCCTGGGCAGACACAATTCCCTATGATATCATGACCGGTATTTCGCAACGGGTCAAAAGGGTGTATTTCGAGGACTGAATTACGGTATATTTGTTCCCTAAAATACGTCTGTGAGATTCCGGCATGCGCTATTGTTGACCCTATTCATCCTGCTTGTTGATCAAATCCTCAAGGTTTATATCAAGACCCATTATTTTCTGGGTCAGGAGCACCTGATCACCAATTGGTTTCGTCTCCATTTTATCGAGAATGAAGGGATGGCCTATGGCTGGAAGTTAGGCGGCGAGTGGGGAAAGTTGGCCCTGACACTGTTTCGCCTCGTAGCGGTTATCTTCGGCACCTTCTACATCCGTTACATCATCAGACGGAGTTACCATATCGGCTTTGTTATTTGTGCAACGCTGATCTATGCAGGTGCCATTGGTAATCTGATCGATAGTCTTTTCTACGGATTGATTTTTGAGAACAGCGATCCCTTTACCCAGAATGTGGCCCATTCCTTTATGGATAAAGGCTTTACAGGGGGGTATGCAGGATTCCTGCATGGTAAAGTGGTGGATATGCTCTATTTCCCGATCATTACTGATGCCACTATCCCCAAATGGGTACCGGTGTGGGGTGGTGAACCTTTTGAATTCTTCAGGCCGGTCTTCAATATTGCCGATGCCTCTATCTCCATCGGTGTACTCACGATCCTCCTCTTCCAGAAACGATTCTTCTCTCCTAAGGATGAGGAACTTCCAACCACCGTTGAGACGAACAGCACGGTAAACGACGAGGTTCAAATTAGCTAATAGCTATTAGCTAATAGCTATTACTGAAAATTGCATGCAATTTTCTAAACGGTTTTGCGTTATGGTTTTTTAATCCGACCTCTATGCAGAACCTGATTTTAGACATGCCGAAAGACGCGGCAGCCCAGTTGAATTATATGGCCGTCCTCGCTTCCTGCGAAAATTATCATATCCCCACCTGCCCCAATATTAGTGTGCAGGAATTGATCAGCAGTAAATTGTATAGCTGGTACCAGACAATGATGACAACAGATGAACACGCGGTGGCGTGGTTTATGAATTACGAATAACTATTTACTAGCAATTAACAATTGGCAATTAGCAATTGACAATTGGCACTGGTATCTAGATTCTAGTTTCTAACAACTAGTGCCAATTGCTAATTGCCAATTGTTAATTGTCAATTGCTAAATCAGCGTCCAACCATATCTTCTGGCTTGACCCACGCGTCAAACTCTTCCGGTGTAACATACCCAAGTTTAACCGCCATTTCTTTTAGTGTAGTTCCTTCTTTATGTGCTTTCTGTGCGATTTCTGCCGCTTTGTAATAACCGATCTTCGTATTCAGCGAAGTAACGAGCATCAATGAGTTGTTCACGTGCTTTTTGATGTTTTCTTCGATGGGCTCGATGCCTGCCGCACATTTGTCGTTAAAGCTCACACAACCTTCTCCGATCAGTCTGGCAGAGTGCAGGAAATTATAAATCATCACCGGCTTGAATACATTCAATTCAAAATGTCCGTTGGCACCGCCGATGCCAATCGCCACATCGTTCCCCATCACCTGTGCTGAGATCATCGTGAGGGCCTCACATTGCGTAGGGTTCACCTTGCCGGGCATGATGGATGATCCGGGCTCATTGTCCGGGATAAAAATTTCGCCTATGCCTGACCGTGGTCCGGAGCTGAGCATGCGAATATCGTTCGCGATCTTCATCAGGCTCACCGCTACCGTTTTCAACGCACCATGTGCTTCCACAATGGCATCGTGTGCAGCCAGGGCTTCAAACTTATTGGGTGCGGTTACAAAGGGCAGTCCTGTGAGCTGCGCGATGTGTTTCGCTACATTTTCAGAATATCCTTTAGGTGTATTGATACCCGTACCCACCGCAGTTCCTCCAAGGGCGAGTTCGCTAAGATGGGCGAGTGTATTTTTGATCGCCTTCAATCCATGATCCAGTTGGGCCACATAGCCACTGAATTCCTGGCCGAGTGTAAGTGGCGTGGCATCCATAAAGTGCGTTCTGCCAATCTTCACTACGTTCATGAATGTTGAGCTCTTCGCTTTCAAGGTATCCCGCAGCTTTTCAACACCGGGAATGGTTGTTTCGATGAGCATCTTGTATGCCGCAATATGCATTGCGGTAGGGAAGGTATCGTTGGATGATTGTGATTTGTTCACGTCATCGTTCGGATGCAGGATTTTTTCTTTGTCGGTCAAACTGCCGCCCTTCAACACGTGACCACGGTAAGCCACCACTTCATTCACGTTCATATTGCTCTGGGTACCAGAACCAGTCTGCCATACCACCAACGGGAAATAGTCATCCAGCTTGCCTTCCAGGATCTCATCGCACACTTGTCCGATCAGGTCTGATTTTTCTTTAGGCAACACGCCTGCCTCCAGGTTGGTCAGTGCAGCTGCTTTCTTCAGGTATGCAAATGCCTTGATGATCTCTTTCGGCATGCGGTTAATGTCTTGCGCGATCTTGAAGTTCTCAATGCTTCTCTGCGTCTGCGCGCCATAGTAAGCAGTGGCGGGTACCCGCACTTCCCCCATGGTGTCTTTTTCAATTCTAAATTCCATATACTGGTTCTAATTGTTAATTGTCAATTGCCAATTGTTATTTCCTAAATGATGCTTTTCTCTTTTCAAGAAAAGCAGTGACGCCTTCTTTCATCTCATCGGTATTAAAACACTCTCCAAACAACTTCACTTCTTCATCATAGCCATTCACCGTGTTGTTATAACCTGCATTCACGGCTGCGATCACTTTGCCAATAGCGCCGGGGCCCTTCGATAAAATGGTTTTCATCAGGCCCAAAGTTTTTTCCATCAGTTGATCCGGCTCAGTCACATGATTCACCAGTCCGAGTTGCAAGGCCTGTTCTGCATTGATCATTTCTGCACTCATCACCAACTCCATCGCTTTGCCTTTTCCGATCAGTTGCGCGAGGCGTTGCGTGCCGCCATAGCCAGGGATGATGCCAAGGTTTACTTCGGGCTGGCCAAACTTTGCGTTGGTAGCCGCGATGCGGATATGACAGCTCATGGCCAGTTCACAACCGCCTCCGAGCGCGAAGCCATTCACGGCAGCGATCACGGGCTTTCTGCAATTTTCAATGCGCATGAATACATCTTGCCCGCGCTTCGCGAGGGAAGAGCCTTCTTCATTGGAGAAGCCCATGAACTCAGAAATATCTGCTCCTGCAACAAATGCCTTGGGACCTGCACCGGTGATGATCACACCATGGATGTCTGGATTGCGATAGATGTCGTTCACCAATGCATTCAATTCCTCGAACACGGTGTTGTTGAGGGCGTTCAACTTGTCTGGGCGGTTGATCGTGATTGTTAGGATGCCATTGTCAAGTTGTGTCAGTAATGTTTCCACAAGTAGTATTTTATTGATGTTCTTTTACCCAGTTTCTGATATAGTCTGCGATATCATGAGTGTTGGTCCCGGGCGCAAAGAGTTTACCCACGCCCATGTCGTTAAGGGTTTTCATGTCGTCTTCCGGAATGATGCCGCCTCCTGTGAGGAGCACATCGTTCATACCCTTTTCTTTCATCAGATGAATGATCTTGGGGAAAACGGTCATGTGCGCACCTGATAGGATGCTTATGCCGATGGCATCCACATCCTCTTGTAAGGCTGCGCTGACAACCATTTCAGGTGTTTGTCGGAGCCCGGTATAAATGACTTCCATACCGGCGTCCCGGAGTGCGGTGGCAATGACCTTGGCGCCACGGTCGTGCCCGTCGAGGCCCACTTTGGCAACCAGTACCCTGATGGGTTTATCGTTGATATCCGTCATACTACAAATGTAGTTTAAACAGCAAGGCGTTGCAAAACATCCGTGATCCTTGTGGCGGTTTCTTCCTTGCCAAGGATGGCGGCGATGGCAAATACGGGCGGGCCAAACTTACCGCCTACCAGCATGATGCGGAGCGGTTGTTGGAGGTCGCCGGGTTTGATGTTCATCTCGGTGGCCAGAGCCTTGAAGGAGGCTTCGAGACTTGCGGCGTCAGTGCCGTTCTCTGATGCCCATTGGTTCACCAGGGCGCGGAAGAATGCAGCTTTACCATCGTCCCATTTCGGTTGGATGACATCTATATCAATGCTGTTGGGTTTTGCGAAGAAGAAGGAAGATTGCTGGACGAAGTCCGGGGTCAGCGTGCATCTTTCCTTGACGAGATCGATGACGGTGAGGAGGGTGGCTTCGTTGGCGGTTATGCCTTCCTGTTGGAGCACGGCCTGTACATCCGGGAGGAGGCGTTGAGCGCTGCTGCGTTTGATCCACTCATGGTTGAACCATTTCGCTTTTTCGAAATCAAACTTGGCGCCGCCTTTGTGGACGCGTTCGATGTTGAATTGATTTACCAGTTCATCCAGGGTGAAGATCTCTTGTTCCGTGCCGGGGTTCCAGCCCAACATGGCCAGCATATTGATGAAGGCTTCTGGCAGGAAGCCGCGTTCGCGGAAGCCCGCCGTGAGTTCATTGGTTTTGGGATCGGTCCAGTTCATGGCGAAGACGGGAAAGCCGAGTTTATCACCATCGCGCTTGCTGAGTTTGCCGTGCCCATCCGGTTTAAGGATCAGCGGCAAGTGGGCCCACTGGGGCATGTCTTTTTCCCAGCCCAGGTATTTCCAGAGCAAGATGTGGGCCGGTGCCGAGGGGAGCCACTCTTCACCGCGAAAGGCGTGGGTGATCTTCATAAGATAATCATCCACCACC
>Ga0207941_1000136_pt1 | contig 22866 bp, 23 predicted proteins | sample LakMenEpi13Sep12_FD_150695 | JGI IMG/M metagenome (GOLD analysis project Ga0207941, IMG submission 150695) | Freshwater microbial communities from Lake Mendota, WI - 13SEP2012 deep hole epilimnion (SPAdes) | ecosystem: Environmental > Aquatic > Freshwater > Lake > Epilimnion/Euphotic zone ...
CGCGGAACTTTGTTTGGATCTGGTACAGGTTGACTGGCAGCTGGCGGTAGGAGCGGATCAGGTCCGCCGCCAGGGCGGTGATGACCTCTTCGTGGGTGGGTCCCAGCCCCTGTTCCCGGCCCTGGCGATCGGTGAGGTGGAACATGATGCCTTCCCCCGCCGTGTAGCCGGCCCAACGGCCGCTGCGCTCCCAAAGGTCGGCGGGTTGCAGCTGGGGCAGCAGCAATTCCAGGGCGCCTGTGCCATTCATTTCCTCGCGCACGATCTGGGAGATCTTTTGCAGGACACGCCAGAGCAGGGGCAGGTAGGCATAGATGCCGGAACTGATGCGGCGCGTGTAGCCGGCTCGCAACAGCAATTTGTGCGAAACAATCTCCGCCTCAGCAGGATCATCCCGCAGCGTCACCAGCATCAGGCGGGAGACGCGCATGGCCATAAATGGAGAGGTGAGCGGACCCTACCATTGGCCCACCAATGGCCCACCAAAGCCCCTGCAAGCGAAGCGGGGGGGAACCGCTTGGGTTGCTGGGTTCGCCACGGCCCTAAGCCCGGATTTGGCGGGATGCCCTCTTGAGTAGTGTAAACACAATTGGAAATATCTGCTAAGTTCCCATTCATTCTTGTTGGCTTTTGCGCTCCATGCTCCCTCATTCGGCTACCACGCCCATTGGCACAGGTGCCGCTAATGGGGTTCAGGCATTGGCGGCATCCCTGATCCAGGAGCATGGGACTGCAGTTTCAGGGGCTGAGCAGAAAGAAGAGCTTTTGATCACGATCGACGACGTGCAAAAGGCCCTGAATCGTTCCCGCGCTTCTGTATATCGTTATACAAATACCGACCCTCGCAGCCTCAATCCCCCCTTCAACCCCCGCAAGCTGAATCCCGAATACCGCACCGATCAAAAGGATCCACTTGTTTTCCATCCCAATGAGGTCGCCCGTTTTGCTAGGGACGTGATGCGCATCAAGGAAGTAACCGTTGAGGTACTTAATTCACCCTCCACCGCCACCCAACAGTTACTTACCTCCATTTTGGAGGAGCTGCGTGCCATCCGTGAGCACTTGGACCACCTGGAAGTGCCTCCCAGCCAGCTCAATCACCATCGCCACCACAGCCAGGCCCGCCCGGCCGCTTGAGCCGCCGGCAACGGTCGTCCAAGCTCAGGACTGGCCCCCATTTATGCGAGGCGTTGCAGCAGCACGCCCTCGTAATCCAGGGCCCGGAAAACCGGTGCCGGGTCGCTGAAGCCGGCTGCTTCCACTAAGGCGGCCAGGCGGGACGATCCGATCGGATGCACGGCTTCGGTGAGTCCACGCAGGGGTTCATCGTTGGCGATGGTTTCCCCATCTAGCGGACCGGCGGCCCGCTGAAAGGCCAGTCGTGCCGCCGCCAACTGGTCCTGGAGGGCCGACTTTTCTCCCTGCATTAGGTCCACCAGCAGCACCTCGCCCCCCGGCCGCAGGCTGCGGGCCAGGGCCGCGAGAAATCTCAGTTTGCTGCCGTCATCGGGGAGGCCCTGCAACACCAGTACCGCAAGGGCGCCGTCGAAACCCGTGCTGCTGTCCAGATCTTCCAGCCGGGTGTCCTGCCAGGTGATGCCTTCGCCAGCGATGCCTTGCTCGCTGGTCAACCTTTCCCGGGCGGCTGCCAACATCGCCGGCGAGGGATCGATGGCGGTCAGTCGCCAGTCGGGGCGCTGGCGTCGTGCTTCCAGCAACTCGGCGCCTGTGCCGCAGCCGGCCACCAAGATGGAGGCGCCTGGCATTGCCCCCAGGGGGGAGGTGGCCAGCAGGGCCACCCCAAGGCGGGCCAGGCTGCTGTAGCCGGGAATCAGGAGCTGGGCAATGCGGTCGTAGCGGGCCGCGGCGGTAAGGGACAAGGCACCCAAGCGATAACGGCATGCTAAGCAGCCTCCCCGACGGTTCCTTTTTGGCGTTTCGGGCTGGCAAGCCTGCCCTGTTGCTGGAATCGGGGCGGGACGTGTCTTAAGTTGTTTAGCGCCGATACCTTCTTCCACCGTGCCCACCATCCGTTTTGAAAAGGAAGGCCAGCAGGTGGGTTGCATCGAGGGGGCGAACCTGCGCAAGGCCACCCTTGATGCCGGCATCAACCCCTATAAGGGCCTTAACAATTTCAACAACTGCGGTGGCCTGGGCCAGTGCGGCACCTGTGTGATGGAAGTGCTTGAGGGGGGTCGCAACCTTTCTCCCCGCAGCGATGTCGAAGAGGTTTATCTCGCCGACCGCCCCGCCAACTATCGCTTGAGCTGTCGCACCACCGTCAACGGTGACGTCACCGTGCGTACCAACCCCGGTGATGGCGTGGGCAAGGGCTCCAACAGCCTGGTAGGCGCCCTCAAGGCCCTGGTGGGCCGCGGCTGAATTAGACCATGGCCACCAACGGCGCCGCCGGGGCCATTCTTTATGGCTACAAGGCCTGCGGCACCTGTCGCAAGGCCTTGGTTTGGTTGAAAGACCATGGGCTTGAGCTGTCCATGATCGACATCACCACGACTCCGCCCACACCCGAATTGTTGCGTCGCGCCCTGGCCCAGGAGGGTGGTCGCTCCCGCCTACTCAACACCAGTGGTCAGAGTTATCGCGCCCTGGGCGCCGCTGTGGTCAAGGCGATGGGGGATGGGCCGTTGCTGCAGGCTCTCGCGGCCGATGGTCGCCTGATCAAACGTCCTTTTCTGGTTACCCCAGCAGGCCCCATCCTCACCGGATTTCGTCAGGACGAGTGGCAGCAGGCCCTGCTGTGCCCCTTAGCCCTCCTGGGTTCGCTTCCGGCACCCCGGGCCGATCGGAGCCCCCAAGGGTCATCAGCTGATCCAGTTCATCTATCAGTTCGTCGATACCCGCCCGGTTGATTTGGCTGAGGTAGTTGCGCTTGACCGCCTCCAGCAAGGCGCAAAGCAGCTGTTGGGAGCGCTCCAGGTTTGGGCCCTGCTCCAGGGAGGCGGCCAATTCCTCCCAGAAGCGATCCAGGCAGCGCTGCAGCAGGGCGAGTTGTTGGTCATCCCTGTAGCCCAGCCGATCACCCGTGCTGCGGCTGAGGTCGATGAGGCTCTCCACCATGCCGCTGGCCAATTGACGGCTGAGACCTTTTTCCATCTCCAGCAGCGGTTGCAGCCGCCGCAGGGAGGTGGGAATCAGCGAAGTTTGCAGGCTGCGCTGCAACGCATGGCCCAGGACCCCCTGCAATTCAGGTGCCAGGCGAGGGGCCACCTCGCCCAGCAGCATCGGACCCCAGATCCGCAGCAGCTCAAGCAGTTGGCGATCCCGGTGCGCGAGCACACTTCGGTCGCTGCGCAGGGAGCGGATCCGCTCCGGCCAGCGCCTTGAACGAATCAGCTGCTGCAGACCGTCTAGCAGTTGCAACGCCAGCACCTCAAACAACTCGACCGCCAGCAGAGCCACCACGCCCCGGCTGATCACGGCTCGCAGCGGCTCGATGCTGATCAGCCGGCTGGTATGGAGCCGCTCCAGCACCGGCACCACCCGGAGCCAGCGCCAGAAGGGCAGCAGCAGGGGCAGATCGATCCAGCGCCGCAGCAGGGCCTGATTCCAGCTCAGACCAGGCAGACGGCGCCGCAGTCGCACCGCCCGCAACAGAATGTCGAATAGAAAGACGCTCTGGAACAGCACCAGGTCGTAGCGCCAGAAGTGGTCCGTCGGCCGGCCGTTGTTGTCGATCGATCGCCAGTAGTTGGTGGCCACCAGGGGCAGCACCTCTTTGTTCCAGAAGACGCGCTCCGATTTCCAGATTTGACTGTTGAGCCGATCGGGATCGAGCAATTGGGCGGCGGACTCCTTGGCCGAGTCGAGATTGGCCCGGTTGCGCAGGCGGAATTTGATCTTTTCCAGGGTGCCTGAGGCCCCCGTCGCTTCAAAGGGATTGGTATCGATCATCTGCTCGTTGAGACGGATCTGCCGCCGTAACAGGCGGCTCTGGTCCGGCGAAAGAGCGAGGGGGGCTCCGGGAGGGGCGGGTTGGAGCATGGCTTGGTCCAACTCTTGGAAACTGCGCTGGTAGGCCTGGGTTTCCCGGTGGGGCTCAATGCCCTTGATCGGGTCCATCCAGGGCGTCAAATCAGGCAGGAAGCGCAACGGCAGGGCGAGGGGTGCCGAAGGAATTGGATAAAGATTGCGTTGCAGCCAGAAGGTCCTCAGCGGCACATAGCTGAGGTCGAAGAACACCCACAGCAGGTTGATGGTCGCCCAGATCGCCACAAAGCGATCCCAGCTTCGCCCAAGGCGATGGGCCGGTACCGGCAGGGCGTCATGCCAGCGGGGGCGAGCCATGGGAGCCGGGAGGCAGGGGAGTGCCTACTCTGGCTTGAACCCCGACCTACCTGACGGAGTGCCTTGAGCCCGAAGGAATCCCAGGCCCATCCCCCCGCTGTCGAAGCACCAGACACCAGGGTTCATCTCACCAGATCCAGGCGACCTGATCGGGAGGAAGAGCCTGAAAACCCATGGGCCTTCTGGCGCAGCCTGTTGTTGACCCTGGCCGTGGCCCTCGGGATACGCCAGTTTTTGCTCGAGGCCCGCTACATCCCGTCCGGATCGATGCTGCCGGGTCTCCAGCTCCAGGATCGCCTGCTGGTGGAAAAGCTGAGCTTTAGGGGCCGGGCGCCCCAGCGCGGCGAAATCATTGTTTTCCATGCCCCCCACCACTTCGACCCGGTGCTGAGCGCCCAGCAGCCCCGGGGTCCCCTCACCTGCCTCCTGGTCAACATTCCTGTCATCGGTTCCCTGGAGGGTCTGCAACAGCCGGCCTGCGATGCCTACATCAAGCGGGTTGTCGGCCTTCCCGGCGAGCGGGTGGCTGTTGATCCCCGCGGCCGGGTGTCCATCAACGGCAAGAGGCTTGAAGAGCCCTACGTCAAGACCCTCTGCCCGGTGAATGCCCAGGGGGTCGGCCCTTGCCGCAGCCTCGATGTAGTGGTGCCTGCGAACCATGTGCTGGTGTTGGGCGATAACCGGGGCAATAGTTGGGATGGACGCTTTTGGCCCGGAGGTCCCTTTCTGCCCCAGAGCGAGATCATCGGGCGAGCCTTCTGGCGCTTCTATCCCTTCAACAAGATGGGAAGCCTGGGACCAACCACTCCGTCGCAGCAGTGAGTCCGCTCGCCACCACCTGACCCACCATGGGCCGCTCGATCCAGGGTTGGTTCGCCGCCAATGACTTTGCGTTCTGGGCTTGCCAGAGCCAGCACTTTTCGGCATCAAACAGCAGCCAACGTTGGCTGCCGAGGAGCAGGGCTTCTTCCGCCAGGCCCAGAAAACGGGCGGGACCCCAGCAAAGCCTTTCCCACAAAAGGGTTGGCTCCCAGCCGTGACCACGCACTAGTTCCTGCCAAAGCAGGGGCAGTACCAGGCCATGGCCCGCCAGGCCCCCAGGGCGCTGGTCCAGGGGCAAGAGCTGTTCTTCCGCATCCAGGGGCTGGTGGTGAACCGCCACGGCGCTGATGACGCCCTCGGCCAGGGCCTGGATCAGGGCCCGTCGGTCACCGGGACCCCCAAGGGAGGGAACCAGTTTCCAGCCCTCATCCGCCAACTCCAGAGCACCGCTGTCGCTGATCAGGTGCCACCAGCAGACGCTGGTCAGGGGGTGGTGGGGTTGGTGCTGGCGCAGCAGGGAAACCCCTTCGGCGGTGGAGAGATTCATCAGCCGCAGTCGGGATTGGGGTAGGCGGCCCGCCAGGGTGAGCAAGGTCTGCAGGGGCAGGATCTCGCTGAGGGCCGGGTCTACCGGCCAACCCGCCCGCAACGCCTCCACCCGTTGGCGCACGAACCCAGCTCGGCAGAGGGTGTTGTCCCTCATCGGCAGCAGAATGGGCTTGTCGGCCATTTCCGCCAGGCTCAGGCCCCTTTCCAGCAGCCCCAGGGGGGGCAGGCTGTGCCCAGCTGCCAGACCAATGGCACCGGCCGCCAACTGGTCCCCATGGCCAGCCAGGTCCCGATCCTGGCCTTCGAGGCAGAAGCTGCCCCAAAGGTGCAGCTGCATCGGGGCCGGCCAGCCCAGGCTCACCAGCCGCTCGGGCCGGTCCCTCCAGGCCCTGGCCCAGGGCAGTAGCGCCACAGTGCCGTAGCCCCCCGTAGCGGCGGCGGCCTGGAGGCTCGTCAGGGTTTCGGCCCGGCCCAGGTAGGGGTCATCCAGGACGCTGTGGGGATCCACCAGCGGAGGTGCCAGCCAGCAGGTTTGGGCATCGATGGATTGGCAGCGGCCCTGCAAGGGCACTGGTAGGGCAAGGGCCCCAGGTTCGGCCAGGGCCTGCAGCCGCTGGCCGCTGATCAGGGCATCCACAATCCTGGACGGGCGACCCGGGCCCTCCATCAGGTTGACCCGGTGCAGCAGCAGGTGCGGGTCGCTCATGGGGGTATCAGCCGGATCAAAGTGCTCCGGCGGCGGTTCGATCCAGCACGCCGCCTAGATGACGGGTCAGATTCATGCTGGTGACCACCGCAGGGCTTTCGGCACCGTTGGGGTAATCGATCACCGTGACGCCTCCGTTGCCTTGCTTCACGGCCCAGAAGTGGCGAGCTTCAAGGCCGAGAAGGTGGCAAATCAGGGCCTTGTTGACGGCGTCATGGGCCACTACCAGGGCGGTTTCGTCGTTGTCGAGGCTGCGCACGATCCGCTGCCAGGTCGCCAGGGAGCGGTCCCACACCTGTTGGAGATTTTCGCCCTCGGGCATCTGCACGGTTTGCGGGGCCCTTTTCCAATCGGCCAGCAGCTCGGGCCAGTGGCTGGCGATTTCGCTTTCCAAGCGGCCCTCCCAGTGGCCGTGGCCAATCTCCCGCAGACCCTGGGTGCTCACCAATGGCACGTGGGGATGGCAGGCCAGGATGGCCTCGGCAGTTTGGCGAGGACGGGCCATGGCGCTGGTGTAGGCCCGCTGAATCGGTATTGGGGCCAGAAACTGAGCCGCCGCCTGGGCCTGTTCCAACCCCCGACTGTTGAGGGGGATGTCGATCTGCCCCTGGAAGCGCCCCTGGCGGTTCCAGTCGGTTTCGCCGTGGCGCACCAGCAGGAGCCGGGGACCAGCGGTGCGGCGGGGCAGGGGGGCGTCAAGGTGGGAGGTGCCGTTAAGGGACTCGATCTGGACCTCCAGACTGCCGTCGGCCCGTCGGCTCAGGTTTAAGACTGAGATTGAGGCATTGTCCAGCCGAATCCGCCGAAAGCCCTCCAAACCCATGCCGAGTAGCTGCAGCACCAAGACCCGCAAAATGGCGTTGTGCCCTACCACCAGCACACTGTCAGTGACGCTGGGGGAGTTGAGAGCTTCGCCGTGCTGGCCGATAAGGCGATCGACGAAGCGGGCGGCCTGGTCCATCAACTCGGGCAGGGGCCGGTAGCGCCGGCCATCGGCCCGTTCGAGCTCCAGATCGGCGGGGCGATGGCGCCAGATGGCCTCCAGTTCTGGTGCCCGCTGGACGAGTTCGCTGAGCGTCCAGCCTCTCCAGGGCTCCAGGTCGATCTCCAGCAGGTCGTCGTCCAGGACGTGGCTGACGCCATGGCCCTGGGCCGCCAGCAGCTCTTCGGCGGTGTGACGGGCGCGGCTGAGGGGGGAAGACAGGGCCGTGGTGAATATCACCTCCTGCAGGTTGAGGCCGCAGGAGCGGGCCTGCGCGCGCCCGGTGTCCGTGAGGCTGGAAAGGTCGTCCCGGCCCTGGATGCGGTCCTCCAGGTTGAAGCTGCTGAGTCCATGGCGAACCAGCACGAGACGAAGGGACACGGCCACTTGGGGGAGTGGCGCCATCGTATGGGAGGGGCCCCAGCCAGGCCCTCGCCTCCGGCCGGCGCGAGACAATCCTCTTTCTTGTTTCCCGAGGCCCTGCGGTTGCCTGGTCCCCCACCTTTGCCGCTTCCAGATCCAGGCATCCCCCTGGCAAGCCCCTACTGGAAACGGCTGCTGGCCCTGCTGGCTCTGGCCCTCAGCCTGGTGCTGTGGACTGAGGGATTGCTGGGCAGCCTGGAGCGACCTTCGGTGCTGGATGCCCTCGGTGTGCGCCAGATGGAGGTGGCTGCCCTGGCGGCGGAGGGGCTGCCAGCCCCTTGGCGGGCCGTGCTGGTGGGCGACGATCCCCGGGGGGCCTTGAGCCAGGAGCTGGATCGCCAGATCAAGGCGTCGGGCCAGGGCGCCAGTGCTGTGCAAAGCCTGGAGATGGCCCTGCTGGATTCAGCGACGGCAACGGATCCAACGCGAGCCCTTACCGCCTCGGTGACCGGGTTGCTGGACCAGGTGGATGGGGCCCGCCAGCCCCTGCTCAAGGCCCTGCTGCGGGGCCAGCCCGTGGCGGCCGGCGAGCGCGCCCAGTTGCTGGCCCCTTGGGGCCAGGAGCCGATGCTGGAGCAGCTGACCTGTGAGCGGCTCGGGGGGCCTGCCAGCGGCTGCCCTGCCCAGCGCCAACGCCGCCATCTGCAGATCCAGTGGCTGGGGATCAGCGTGCTGCCCGTGGTCTTGATGATCGCTGGAGGGCTTTTGCTGCTGCGCCAGCTCTGGCGCTTCTACCGCGGTCAACTGGCGCCGGCACCCCCGATCCAGGGTCCGTTGCTCTCCGCCGTGGATGTCACCTTGCTGATTGCGGGGGGGTTCGTGCTTGTGGGGGAAGTGCTGCTGCCGGCCCTGCTGCAAGGCCCCACTCAGGCGCTGGTGCAGAAAATAACCCTGGCGCCCGCCCCGGCCCAGGGCCTGCAGGTGCTGATCCAATACCTGTTATTGATGCTGGCGCCCCTGCTGATCCTGCATCTGTTGTTGCGGGGCCGGCAGGCCCCTGATGGTGGCTGGTTGCAATGGCGTTGGCGGCCCCTGTTCAAGGCCCTGACTGAAGCCATCGGCGCCCTGTTGATGGTGATGCCCCTGGTGGCCTTGGCCAGCTGGCTGCTCAGTTTGGTGTGGAGTGAACCGGGGGGCAGTAATCCACTGTTGGAATTGGTTTTCCACAGCGGCGACCGGGTCGCATTGTTCTGCCTGGGCTTCACCGCCACCGTGCTTGCTCCCCTTTTTGAGGAAACCCTGTTCAGGGGGGTGCTGTTGCCGGTATTGGCGCAGCGGTTGGGCGGACTTGGGGCGGTGTTGGCTAGTGCGGCGGTCTTCGCCCTGGCCCACCTCAGCCTGGGGGAGCTGGTCCCCCTGTTTGTGCTGGGCGTTGGCCTTGGCTTGCTGCGTTGGCGAACTGGGCGCCTGGCCCCGGGTGTCTTCATGCATGGGTTCTGGAATGCCCTGACTTTCATCAACCTGATTTCCCTGGCTGGTTGACGGCGGCTTGCCCCAGGGGGCCCTGGGTGGTTCACTTGCACATCAATGCTTCGGTGGACTTTCCGTGGTTGCCACCCTGTCCCAACCCCAGCCCCCCCGGCGCAACGGCGGCCGCCGAGCGAGGAAGCAGGGGTCTGGCGGCGACCCAAGCGCCGCCAGACCCCTGCGCAAGGCGTCGGCGATTTTGCGTGAATCCCTTACCGCCAGACCGGTGGAGCGGCAGTCGCCCCTCCTGGCGGATCTCCACCGGGTCACCTCCGGTGCCCTGCTTGGGCTGGGCCTGTCGACCCTGGCCTTAGGTGGGTTGACCGTCTACTGGCAGAACCAATGGGCCACTAGCTTTCAGCGACTAGAAGCCTCCAAGTCCTTGGAGCACCGTCTGCAGCAATCCGCGGCCGTCCTTGAGCAGCACCACCTAGGCGTCGCTGGTCGCCCGGGGCTTTTGGTGCCCACCAGTAGTGAAAAGCTGATTCATTTGTCGGCCCCAGGAGACTCCGCAGTTCTGAGGCCGGGCCTCCTGGCTCGCTTGAGGATGGGCCCCGTGCCCGCAGGGTACTGATGGCACGTTCCACCACCGGGCGCCATCCTCCCGGGGGGGCGGGCCGTTCGGAGCTGCGCAGCGTCAGCCAGCGCGGATCCGCACCCAGGTCCCGTCATCCCCGCGTCCGGGCCCAGCCACCCCAGACCAGTCACCGGTTGATCCTGGTGTTTCTGGTCCTGGTTTCTGCTTTGGCAGGGCTGGGTTTCCGTCTGGCCTGGTTGCAATTGATAGATGGCAATCGGCTGCGGGCCAAAGCCAGGGAGATCCAAACCCACACCACCAAACCGATCGGGATCCGCCGCACGATCGTCGATCGCACCGGACGTTTGGTGGCCCTTGATGAAGAGCGTTTCGTGCTCTGGGCCCATCCGCGCTATTTCAATTTTCCGGGCGATCCGCCCCAGGGGGTGCGCCCCGTGGCCGATGTGGCCGCCCGCCTGGCCCAGGTCCTGGCCCTGCCCGAGTCGGATCTGCTCGAACGCTTTGGGGACAGGCGTAGCGGCGTCAAGCTGGCCACCGGTCTGGATCCGGAAACCGCCCAACGGGTTCGGGCCTTGGGCATCAGCGGCCTCGACCTCCAGGCCTATCCCCAGCGCATCTATCCCCAGGGATCCCTTTTCGCCAATGTGGTCGGCTTCCTCAATTTGGAGAGGGTGCCCCAGGCGGGACTCGAACAAAGCCGTGATAGCGAACTTCGGCGCCAGGAAAGCGCCGTGACCATGCTCCGCGGCGCCGACGGAACCCCCTTGCCCGATGGGTTGCAGCCCGGTGCCCTCTACGGAGATGATTTGCGTCTGCAGCTCACCCTGGATTCCAGGTTGCAGCAGGTGGCCCAGCAGGCCCTGGCCCGTCAAGTCAAACAGTGGAACGCCAAGCGTGGCGCCGCCCTAGTGATGGATGCCCGCAACGGCGAAATACTGGCCCTTGCCTCCAGCCCCAGTTACGACCCCAACAGTTTTTGGAAGTACAACCCGAGTCTGTTCCGCGAATGGTCGGTGCAAGATCTCTATGAACCGGGGTCCACCTTCAAGCCGATCAACCTCGCCTTGGCTCTGCAGGAAAAGGCGATCGATGCCAATTCCACGGTCAATGACGTCGGCCAGCTCAGCATTGGTGGCTGGCCGATCTTCAATGCCGATCGGCGGGCCAATGGGGTCATCGATTTGCCGACGCTGCTCCAGGTTTCCAGCAATGTCGGCATGGTGGAGGTCATGGGCCGGCTCAAGCGGCAGGCTTTCTGGCAATGGCTCCATGTGCTCGGCATTGATGAGGTGCCCGACACGGACTTGCCCGGTGCCGTGGCTGGCCAGCTCAAGAGCCGCTCAGATTTCACCGGCGGCGCCATCGAACCGGCCACCGCCGCCTTTGGCCAGGGCTTCTCGTTGACGCCCCTGAAGCTGCTGCAACTGCACGGCATGTTGGTCAATGGCGGACGCCTGGTTAGTCCCCACATCACCCGTGGCTTGCGGTCAGGGGAGGGGTTGGCTGCTCCGGAGGCTCGCACCGGCGTCCCCCTGCTCGATCCAGCTGTCACGAAACAGGTGTTGGCATGGATGGAAACCGTGGTGCAGAAGGGCAGCGGCAAAGCCCTGCAGATCCCTGGCTATCGGCTCGGCGGCAAAACTGGGACGGCCCAGAAGGCTCATAACGGCACCTATATCCCGGGCGCTCGAATTTGCAGCTTCGTCGCGGTGTTGCCCATTGAGGACCCGCGCTACGTGGTGCTGGTGGTGGTCGATGAGCCCCAGGGGGCCAACGCCTATGGGGCCACTGTGGCTGTTCCGGTTGCCCGTCAGATCGTCGAAGCCCTGTTGGTTCTTGAGAAGGTCGCCCCGAGCAAACCGGTGCCGCCCACCCCTGCCGCCATCCCCCCCCGCAAGGGCTGAAGGCCTCCTGTACGGATTCGCTCAAGCGTCAGGTCAGGAGCTCGGGACCAGCCACTGGCGTGGGTAGGTTTGGCCCCGGTTAGTGATTCTGTACGGCTTCTTTTCCATGGCCCATCTGCTTGATCAACTGAGCGCCATGACGGTCGTGGTCGCCGACACCGGCGAAATTGACGCGATCCGCCAGTTCACTCCCCGAGATGCCACCACCAATCCCTCCCTCATCCTGGCTGCGGCCCAGATCCCGGCCTACAACGAACTGATTGACCGTTCGCTGCGGGAATCGCGCCAGGTCATCGGTAGTGAGGCGGCGGCGGAGGATGTGGTAAATGAAGCCCTTGATGAAATCAGCGTCACCTTTGGCAAGGAGATTCTCAAGATCGTGCCGGGCCGGGTCTCCACGGAGGTGGATGCCCGCCTCAGTTACGACACCGAAGCCACGATTGAAAAGGCCCACAAGCTGATTGCCCTTTACCAGCAGGCGGGCATTGGTAAGGAGCGGGTGTTGATCAAGATTGCTTCGACCTGGGAGGGGATCAAGGCTGCGGAACGGCTGGAAAAGGATGGCATTCATTGCAATCTCACCCTGCTGTTTGGCTTCTCCCAGGCGGTAGCCTGTGCGGAGGCAGGCGTCACCCTGATCTCGCCGTTTGTGGGTCGCATTCTGGATTGGTATAAAAAGTCAACAGGGCGCGATAGTTATCCGGGTCCCGAGGACCCTGGGGTCCTATCGGTCACTGCAATCTTCAATTACTTCAAAACCTATGGCTATGCCACCGAGGTGATGGGGGCCAGCTTTCGCAACATCGATGAAATAATCGAGCTTGCCGGTTGCGATTTATTGACCATCTCACCGGCTTTAATGGATCAGTTGCGCAAAAGCGAAGGGGTGCTGCAGCGCAAGCTGGATGCCACTAAACCTGGTCCGTGTCCTGATCGCATTCATGTCGATAAGGAGATGTTTGAGACGATGATGGCCACGGATCAGATGGCCAGCGAAAAACTGGATGAGGGTATCCGCGGTTTCTCTAAGGCGATCGAAACCCTGGAGGCCCAATTGGCCCATCGACTGGCGGTGATTGAGGGGGGAGCGGCATTTAACCATGCCGTTCATGAGATTTTTCTGTTGAACGATCTCGATGGCGATGGTTGTATCACCCGCGAAGAATGGGTAGGTAGTGACGCAGTTTTTGACGCCCTCGATACGGATAAGGATGGCCGGCTAGTGCCCGACGACGTCCGCGGCGGCCTGGGGGCCCCCCTGGCGATCCGGCGCTGAATCCCGCTCCATTGGCAATTGGAGGGCAAAGTTGATTTGGGCCGGCCAAACGTCATTGCCAAGCGTCATTAAAGTCTCAGTGCCCTCCTCCCCGATTGCCTGCCGTGAATGCCCTGGACACCATGAGAGCCCTCGCTAGCTCGGGCGAGGTCATCGATTTTGAACCTGGATCGGTGATCTTTCGATCTGGAGAGTCTGGGGAGTGCATGTTTGGCCTCCTGGAAGGCCAGGTGGAGCTCTCCTGGAATGAATCGGAAGGTAAAGAGCTCATCAATGCTGGTGATGTCTTTGGAGCCGGAGCCCTGGTGACCCAGGAGCACCGCCGCTTTGGTGATGCCCGTTCCGTCACGGCCTGTCGTCTGCTGGTGATGAATCGCGAAAAGTTTCTGTTTGCGGTACAGGAATCACCGATGTTTGCAATTGAGCTTCTGGCCTCCATCGACCAACGGCTGCGCCATCTCAAGGGGTGCATTAGCGGCTAGGGCCCAGGGTCTAGCCCCGCTGGAACAGCAAGCGCCGGATCACCCGCTGGGCGATGTCGCCGTAGCCCATTTCGCCCGAGAGGATTTGGGCAATACGTTGGGGGGCGGTGGGACGTTTGATGCCCAGCTGATAGCCCACCCTGGGGACTCGGTAGAAGACCTGGGCAATCCTTTTGCCCCAGGCCATCGAGTCGCCCCACTCCTTCCGCATCGTCTGGCTATAGCCGGCCAAGGCCAGATTGTCGCCGGCCAGCCAATCGTCCATGGCCCTGGCGGCGACGCAGCCACTGAGCAGGGAGGGCCTGAGACCCTCCGCCAGAAAAGGATCACAGAGGGAAGCGGCGTCACCAACGGCCACCACCCCATCCCCGTGCAGGGGGTGGTGGCCATCCCAGATTCGCAATTGCCCAGGGCGTCGTTCGCCCGCTGCCGGGTCCAGCCCCAGGCTTGGCAACATGCGGGCCAAAACCGCATTGGCATCCGCCTCTTGTTGGCCGATGAATGTGCCCACGCCGATGCTGTACCCGCCGCTGCGAGGGAAGGCCCAACAGAAGCCGTGGTGCACCAGGCCGAACTCAAAGTGGGCCACATCCGCCGGGATCGGCGTTCCCTCCACTTCGACCGAGACGGTGGCGGCATAGCGGGGGCGGGCTGGCCCCAGGCCCAAGTCGGCGGCGAAGCGGGAGCCGGAGCCATCGGCGATCACCAGGCCCCGGGCTTCCAGCTGCTGGCCCTGGCCATCGGTCACTTGCCAGCGGTCGCCCTGGCGGTTGAGGGCCGTGGCGGTGCGCCCATAGCGCAGATCAACACCCCGATCGGCGGCCTGCTGCGCCAGAAAGTCGTCGAGCACCCGGCGGCGCACGATCCAGAAGGGGGCATCACCGGGCAACTCGGCTACCACCGGATCCTCCAGGCACCAGGTGAACCGCACCTGACGAATCACCTGGTCAACGGTGGGGTGCAGGTCAAACGGGAACCACTGCTGCACAGAGGCGGCCATGCCACCGCCGCAGGGCTTGCCCCGGCCGGGGCCCTCCTTTTCGAGCTGAATCACCCGCCTTCCCCGGGCGGCCAGATGGAAGGCCGCAGCCGATCCGGCCGGTCCCGCCCCAAGCACAATGACGTCGGCGTCGAGCGTCATGCTCAAACCTTGAGGATGTCGGTCTCCTTGTCAGCCAAGTGCTTCTCAAGTTCGCTGATGAAGCGATCTGTTAATTTCTGGATTTTGTCCTGTTCATCTCGACTCTGATCTTCCGAGAGTTCGGTGTCTTTTTCCTGTTTCTTGATCTGGTCAATGCCATCGCGACGCAGATTGCGTAGGGCCACCTTCCCTTCTTCGGCATATTTGGAGGCCAGCTTGCAAAGATCCTTGCGCCGGTCTTCCGTGAGGGGGGGAATGTTGATGCGGATGACCTTGCCGTCGTTGTTCGGCGTTAAACCCAGATCGCTCATGCCGATGGCTTTTTCGATCAGTCCTATAGAGCCCGCATCGAAGGGCTGAATCTGAATGGTCTGGGAATCAGGGGTGGCGAGGGTGGCGAGGGATTTCAGGGGGGTGTCGGCGCCGTAATAAGGCACCAAGATCTTGTCGAGCAAGCTGGGGTTGGCCCGACCGGTGCGAATGGTGTTGAAGTTGCGCAGGGTGGCTTCCACCGATTTGCGCATACTGGCTTCCAGATCCATGGGATTCCTGCGTAATGGAGTAGGAGATTAAAGGGGGGCCGGGGTAATCCGGGTACCGATGTCTTCGCCGGCAACGGCCCGGCCAATGTTGCCGCTGCCGAAGACATCAAAAACAAGGATCGGAATGGCATTGTCCTTGCAGAGGGCAATGGCAGTAGAATCCATAACTTCGAGTTCGTCGCTGAGAACCTCAAGAAAAGTGAGGCTTTCGTAGCGCTTAGCGTCGGTGTGTTTGGCGGGATCTTTGTCGTAAACGCCATCAACTTTGGTGGCTTTCATGACAACATCGGCGTTGATTTCGGCGGCCCGAAGGGCTGCCGTCGTGTCGGTGGTGAAGAAAGGGTTGCCGGTACCGGCAGCAAAAATCACCACCCGACCCTTTTCCATGTGGCGAATCGCCCGGCGGCGGATATAGGGCTCCGCAACTTCCTGCATGGAAATGGCGCTCTGGACCCGCGTCGGTACCCCGGCCCGTTCGAGCCCATCCTGCAGGGTGATGGCATTCATCACCGTCGCCAGCATGCCGACGTAATCGGCGGTGGCACGGTCCATGCCGGCGGCCGATCCCTTGAGGCCGCGAAAAATGTTGCCGCCGCCCACAACGATGGCCAACTGGGTGCCATTGGCCACAACGGAGGCGACATCGCGGGCGATGGACTGGACGATGGCGGGATCGATCCCGTAACCCTGATCCCCCATCAACGCTTCGCCGCTCAGCTTGAGAAGCACACGCCGGTAAGCCATCGATCTCCACCTTCGCTCGAACAGTAGCAACCCCTCCTGGTCGGCCCCCTGAAGCGGGGTCCGGTTTGCCTGGAATCGCCTCAGTACTCAATGCCCGCTTGGGCTTTTACCCCCTGTTCCCGGAAGGGGTGGCGCACGGCCCGCATCTCGGTGACCAGGTCGGCCCTCGCCAAGAGCTCAGGGGGTGCTCCCCGCCCTGTCAAGGCCACGTGGGTGAGGGGGGGACGGCAATCGAGCCCTTCGAGCACCTGGGCAAGATCGAGGTAGCCAAGCTTGAGGGCCACGTTGGCCTCGTCCAGGACCACCAGCTTGCGCTGCCCATCGGCCAGATAGGCAAGGGACCGTTGCCAGGCCGCCTGGGCCAGCTCCCGGTCCCTTTCGCGGTCCTGGGTCTCCCAGGTGAAGCCTTCCCCCAGGGCATGCCAGGCCAAGGCATCGCCGAAGTTGGCCAGGGCCTTGGCCTCACCTGGTTGCCAGCCTCCCTTGATGAATTGCACCACCGCCGCCCGCTCGCCATGGCCCAGGGTGCGTAAAACCAGGCCTAGGGCGGCGGTGGTCTTGCCCTTGCCTTCCCCGGTGAACACCAGCACCAGCCCCTTCTCCAGATCGCGGGCTTCCACGCGTTGTTGTTGCACGTCGCGGCGGCGTTCCATCCGGCGCCGGTAGGCCTCCGGGTCGCTCTCCGGGGCCAGGGAGCCGCCGGGACCAATCGTGGCGGCCTGCTGGTCCAGGGAAGGATCCACCCCGGGGCTGGGGGCGTCGGCTGGGAGCGCCGAGGGATCAGGGAAGGCGGTCTCGCTCATGGGGCCAGGGGCGTCGATCCCGCCACTGTGACCGGGGGCAGTGCCATCAGCCGGCTCGCCGGGCCAAGGCCGCATCCACCGCCTGTTGTTGATCTCGTCGGGTGATCCAGTGGTGGTACGTGCGGGTATGGATGGCCACGGAGTGGCCCATCATGCGGGCCGCCACCGTGTCCGGCAGACCGATGTGGATCGTGCGTACGGCCCAGGCGTGGCGCAGGTCGTAGGGGGTGATGGGCAGCCCGTAGCGCCGAAATTGTTCGGCCACCCGACGGCCCACTTGTTGCAAAGTGGTAAGGCGCAGGTCCAGGTTCACGATGGGCAGGGCCTTTGGGTCCCTACCGAGCCGCTCCAGGTCAAAATGGTCGATCCACTCGGGCTGGAAGGGCCAGACTTGGTGTTCGCCGGTCTTACTGGTCGGCAGCACCCGCAGCACCCGATCGGCCCCGGGAGCCAGGGCGCTGCCATCGCAAAAAAAGACCTCGTGGTTGCGCAAGCCATAGGTGGCCATCAGGCCATAGGCCAGGCGCCAGCGGGGATTGGGGATCTGCTGCACCAGCTCCAGGATCTGGCTGTCCGTGGGCAGGGGACGAAAACGTGTGAGGTGCAACCCATAGCCCGCCGCCCGTTCTCGCCAGTCGTCGGGCAGCTCCAGTTGCAGGTGGCGGGCCAGGGCCGCCAGGGCCACACCGCACTGTTGGCGGCTGCGGCTGGAGAGCTCATAACTTTCGAGCACTTCCACCAGCAAATCCGTATCGAGGCGGCCCGGGTGCTGGTCGGCTGCATGGGCTGCCAAGCGTCGCAGGTAGGGCCGGTAGGCGGCGGCCCAGGTGCTGCGGCTGCCGGCCGGCCGGCGTCGGCGCTTCGGATCGTTGCGAAATGCGACCTCAAACGCTTCGAGTTGTTCGGCCAGGGGCCGAAACGCCAGGCCCCCGGCAATGGATCCACCACCGGCCGCCCCCCCCTCGACGGCGATGGTGCTAGCGCGCTTCCATTCGTGCCACTGAAAGCGCCCTGAGGCCAGCTCCTGACGCAGCCTTGCCAGCCGCTCCAGGGCGATCGTCAGGCCGGTTGGGCTGGCGGTTAACCCCAGGCTGAGCCGTTGGACCTGCGCCTGCCCCGCTCCAAGGCGGTCGGGCAAGGGGCCCCGCAGTCCCAGCCGGCCGCCGCGGATCTCCAGGCGCAGGGCGCAACCTTCGGCCGCCAGCAGGCCGTTGTGGTGGCGCACCGCAGCCGCCAGGGAAGGTTCGATGGGGGGGGCCAGGAATGGCATCGGGGGCAGGGGCGGACCGTATCGGCTGCCCAGCCCCCTGGCCAGGGGGCTGGGTGGAATTGGCAGGCCGAGGGAGCCTGGCGTTACGCTCGGCCTCTCGCTTTGAAAATGAGGGCATGGCCAGGGTCGGCGTGCTGTTGCTGAACCTCGGCGGTCCTGAACGGATCGAAGACGTGGGCCCGTTCCTGTACAACCTTTTTGCGGATCCCGAAATCATCCGCCTACCCACACCCCTGCTGCAAAAGCCCCTCGCCTGGCTGATCAGCACCTTGCGCAGTGGCAAATCCAAGGCGGCCTATCGCTCGATTGGGGGCGGATCCCCCCTGCGCCGCATCACCGAACATCAGGCCCGGGCCCTGCAGAGCACCCTCCGGGAGCGGGGAGTGGAGGCCACCACCTATGTGGCGATGCGCTACTGGCATCCCTTTACCGAATCCGCCGTCGCCGATATCAAGGCCGATGGCATCGAGGAAGTGGTGGTGTTACCCCTCTATCCCCAGTTCTCGATCAGCACCAGCGGCTCCAGTTTTCGTGAGTTGAAGCGGTTGCGCCAGGCCGACCCGGCCTTCAACCGGCTGCCGCTTCGCTGCATTCGCAGTTGGTACGACCACCCCGGATATATCGCCGCCATGGCTGGCCTGATCGGTGGCCAGGTCCGGGTCGCTTCAGATCCGGCTCGGGCCCACATCTTTTTCAGCGCCCATGGGGTTCCAAAGAGCTATGTGGAGGAAGCTGGCGATCCATACCAAAGCGAAATTGAGGCCTGCGTCTCCCTGATCCTGCAGCGCTTGCAGCGGGACCTGGGCCATGCCAACCCCCATACCCTGGCTTATCAGAGTCGGGTGGGCCCGGTGGAATGGCTCAAGCCATATACCGATGATGCCCTGCGCCAGCTAGGCAGCGACGGGGTTCAGGACCTGGTGGTCGTGCCGATCAGCTTCGTGAGCGAACACATCGAAACCCTGGAAGAGATTGACCTGGAATACAGGGAAATCGCCGAGGAGTCTGGCATTCACCATTTTCTGCGGGTCCCGGCCCTCGATACCGATCCCACCTTCATCACGGGCCTCGCTGACCTGGTGGTGGCGGCCCTTGAGGGTCCCGAAGTGAACTTGGATCAGGCCGCCCAGCTGCCCACCAAAGTCAAGTTGTATCCCCAGGACAAGTGGGCATGGGGTTGGAACAATAGTTCGGAGGTCTGGAACGGTCGTTTGGCCATGGTGGGTTTCTCCGCTTTTCTGCTTGAACTGATCAGCGGCCGTGGGCCCCTCCATGCTCTGGGACTGCTCTGAGCTGGCAATCTGGCGCCGCCCCCTGGCCATGGCCTTGATGGTGGGCCTGGTCGCTGCCCCTGGCCCGGCCGGGGCCTCTGGCCGGGAAGCCTGGCTGCGGGCCACCTTCCCTGTTCAGGTCTTCGCCGGTTATACGAGTGGTTTCGGTCTGCGCATCCATCCGGTGGATGGCGGGATGCGTCCCCATTACGGACTGGACATCGCGGCCCCGCTCGGTTCCCCGGTTCGCAACTGGTGGAGCGGTGTGCTGGTGGAGATACTCCAGGGCGGGGGGTGCGGCAATGGGCTGGTGATTCGCTCCGGGGACTATGAGCACACCTACTGCCACCTCGCTGGCAGTGTGATTGGCTCTACGTATCAGAGCGGGGCGATACAGCTCCAGGTGGGTCAGCGGCTGCGCACGGGACAGACCATCGCCCATGTGGGCATGACCGGCAGCAGCACCGGCCCCCATCTGCACTGGGGGATTCGCTACCGAGGCGCCTGGCTCGATCCCGCCCGGGTGTTGCGGGCCATGGCCGCCAGTCGTCGGTTCCAGGCCCCAAGGACGGGTTCGCCCCCTAAGGTTGGAACGTTTCAATAAGCCTCCGCCTTCTTCGGTACTACCGCCCCTTCCCCGCCGTGACGCTTACACCAGTCCCCTCCACGGTTATCAGCTCCGATTCCCGCTTGCCCCAATCCTTGCGGCACGAGCCGGTGCCGGTGAGGGGCGGAGTGGCCCAGAGGGTCAATGGCGGTTATGCCTTGATGCATGCCTTGCATTTGCATGGCGTCAAGGATGTCTTCGGCTATCCCGGCGGCGCCATCCTGCCGATCTACGACGAACTGCACAAGGCGGAAGCCCGGGGCTGGTTGAAGCATGTGTTGGTGCGCCATGAACAGGGTGGTGCCCATGCCGCCGACGCCTATGCCCGCGCTTCGGGCAAGGTGGGGGTTTGCTTTGGCACCTCCGGGCCCGGTGCCACCAACTTGGTCACCGGCATTGCCACGGCCCAGATGGATTCGGTGCCCATGGTTGTGATCACGGGCCAGGTGCCCCGGGCCGCGATCGGCACCGATGCCTTCCAAGAAACGGACATCTTCGGCATCACCATGCCGATTGTGAAGCACTCCTGGGTGGTGCGCGATCCGGCTCAGATCGGCCGCATCGTGGCCCAGGCCTTCTTGATCGCCGCCAGTGGCCGCCCGGGGCCCGTGCTGATCGACATCCCCAAGGATGTGGGGGCCGAAGAATTTGACTACGTGCCGGTGCCTCCAGGCAGCGTCATCCCCAACGGTTTTGCATTACCCCAGCCCGTGGAGCCAGCGGCCATCAGCGCCGCCCTCGAACTGATCCGCCAGTCCCGTCGTCCCCTGCTTTACGTCGGTGGCGGGGCCATCAGCAGTGGCGCCCATGGGGCGGTGCATCAACTGGCCGAACGCTTCCAACTGCCGGTCACTACCACGTTGATGGGCAAGGGGGCCTTCGACGAACGTCACCCCCTTTCGGTGGGCATGCTGGGCATGCACGGCACGGCCTATGCCAACTTTGCCGTCACAGAATGCGACCTGTTGATCGCCTGCGGTGCCCGTTTCGATGACCGGGTCACCGGCCGCCTAGATAGTTTTGCGCCCCGGGCCCAGGTTATTCACATCGACATTGATGCGGCCGAGGTCGGCAAAAACCGCACCCCCCAGGTGCCCCTGGTGGCCGATGTCAAGGAAGCCCTCGAAGCCATGGTGGCCGCCTCCGCTGGTGAGACCTGCGGCGGCCGCACCCAGGCCTGGCTGGAGCGGATTGCTAGTTGGAAGCACCACTATCCCTTGACGGTGCCTGTGCCCGAAGGGGAGATTGCTCCCCAGGAGGTGCTCCTGGCCCTGCGGGAGTTGGCTCCGGATGCCTACATCACCACCGATGTCGGTCAGCATCAAATGTGGGCCGCCCAGTACCTCGCCACCGGCCCCCGCCACTGGATCAGCAGCGCCGGGTTGGGCACGATGGGTTTCGGCATGCCGGCCGCCATGGGGGTTCAGGTGGCCTATCCCCAGGCCCAGGTGGTCTGCGTGGCTGGTGATGCCAGCATCTTGATGAACATCCAAGAACTGGGCACCCTCAGCCAATACCAGCTGCCCGTCAAGGTGGTGGTCATCAACAACGGTTGGCAGGGCATGGTGCGGCAATGGCAGGAAAGCTTCTACGGCGAGCGCTATTCCGCCTCGGCCATGACCCAGGGCATGCCCAACTTTGAGGCCCTGGCGGAAGCCTTTGGTGTCCGTGGAGTGCTGATCAGCGAGCGCGCCACCCTCAAGCAGCAATTGGCCGACGCCCTGGCCCATCCCGGCCCGGCCTTCATTGATGTCAAGGTGCGTCGCAACGAAAACTGCTATCCAATGGTTCCCCCGGGTGCCAGTAATGCCCAGATGGTGGGCTTACCTAGCCATCCCGAGCTGGCCATCGACACCCAACGCCACTGCGACCACTGCGGCAATACCACCGCCAGTGCCCACCTGTTCTGTCCCACCTGCGGAGCCAAGCTCTGAGACGTTTCAGCCCGTTGCCATGGTTCCCGTTGCCATGGTTAAAGAGGGGCCCGATCGCCCTGGCCTTGGCCCTTTTGCTGGCCTGCACCTTGGCGGTGGCTCCGGTGGCGGCGGCGGAGGTTCTGCAGGTGCGTGGGCCAGCCTTGTTGCAATTGGGCGATGGCAATCGCAGCTATGTAGTCGAACTGGCCTGCCTGCATGTGTTGCCAGACTCCCAGCAACAGGCCACGGCGTGGTTGCGACAACAACTGCCGCGCCATAGCCGCGTCAATCTGCGGCCCCTGGGCCAGCGCGAGGGGGTGCTTTTGGCCAGGATCAGTCGCCTTGATGGCGGCGCCCCCCAGGATCTGGCCGACGCCATGATTGGCACCGGGCTGGCCGAACCCCAACCTTGCTCGCCGGCCTGAACGACGCCATGGGACTGAACCGGACCGCCAAGGGAATCGTGCTGTTGCCCAGCCTGCTGCTGGGGGGCGCTTTTTTGGCGGCGGCCTCTTGGCTTGATGGTCCGGCGGCCCAGAACCGCCCCCTGGCCCTGGGCCTGGGCTTTGTGCTGATGGGGGCGGGCCTGCTGACCCAACTGCTGCCGGAGCCCCCCCAGGCACCACCACCGCCCGAGTGATTTGGGTGCTGTAGCAGTGGGGGGAGTGAAAAAGGTCTTATGGGGGCGCAGTCATACTCGACCAGCGGAGCAGCAAGAGGCCTGCGGGTGATCCAGACGTCGTTGATCACCAATTTGACCCAAGTGGGGCCCTGTTCTACTGATTCCCAGAAACCCAGTGCAACATGCTAGCGAATAAACTCGCTCAATAACTTCCGCTTTTGCTGTCGCCCATCTTGAGTAAATGCCGGAGTCGATTGGTCGGAACATTCCACGTGCTCAATGGCACGAAACTGTGACGTAATAACTGTGGTGTGATTATTGTGAGATTAAGTCCAGCATGTGCAAAAGAGTAGTGTATTCAGGTGAGATTCCCAAAGCAGTTGCGAGAATCAAATATGCTTGAGTAACGATTAATCTTAGTCCGATCAAACGATTGTTAAAACAATGAATTATTAGGTAGCATGGGCACTCCTGAGCAAGATTGTGAAAATTCAGA
>Ga0207941_1000137_pt1 | contig 22798 bp, 27 predicted proteins | sample LakMenEpi13Sep12_FD_150695 | JGI IMG/M metagenome (GOLD analysis project Ga0207941, IMG submission 150695) | Freshwater microbial communities from Lake Mendota, WI - 13SEP2012 deep hole epilimnion (SPAdes) | ecosystem: Environmental > Aquatic > Freshwater > Lake > Epilimnion/Euphotic zone ...
GGGTGGCTCCTCAGGCAGAGGCTCAGGGCCTCTACTGACGAGAGCGAAACCCCAAGCAAAGCACAGACTTACCTTTTGCCCAGTATCTTGTATCCTACATGATGGGCTAGCAGGGGTTAGCGATCTGCATGGATTGCGACATGCTCTGTCGCGGCGACATCGCCGAGCTTTGGGCCCAACGCGAAGACAACTTCGCCCTGCTCTGCGTGCACCACGATCACCAGCCCAGCGAATCCCAGAAATTTCTCAGTGATGTGCAGAGCCCCTACCCCAAGAAAAACTGGAGCTCCCTGATGCTGCTCAACTGCAGCCGTTGCACCGCCTTCACCCTCGAGTACGTCAACACAGCATCCGGGCTCGACCTGCACCGCTTTAACTGGCTCAGCGGCGACCATAAGATCGGTGCCATCCAGGGCGGCTGGAACCATCTGGTAGGCGTACAAGACTCGGCACTTGCCAAAGACTCACCCCTGTTGCACTGGACCCTTGGCGGCCCCTGGTTCCGCGAACAGCGAGCGCACCATGGGCGGCCCCCTCGCCGCCGAGTGGTTCGCCGCCCGCGACGATGCCTTCAAGCTCTACGAATGTTGGTCTTGCCCTGCATTGTGGCCGTACCGGCCCGCCTTGAATCCAGCCGCCTACCCGACAAGGTGATGGCCGACATCGGCGGCAAGCCGATGCTCCAGCGGGTGCTCCTTAGCTGCGGCCTGGCCACGGCTCCCGCAGCGGTGCTGCTCTGCACCGACAGCCCCGATCTCGCCGCTTCAGCCGCCTCATGGGGTTTCGATGCAATTCTCACCAGCTCGGCTTGTGAATCAGGCAGTGAACGCATCGCCTCAGTGGCCGACCAACTCCTGGTGCGCGGTTGCAGCAGCGAGTCCGCCAGCACCCTGATTATCAACGTGCAGGGCGATCAACCCTTTATCGATCCGGCGGTGATCAACGCCATGGCCGCTGAATTCAGCCGCCGCTCGCCCACCCCGGAGGTGCTCACCCCCGTCTATCGCCTCAGCAGCGAGAAGGTGCAGAACCCCAACGTGGTCAAAACCCTGCTCGCCGCCGATGGCCGTGCCCTCTACTTCTCTCGCTCGGCTGTCCCCCACGTGCGCGATATCGACCCTGTCCACTAGCCGCAGCACACCACCTATTGGGGCCACGTGGGCCTCTACGGCTATCGTTCCGATGTGCTCCAGCGCTGGAACGCCCTGCCTCACTCCCCCCTGGAGCACACCGAAAAACTTGAGCAGCTGCGCCTGATCGAAGCCGGCATCGGCACCTTTCCTGTTGAGGGCGAATCGCTCTCGCTCGACACCGCCGAACAACTGGAGCAGGCCCGGGCAATGGCTGCCTCCATCAGCGCATCGTCCTCAGCTCTGGGGATAGGAAGCTGTGATGACAACCGCCCACAGCCGCTGCCTCCAGGAAGCAGCAGCCGCTATCGTCACCGCCGCCCAGCGGCTGAATCCACAGCTATTGGAAGCTGCTCTCACCCTGTTGGAGGCTTGCCGCAAAAGCCGCGCCAAGCTGGTGATCAGCGGCGTGGGCAAGAGCGGCATCGTGGCCCGCAAGATCGCCGCCACCTTTTCCTCCTTCGGCCTCACGGCCGTGTTCCTCAACCCGGTGGATGCCCTCCACGGCGACCTGGGCATTGTCAACTCGGAAGACGTTGCCCTGCTGCTCTCAAACAGCGGCGAAACCGACGAGCTGCTGGGGCGATCCTTCCCCACCTCAAGCGCCGCGGCACCGCCCGCATGGCCTTGGTGGGCCGCGTGAACTCCAGCCTCGCCTGAGGCAGTGATAGGCCATCTCACCGAGGGCAGTCCCAGCCGGGGCAGCCTTGGGGCGAGCTGGATTCAAGCGTCCGATGCCCCCTCGCGCCTGGCCGGCCTGATCACCTACGGCGACCTGCGCCGCACCCTGCAACACCATGGTCCCCACGAGTGGGCACAGATCACTGCAGCCCACATCGCCACTCCAGATCCGATCACAATCCACCCCGTGAACTGGCCGCAGCAGCTCTGCAGCTGATGGAGCGCAACGGCCGTAAGGCCATTTCCGTGCTCCCGGTGATCAGCGCCAGCGAAGGAGGATTGTTTGTTGGCCTGCTGCGCCTGCATGATCTGATCCGCGCCGGCTTCTCAATCAGCACCCCCCATCAAAGAAAGACAAGCCATGAGCTTTCGTCTGATTGCCGGCCCTTGCGTGATCGAGAATCGCGATCTGGTGCTGCGGATCGCCGAAGAGGTGAGTGGTCTCTGCAGCAAGCTGGGCATCGATTAGGTATTCAAGGCAAGCTTCGACAAAGCCAACCGAAGCTCTGGCGCAACGTTCCGCGGCCGAGGCGCCGAAGAGTGGCTGGCGAACCTGGCAGAGGTGCGCGAACGCTTTGGGCTGCCGGTGCTCACCGACATCCATGAGAGCCACCGGGCCTCCGTCGCCGCCAAGGACGTGGCCAGCACAGACAAGGTGGTGAACGTGAAGAAAGGTCAGTTCCTCGTTCCCTGGGACATGACCCAAGTGGTGAGCAAGGTAGCGGAGTGCGGGCTGGAGGCCAGCAGCGGCAAGCTCTGGCTCATGGATCGCGGCACCAGCTTCGACTACAACACCTTGGTAGTGGATTACCGCAGCCTGCTTCAGCTGCAGGCCCTTGGCTGCCCGGTGATCTTTGATGCCACCCACGCCGTGCAGCAGCCCGGCGGGCGGGGCAGCAGCTTCGGCGGCCAGCGGGAATTCGTGGCGCCCCTGGCTCGGGCGGCAATGGCTGTTGGTGTAGACGGTCTGTTCCTGGAGGTGCACCCCGATCCCGAGAACGCCCTTAGCGATAGACAAAACATGGTGCCAATGCACCGGCTGGAGGCCCTTCTCCGCCAACTTCTTGCCATTCACCATGCCGTGGCCGATGGCATTGCTGTAAGCACACTGTGAGGTACGCATAACGATGGCCAGCCTGAGCGGCCTCCACCTGCGCTCGCGGCTTCTGAAGCGCCTACTGATGCCTTGTATGCGCCTGATCAGACTTGTCGTGTGTGATGTTAACGGAGTGCTCACCAATGGCGGCCTCCACTACGACGAGAACGAGGACGGCCGCGTGGTCAAACGCCTTGATGTACGCGATGGCCTGGCGGTGCAGATGCTGCAGCGAGCTGGGATCACCGTGACCCTGCTCAGCGGCGGTCGCAGTGGTGCGATCGAGCAGCGGGCCCGCCACCTGGACATTGAGCACTGCCGCACTGGTGTGGGAGATAAGCAATCAGGCCTGGAGCAGCTGCGAAGCGAGCTCGCCATGACCCGCGAGCAGACCGCTTTCCTTGGTGATGATCTCAACGATCTGGCCGTGCGGCCTGTATCAGGCCTTCTGATCACTCCTGCTGACGCCTCCAGGGGCCTACGACGGCAAGCAGATTTGGTGTTGACCAGCCGCGGGGGCGACGCAGTAACCCGAGAGTATAGTGAAGCGCTACTAAACAGCGGTGGCTGCTTTGACCTTGCCTAAAGCCGTAGATGGAGAGAAATAAATGATGCAAATGGCGCCTGTATCGAAGCAATGCAACTAGAACCATGCCACACCCCGAGTTTAAACGAACAAGAAAAATCGAAGCGTGGGTTTGCTATTCAACAATTAGCTTTGTTCTTTATGAATCCTGGGCAAGGCAAGCTCATCATCGACCACGCCTTTTCCTTGCCCAGGGGACGCCACTTTTAAGAGAAAAATCGACGCAAAAAAGCGAACTCCACGACCGGCCCGATCTAACGCCATATACTATAAAGCAAGTTTTCATATACATGCTAGCAAGCCTCCTGGCTGGATCTAGATTGGTAGTCAGAGTCCCTCATCTCAATCAGCCAACCTGCAACAAACACCTATTGCTTTTGAGGAAGCTTCGATTAATACAACTTGAACTTTATGACGACGGGTTCCTAGGCATCGTTGAGACCCCAACAGTCTGCAAGTATCTTCAGCCTGTTTTCAGTTCTGTATACAGCTGGAATATTCAGGGGTGGCAACTTTCAGATGCCACCATCCGCTGCTTGGCTGGCAGGCGAGGCATAGCAATATCGAACCTATCCTTGGAAGATCTTTGCCGTGACTGGAGGCAAAATAATGCGGAAAACGAGAGGGATCTCCTGATAATAATTGAGGCAAAGTACATGGACTACATTGGCCTAAATGATCTCATTAACCAAATGCCCCACACTGTAAGCTCTCATTCAAAATTAGAAGTGATTCCAAAATACCTCGAGCACCCATGGGAGATCAAGAGGAACATTAGTTGGCCGCCGAATTTAAAACGAGATCTCATCTACGAATCGCCAATTGAGCGCTATCTGTTCAATACCGTAAATCCGGACACTCACGTTGTCACAGGAATGACATCATCAATTGTACTTCTTTGCGACCTAATAAACAAAGGAGAATTGCCAAGCTGCCGTGTCACCTTGCTCCTAAGCACCAAGCAATCCGACACAAAATTCCATCATCAAGACGAACTCGACTCATACATAAGCTTTATGCATCGTATGTATTCATCTGTAGTTGATTTGACAGTCATGCTTGATGGGCAGCGGGTAAAGCCGCTTCACCATTGAGTTCTATGCTGCATAAGTTTCAACTTATTGCTCTATTGCTGGAACATAATCGCCCGTAATTGACGTGACCCAACAAATGGCACTGCATCTCTCCCAGTATCACCCAATCCCTGAAAACGATGCATGGTGGGGCCCTGGTTTCACCGGGTTGATAATGTGGTCCGAGCCATCCCACTCTTCCTCGGCCACTACCAACACCATCTCCCCGCAGACCTCGGCTACTACGACCTGCGCCTTCCGGAAGTACGACAGCAGCAGGCCGATATCGCCAGCTAGTAAGGCCTCCATGGCTTCTGCTACTCCCGGTGGGGTTGCCCCAATTCTATGGACAAGTCTCACATTGATACTTTTCATCGACAGCTCCTGCTTCTCAAAGTGCGCTGCCGCCAGCTTGAAGAACCAGCTTGAAGAATTCGCGTACTCTCCTCAGTTCGCGAATATCCTTCTTTAGGCGCGTCATCTCGTCCGTTTCACTTGTGCTCAAGGAGCCGTTTTTTGCGGGACCTTATGCATCAATCTCTGTTTGCCGAATCCAGCGGCCCAAGCAAGTGGAGTGAATTCCAAGCCGTTTGGATGCTTCCAAAATTGTCAGCCGCTCGCTTTGGCAGAGGGCAATGGCCTCTGCCTTTTGCTGGGGCGTAAATCGGCGGCGTTGTCGGGTCATGGTGTTCATTCTCGGTTAAGCAGGCGGCATAGCAACCTGTCCATTGAACCGGGATAACCCCAATCTGGGCATCGCGGCTGCTGCCCAACACCCGGTTGCCCATGCCCAGCAGCAGGTGGGCATGGTAAGCGCCGTCTTGGCCGGTGATTCCCAGAATCAGCGCCGTTTTCCCCCATGCTCCCGTGTCCTCTGTTCAAGCCCATCACCGCTGACACCGCGCTGCTGAGAACCCCGCATCAGCCTTGCCACGGATCTCATCCTCACTAGTACCTGCGTACCATCGCTGGACCGGTACGGATCGCGCTCGCTATGTGGATGGCGCAAAGGAAAAATCTCACTACAGAGGAGCCATTGCCGCGGCTGGATCAATTCGTCCTGGCGGCGCTGCTGGCAGGACGCCAGGCCGAACTGATCACGTTTTTCACCTCCTACGGCCATGTCAACATCCCCGCCCCTGTCAGGATCGATGTCAATCAGCAAATAGGAATTCCACTCCTCCTTGCCGCCCTGGCGGCGCTTGATGGCGAGGTTAAAATGGCATCCAACAATCGATGCACAGCTCAACGCGATCGAATCGAGGCGAGAATCCGAGCGGCTGAAGATCGAGAATGCACGGCTCGCCGCGCTCGAATCCAGGCTCGACTCGCTGCTGCTCAGTGCCGATTCCTGCTCGCCGATTCCCCCCGCAACCGACTGCAACTGAGTGAGACCCTGGCTCTGCTGCTGGAGGATCTCGCCAGCAGCACGGGTCTACCTTTGCTGCTGCGGGAGAGTTGAACCTTGATCTGGCGGCCTTTACGCCACAGCCTTTGCAGGATGCTAGCGTGATATCAGCACTTGCTTGATCCATGGCCCAATTGTTGGTGCGCCACCTCGAGCCGGCAGTCAAGGAAGCCTTGCAGCGCCGCGCCCGCCGCCACGGTCTGAGCATGGAGGAGGAGGTGCGCCAGATCCTCGGCAAGGTTGTCCAAGAAGAATCCGGGTTGACGGTCTCAGCGGGGCTGGGCTCCGCCATCGCGGCACTCTTTGCCGATGCCGCCTTGGAGCTGCCGATCCCCGAATGGCGAGGTGAGGAGCCCCAGGCCGCCATCCTGGAGCCGTGATCCTGCTGGATACCAACGTGGTTTCGGCCTTGATGCAGAAGCAGCCGGACCCCGCTGTAGTGCAGTGGCTTGATCAGCAGAGCGCCGCTGAGATCTGGTTGCCCAGTGTGGTGGTGTTCGAGCTGCGCTACGGGGCGGCGATCCATCCTGATCCAGGCCGCAGGCGCCTCCTGCAGGAGGGTTTGCAGGCCCTGCTCGATCAGCTGATCGCGGAACGGGTTGCCCCGCTCGATGCCCTTGCCTCGCAGCGGGCCGCTCTCCTGGCGGCCGCCCGCCGCGCCAACGGCCGCAGCATCGATCTGCGCGACACCCTGATCGCCGGCATCGCCCTCGCCCGCCAGGCTCAGCTGGCGACCCGCAACCGGCGCCACTTCGATGACACCACGATCAGCCTGATCAATCCCTTCGGCGTCTGAATGGAAGGCTCCGCGGGGCGTCGTCCAGGCACCAAGAAAACGCAATTCCACGGATGCCAGCCCGATGGGTGCATGCGCACGATCGCTGGACCGGTTCGAACCGCGCTCGCTACGGTGATAAAAGCAACGAAGGATCTCACTGCAAAGGAGCCTTTCCCGTGGCTTGATCAATCCGGCCTGGCGGCCCTGGTGGCCGGCTCATTGGTTGTCCTGATCACGTTCTTCACCTCCTACAGCCATGTCGACATCCCTACCCATTTCAGCATCTCGGTCAATCAGAAAATTGGAATTCCTCTCCTCCTTGCCGCCCTGGCAGCGCGTGTTGGCGAATTAAACTGACATCCAACAATCGATGCGCAGCTCAACGCGATCGAATCGAGGCAAGAATCCGAGCGGCTGAAGATCGAGAATGCACGGCTCGCCGCGCTCGAATCCAAGCTCGACTCGCTGTTGCTCAGTGCCGATTCCTCCTCGCCGATTCCCCCCGCAACCGACTGCAACTGAGCGAGACCCTGGCCCTGCTGCTGGAGGATCTGGGCTTCGTTCAGGTGAGATCACATTTCAAGACCCGCTCACCCCTCCCTCCGGTGCTTCCGGTAAAACCGCATCACCGCCAGCGCCACGCTGCGCGAATCATGGCGGAGGGTGGCGCTGGGGCGGGCACCCTGCAGGGGGGCCAGCATCACCTCGTAGCCCTGGCTGCGCAAGGAGCGGGCGTCGCAGCTCACCGGTTCGGCGCCGCGCAGGCGGTAGTTATTGACCAGGGCGGTGTCGTCGAGTTTTTCCTGCGCCAGCACGCAATCAAACAACCGCTGCTCTACCCCAAGCGTGGCCAACTGAGCCTCGATCGCCCGCAGGTGGCCCGCCACATCCAGCCCATCGGTTTCGCCGGGCTGGGTCATCAGGTTGCAGATGTAGAGCCTGGGGGAGCGGCTGCGGCTGATGGCGGTCACCAACTCCGGCACCAGCAGATTGGGCAGCAGGGAGGTGTAGAGGCTGCCCGGCCCCAGCACGATCAGGTCGGCGTTGGCGATCGCCTCCAGGGCCTTGGGGAGGGCCGGGGGCCGCTCCGGCGTGCAGCCCAGGCGCACGATCGGGCTGGTGGCCTTGCCGATGGTGGATTCCCCCTCAATCCGTTCGCCGTTTTCCAGTTCGGCCCAGAGGCGCACATCGGCATTGGTGGCCGGCACCACCTGGCCCTGTACCGCCAGCACCCGACTGCTGGCAGTGATCGCCGATTCCAGGTTGCCGGTGATGGCGGTGAGGGCCGTGAGAAAGAGGTTGCCGAAGCTGTGGCCCTCCAGGCCGCTGCCGGTCTTGAAGCGGTATTGAAAGAGCCGTGTCAGCAGGGGCTCCTCCCGGGAGAGAGCCGCCAGGCAGTTGCGGATGTCACCGGGGGGCTGCACCCCGAACTCCCGCCGCAGCACGCCGCTGCTGCCGCCGTCGTCGGCCACGGTCACGATGGCGGTGATGTTGCCGCTGTAGCGCTTCAGGCCGCTCAGCAGCGTGGCCAGTCCCGTGCCGCCGCCAATCGCCACGATGTTTGGGCCGCGGTTGAGCCGCCGCTGGGCCACCAGGGCATCCACCAGCACCGTGTCCTTTTCGGGGGCCAGGGCCTGCTGGATGGTGCCGAAGCTGCGGCTCTGGCCCAGCCACACCAGAGCGCCGCCGACCACCAGCACCAGCGGCCCGGTGATGCCGCGCGGCATCACCTGGGTGACGCGGGCCAGCAGCCACTTGATCGATTCCAGCGTCCAGTAGATCGGCTGCAGATCGGCCCACACCGCCGCCCCCAGCAACGCCAGCAGCAGGCCGATGCCGGAGGTGAGCATCCAGCGCTTCACCACCAGACCGGGCTGTAGCCAGCGCACCGCCCGCCGGGAGCGGTTCACCAGATCCCGCTGGCGCATCTCACCTCGGCCGAGCCACTCCGGCCGGCCGGTCCGGCGGGGGTGCTGGGGAGCGGTGCCTCGGCGGGGCAAGGGGATGGCGCCGGAGCGCCGCAGGGTTAAACCAACTCTACGAACGAACACCAGGGGATGAAACGGGCAGGATGGGGAGCGTTGACCCCGAAGTGCCTTTCCGGTCGTGGCCGCTGCTCCCCCTCCTCCGCACTCCGGGGACGATGCCACCACGCCGGCCAGCGCCAGAGCGGCTAACGCAGCTGAGGCGAGCGGCCTGTCGGGGGCTCCTCCTGCAGCCGCGGCACCAGGCCCTTGGCCAGCGCCCGCGGCGACCGCAACCCTGCCCGAGGCCATGGCGGAGAAGGTGGCGGAAAGGGTGGCCGAGATGCGGGCGCTGGGGGTGCGCTGGGGGGAACGCACCGTGCTCGATGCCGTGGATCTGCGCCTCCTGGCCGGCGAACGACTGGTGGTGGTAGGCCCCTCCGGCGCCGGCAAATCCACGATCCTGCGGCTGCTGGCCGGGCTGCAGCTGCCCACCAGCGGGGAGCTGTTCATCCATGGCGAACCCCAGACCTACCTTCGCCTCGACCAGCGCCATCCCCCCGATGTGCGTCTGGTGTTCCAGAACCCCGCCCTGCTCGCCTCGCTCACCGTTCGCGAGAACGTGGGTTTTCTGCTCTATCGCTACAGCCGGCTCCCAGACGCGGAGATTCAACGCCGGGTGAGCCGGGCCCTGGAGGCGGTGGGGCTTTACGGCATCGAGGATCGACTGCCCGGCGAGCTCAGCGGCGGCATGCAGAAGCGGGTGAGCTTCGCCCGGGCCCTGATCGATGACCCAGCGGCGGTCGATGGCCGTTCGCCGCTGCTGCTCTTCGATGAACCCACCGCCGGCCTGGATCCGGTGGCCTGCACCCGGGTGGAGGATCTAATCGTGCGCACCACCGAACTCACCAATGCGGCCGGTGTGGTGGTGAGCCACGTGATGAGCACGATTGAGCGTTGCGCCGAACGGGTGGTGCTCCTCTACGACGGCCAGTTCCGCTGGGACGGAAGCCTGGCCGACTTCCATCGCACCGACAATCCCTATGTGACCCAATTCCGGAGCGGTAGTCTGCGCGGACCGATGCAGCCGGCCGAGCTCTGAGCCCATGCGCCGCAGTGTCCGTGAGGCCCTGGTTGGTTTTTCCCTGCTGGCCGCCATGGCCGCTGGTCTTGGCCTGTGGTTCTGGCTGAAGGGAATCTCTATGACCCGGGGTAACTGGACCATTCAGGCCAGCTTCGAGGATGCGGCCGGTCTTGCCGAGCGCTCCCCGGTCTCCTTCCGCGGGGTGCTGGTGGGCCGGGTGCGTTCGATCAAGGTGAACGCCCGGGAGGTGCTGGCCGATCTGGAGATCACCGACCCCAGCCTGCGCCTGGCACGGCCGGTGGTGGCCCGGGTGGGGGCAGGCTCTCTGCTGGGGGGCGATGCGATGGTGTCTCTGTTGAGCGCCGGTCCGCTCCAGTCCCTGGATGGCCCCGGCCCCCTCGATCGGGGCTGTGACAACAGCCGCATGGTGTGCGACCGGGGCAGGGTCAACGGCATTGAAGCCCCCACCCTCGACTCGGTGACCACCACCATGCAGAAATTGCTCGACCAAGCGGACCAGGAGCGCTTGGTGAAGCGCCTCGCGCAGGCCACCGACGCTTTTGATCAGACCGCCGCTGAGACCAGAAAGCTCGCTGTTCAGGGCCAGACGTTCTTGGGTGATGCCCAGACGCTCGTGAAGGGGCTCAACGGAGTGGTGGGCAAGACCGATCCGATCGTGCAAAACATCACCGCCGCCAGCGTTGATGCCCGCCAAGCCAGCCGCTCGATGAAGCAACTCGCCGGCCGTCTCGACCAGGCCAATACCGTGAGTGATCTCCAGGCCACCCTGGCCAATGCCCGCCGGCTCACGCAGCGCTGGGAGGCGGTGGGGGGCGATGTGCAGAAACTCACAGGTGACCCCTCCTTCGTGGCCGGCATGCGCAGTGTTTCGGTAGGTCTGGGCCGCTTCTTCGATGATCTCTATCCCGGCACGGCTCCGGCTGGCGGTGCCTCGGCCGGGCGCCGCGAAGGCAACCGTTCTCGTTCCGGCGAGGCCGGAGGCTCCCCCCCGGGCAATGCGACAGGCGGCGGCTCCAGCCATCGCGATGGGTCCGAGGCCCACGCCGTGGAGTCAGCCAGGCCTCCGGCCATTCGTGCCCGCCCACACCGCCCCGATCCCGCCGACCGCTTCGCGCCCCGCACCAAGGCCCCCGCCATGCCGGTGCCGGCCTACGGCTACGAGGTGCCCGCTCCCTGATCCGGCGCAGCGGTTGATGGCCCCTCCATCAGGCCCACCGATTCCCGGATCGGGTAACGGCGGGGCTCAGAGCCCCGCCACCGCCTCCAATGCAATCGCCGCAATCGCCTGGTCGCTGGCCTTGGGCAATTGCACGTAGCGGCCGCCGGCGGCCTCGGCCAGGTCCTTGCCCATGCCGCTGCCGATGAACTTGCGCTCGGTGTCGATCACCAGCAGCTTGATGCCCAGGGAGCGGTAGCGGCTGGCCACCTGCTTCACCTCCTCCTTGAGATCCACCGGTTCCTCCCCCTCCAGCTCGGGCTGACCGAGGGAGCGAGAGAGGGGCACGTTGCCGCGGCCATCGGTGATCGCCACCACCACCACCTGGCCCAGGTCGCCGGTGGCCAGGGCGTTGGCCCCCACCCGGGCGGCCTGGGTGAGGCCGTGGGCCAGCGGCGAGCCGCCGCCGCAGGGCATCGATTCGAGCCGGCGGCGGGCGGCGGTGATCGAGCGGGTGGGGGGCAGCAACACCTCGGCCTGCTCACCGCGAAAGGGGATCAGGGCGACTTCGTCGCGGTTTTCATAGGCCTCGGTGAGCAGCCGAATCACGGCCCCCTTGGCGCTCTGCATGCGGTTGAGGGCCATCGAGCCGCTGGCATCGACCAGGAAGATCACCAGAGCGCCGGCCTTGCGCTGCAGCTGCTTGGCCCGCAGGTCACCGTCCTCCACGATCACCCTGCGGTGGGGTTCCCGCTCGCGGCGGGCCTTCTGGTAGGGCGCCGCGGCCCGCAGGGTGGCGTCCACGGCGATGCGGCGCACGGGCCCCCGGGGCAAGATCGGTTTCACGTAGCGCCCGCGGGAGTCGCTGAGCACCACGGCGCGGCTGCCGCTGCCGCCGGATTTCGCTTTGGCGGCGCCGAACAGCAGCAGGTCGGGGTCGATGGCGGTGGCCTCCGGATCCAGCAGGAACTCCTCGGGGACCTGTGGGGGCGCCTGATCCTCGGGGGTGTCGTCCTCCGGTTCGTCCGGTTCGTCTTCGCTGTTGTCGTCCTGGTCGCCGTCGGGCTGCTCCTCTTTTTGAGAAGATTCGGGATTCTGGGGAGATTCGGGATTCTGGGGCGGTTCGGGCTCCTCAGGCGGCTGTTCGCCCTGGGTCGGCGGAGGCGGTGGGGGTTCGAGGGGCTGGTTGGGATCGGGCGGCGGCAGCTGCAGGGCCCGCGGCGCGATCACCAGCCGCACCGCCACCTGGAGATCCTCAGCCTCCACCAGGTCGCGGCCGCTCAGGGCGGCGTGGGCCCTGGCCACCCGTACGGCGTAGAGCTCGCTGCGGTGGCCCTCCACGCCGCCGCGGATGGCCTCGTTCACCAGGTAAGCGATCTGCTCGCGGCTGATCCGCACATCCGGTAGCCACTGGCGGGCCAGCAGCAGCTGAGTAGCCAGGCCGTCCGTTTCCTCCTGGAAGCGGGCCCGAAACGCCTCCACCGATTCGCCGTGGTCGAGGGCGGAGCGGGTGATCGCCACCCGCTGCTCCACATCCAGCAGCTGGTTAGCCGAGAGGGCGATGGCGAAGCGATCCAGCAGGTGGTCGCGCACCGCCCCTTCCTCGGGGTTGTAGGTGGCGATCAGCAGGCAGCGGCAGGGGTGGGAGAGGCTCAGCCCCTCGCGCTCGATCCGGTTGTCGCCCGACCCCACCGCCGCAAGGAGCAGGTTGGTGATCTGGTCGTCGAGCAGGTTGAGTTCATCGATGTAGAGCACGCCCCGGTGGGCTTCGGCCAGCAGGCCCGGCTGGAACACCGGCGCCCCGGCGGCCAGGGAGGCGGCCACATCCACCGAGCCCACCAGCCGGTCCTCGGTGATGCCCAGCGGCACCTGCACGAACGGGGCCGGCTCCACCCGGGTGGGCAGCAGGGCGGTGCGGTCGGCGCCGCTGGCATCGCCCCCCAGCTCGGTGATGCGCCGGCGGGTGGGGGCATCCCAGTCGTCCGGGCGGCAGGGATCGATGTGGAGGGCCGTGGCGGCGCTGCCCAGATCGAGGCTGTCGATCGGCGGCAACAGGGCGTGGAGCCCCCGGGCCAGCACCGACTTTCCGGTCCCCCGTCCACCGGCGATCACCACGCCGCCGAGGCCCGGATCCACGGCAGCCAGCAGCAGGGCCAGCTTGAGGGTGCCGTGGCCGGTGATCGCCGCCAAGGGGAAGGCGCGGGCGGCCTGGTCGGAGGCCCCCACAGCTGGGGTGGCGCTACCGGTGCTGCTGGCGACCATGGGGGAGCGGAGGACCCTCGGATCGAGCAGTCTCGCCGATCAAGGCCAGCCAACTCTCCAACTTGTCCCGGCCGGCCGCGACTGGGGACCTCGGGGGAGCCGCTCGTTGAAGCCCCCGCTGCAGCTAAAATGAAGGAATAAGTGTGGAAATAGAGCAGCGTGTTATCCAGTCCCTCAATTTGGATCCTGGAAGACGACGAGGCCCTGTGCAGTCTTCTGAGCACCCGCTTCGACGCCCTCGGCTGGAGCAGCACCAGCTTCCACCGGCCCCGCAGCTTGGAGGATGAGCTGGCTACCGGCACCCCCTCCCTGCTTCTGCTCGATGAGATGCTGCCGGATCGACGCGGCGTTGATCTTCTGTCAGGCCTCCGCCTGCAGGGTCACCGTTTTCCCGTGGTGATGCTCTCGGCCCTCCAATCGCCGGAGGATCGCATCGCCGGGCTTGAGGCCGGCGCCGATGACTACATGGGAAAGCCCTTTTTGTTCCGTGAACTCCAGCTGCGGATCGAGCGGCTGCTGGCGATCGAAACCGGTGCTCTCGATGCCAGGGTGCCGCCTCCGGCCCAGGAATGCTTCCGGCTCGGCGCCGTCCATTTCGATGGGCTGCGGGCCCAGCTCACGGCGGTCGATGGCACGGTGACCCGCCTCAGCCGTGGTGATGCCGCCCTGTTGCAGGCCCTGGTCCGGCGTCCGGGGGAGGTGGTGGGTCGCCAGACCCTGGCCCGCATTTCGGGCAGTCTGGTGGATGTGAGCCAGAGCCGCAGCATCGATGTGCGGCTCAGTCGCCTGCGGCGGCTGCTCGAGGATCTACTGCAGCAGGGCGATGCCATTGAGGCGATCCGGGGTCAGGGCTACCGGCTTCAGGCGCCGGTCGAAGCCGCCGAGCCCCTTGTCAACACCTGAGGCCCCTGCTGGTGTTTCCGGGTTCGATCGGCGGGACTGGACCGATCTGCTCGGCTCCCTGGCTGCGGGGATCGGCGTCAGCTTCGGGTTGCTGCTGTTGCTGATGCGCACCGTGCTGGAGCCCGAGTTGGTGGATGAGAGCGTGCGGCGAATCAACCGCAATGTGCGGCTGGTGGAGGGCATGCTCATCCGAACCCCGGTGGAGGAGTTGCCGGAGGGTGTGGTGGTGCGAAGCCGGCTGCCGAGTCCCGAGAACCAGGCTCTTGCTCTGTCTGCTTTCGACCACGAGGTGATGGATGTACTGAGCCGTCGCGAGGGGCTGGTCCGGGAGATCCGCCGCGACCGCGCCCCCTTGGAGGATCCCTGGGGGGGCTATTGGATCGAGCTTCACCGGCCGGATCGATCCTCCAGCCTCTGGCTATACCAGCCGGAGCGGCTCAGCAGCCTGAGTGTGTGGTATTTGCCGATTCTGCGCTCCCTGGCGCTGCTGCTGGGCACGGGTTTGGGCCTCGTGGTGTTCCTGCGCCGCCAGGTGGAGCTTCCTTTCCGGCGGGTGATGGCGGCGATCCCCGACACCTCCCTGGCCCCTCTCGCCCTGTTGCCGGAACGGGGGGTGGCACCCTTGCGCACGCTCGCCCTACGGATCAATCGCCTGCTCGAGCGCCTCAACGGCGTGGCCGCCGACCGGCGCGGCCTGCTGCGGGGGCTGGCCCACGATCTGGGGGGGCCCCAGGCCCGGCTGATGCTCCAGGCCGAGGCCCTCCAGGAGTCATTGGAGGGTCCACCCCGCCAGATGGTGGATTCGATGCTGCAGGAACTGCGGCAGCTCGCCGCGATCACGGCCCAGCTCGGTGTGCTGGCCGATCAGGAAATTCCGGAGGACATCCACGAGCCCATCGCTCTCGATGATTTCTGCAGGCGCCTGGTGGACAGCTATCCAGCCAACGACCGGCTCGTTCTGGCCGTCCCCAGGATGTTTCTGTTCATCGATCTGTTGGGTCTGGAGCGGAGCCTCTGCAACCTGATCGATAACGCCCTTGAGTACGGGCGGCCGCCGGTGACCCTCTCGGCCCTGCGGCAGGGTTCCAGCCTGCGGATCCTGGTGGAGGATCGCGGTGACGGTCTGCGCAGCCCGACCCTGCTGACCATGCCCAGCAGCTCGCGGGCCGACGATCGCCAGCGCCAGCGCCACCAAGGCCTGGGCTTGCTCCTGGTGGATCGCTTCTGCCGCAGCCAGGGCGGCCGCCTGCTGCTGAGACGGTGCGAGGCTGGCGGCCTGCGCGCCGAGATGCTGCTCAAGCCCACCCTGACCAACCCCCTGTTTCAGAATCCGTGATGATCCACCCCGATCGCCTGCGCTGGCTGGGTGTTCTGTTAGGTGTCCGCCACCGCCCGGCGGTTCCGGGCCCGCTAGCTCCCCGATCGGCTCTGGTGCTGCTCCTGGCGGCGTTCCCCCTGGCCCATCCAGCCCGCTCCGCTGAAGTGCAACTCCAGTGCCAGGGCACCCTGCTGGAAGCAAGGGGCAGTGCCGAGCGCAAGCGTCCGTTGGCTCGTATCGCCTTCTCGCTCAACCTGGAGGCCGAGGCACCGACGGCCGATGGAGCCCTTGCCCGCCTCCAGGCCCGGCTGACCGCAGTGCGGTCGACCCTGCGGGGCCTGGGGGTCGAGGGGCTGGAGGTAGGTTCCCCCTCCACCTGGCCCAGGCCTGCGGAACCGGGCCGGCCCGCCCTGGTGCAGGCCAACCTGCCGGTGGCCGGCAAGCTGGCGGCCCAGCAGCTCCAGGGGCTGGTCCGCCGGGTCGGCGCCCTCCCCGGCGTGCGGCTGGCTCCCGTGAGCCCGGAGGCCGACCCCGCCGGAGCTGAAGCCTCCCGCCAGGCCCTGCTGGCGGCCGCTTTCCAGGATGCGGAGGCCCAGGTGCGGCCGCTCGCCCAGCTGATCGGCAGGACCCGCCTGGTGCCCCTCCAGATTCAGGTGGAGGGAGGCGGAGGCCCCGTGATGATGCGGGCGGCCATGGCCGAGGCCGCGCCGCCGCCCTTCGATCCGGCTGAGTTGCCCAAGCCCACCGATCGCCTAGCCATGCTGGTGCAGTTCTGCGCGGTTCAGAACCGGACCTGAAGCCTGGCGGAAACCGGCCTGAGCCTCGCCGCGATCGAGGCGGAGATGGCCCTCTTCCCCAGCAGCACTCTGCCCTCGGCAAGCTGCTCGCGGCCTGTGGGGGCAGGGTGGCCCCAGCGCGGACCTGATAGGCAGCTTCGCCCTCGAAGATCTAGTGCGCCCCGACTGGCCGGACCGCCTGCCGCTGCGCTGCCCTGAGGGGGCCGGCGCCGGCGGAAACCCTTTCAGCCGAGGAGAACCCAGAGGCCCTTGCAGCCGAGATGCAATGCCTGGTCGGTGCCGAGGTTGTAGAGACCGCGGCACTTACACCAATCGATCAGGCCATGGGCCAGGAATTCCGCCAGACCCAGCCAGGCGTTGCCGCTGATCAGCGCCACCGCCAGGGCATGGGTGCCGACATGGCCCGCCAGCCAGTAGGGCCAGGCAATTCCTTCCACCTGGTTTCCCGGACATTTACCAAGGGCGATCTTGTCGCTTTGGAGCGGAAAGTCGCAGAGGCAATGGCCAAAGCAGAGCACCAAGAACAGGGGCAGACCACTGAATCCCAACAGGGCCATTGAACAGCAAACACCAGAACTTTTAATCAGCTCATCCTAATCGTCGTCCGCAGGCTGGGAGTTGTCCTGCATCACACCCCCCCCACAGCTGGGACCTAAGGCCCCGCCCGCCGCGCCATCGACCGATCCCCCGCTTTCGCGAGCGTGGAGGCCTGAGCCACCCTGCCGCGCCAGCATTGCCGCGCCTCCCGATGGCCTGGGAGCCCGGCAGGGCGACGAAGGATCCGCGACTCCAGCCTGGCGGTCGATCTGGGGCCGATGGCCCAGCGGCATCGTTACATCGGTCGATAATGTGTGCATGATGTAGGCCGGCTGTACGGTCAGTCTCTGCCCGAGCCGGATCCATTCCTTCCGTTTCCCTGAACACCCCGCTCGTTGCAGTTGCAGCGGCACTTCTGGCTTCTCTGGGTGAGGAGCCGGCCACAGCCGAGCCCCGGCCGGCGGCCGCGCCGGCATCGGCCGACTGGATCCAGACCCTGGATCCGAAGGGCTTCTACGCCAGCTTCGGCGCCGGTGCGGGCTGGCCCCAGCCTGTTCACTACAGCGACGATCGCCTCGGTCCTCGCCTGCCGATCCGGGGGGAGGTGCTGGCCGATCCAGGCTTCGCCTCCGAGCGGGGCTTGGGTTACGACTTCGGCAGGCTGCGCGGCGAGCTCAGCTGGGCGCGTCGCCAGGCAACGATCGACGACGCCGGCTCCAGCTGGACCGTGGGCCCCTTCCGCCCCATCGTGAGCCGCGACAGCCCGAAGGTGAGCAGCAATAGCGGCTTCGCCAGCCTCTACCTGGATCTGCCCATTAAGGGCACCCGTCTGATTCCCTATCTGGGCGGCGGGCTGGGCTTCACGGCCCTGCAAACCAGTCCCACCACCATCCAGCTGCGTCGCTTCAGTTCCACCTTCGGCGGCAGCGGCAAACTGCCGGCCTATCAAGCCAAGGTAGGCCTGGCCTACCGGAGCTCGCCCCGCACGGATCTGTTCGCGGAGGCGGCGTTTCAGGGCTCGCCGTCCCGCAGCCAGGGCAGCCTGGAGCGCAGCCCCCTGATCAACTGGGGGTTGCGCTTCGGCCTGCGCTGGCGCTTCGGGGGGCCCGTCAAGGCACCCGCTCCGGTTGCCACGCCCTGAAAGGCCGGGGGACCCGAGAGTCTCGGCGTGGGACCGGCTTCAGCCCTGCAGGTAGGTGGTCTGGCGGAGGCTGCCCTCAAGGTGATCCATCAGGCGGCGGGCGTCGCGGATCGCCAGGTCGCCGCGGGTGATCGCCGCCTCACTGGCCACCCGCAGGAGCTCCAGCAAGGCCAGTGGATCGTGCTCCATCGCCTGCAGCACATCGGCGTTGGTGTCGCCCCGCACCACGTGATCAACGCTGTAGCGTCCCCCTGCGGTGAGGCGGATGTGCACGGCATTGGTGCTGCCAAAGAGGTTGTGGAGGTTGCCCATCACCTCCTGGTAGGCGCCGCCGAGGAACAGGCCGATCCAGTAGGGCTGATCGGCCTGGAGGTCATGCAGCTCCAGCAGGGCCTTGCTGTGTCCGCGGTCGATGAAGCGAGCCAGCTTGCCATCGGAATCGCAGGTGAGGTCCGCCAGGGTGCCCAGCCGCGTGGGCTTTTCATCGAGGCGGTGGAGCGGCAGCACCGGGAAGAGCTGGTCGATGGCCCAGGTGTCGGGCGCTGAGCGGAACACCGAGAGATTGGCGTAGTAGGTGCTGGCCTGGGAGGCCCGCAGCCGCTCCAGCTCTTCGGGCACCGGTGTGCCGGCGGGCAGGTCCTCGAGCCGCCCGGCGATGGTGGCGCTGCAGGCCGAGGTGAGCTGCTCGGCGATGGCCCGCTCCGGCAGGCTCATGTAGCCGAGCCGGAAGGCGGCCAGGGCGTCGTCGCGGAACTTGAGGGCATCGTTCCAGGCCTCCTGCAGGCGCTCCGGCGGCAGGGGTTCGTTGCCGCTCACCCCGGCGAAGGTGTCGCGCAGGTTGCGCACGATCAGCGGCTCCTGGTCTCCGGGCTCCGGCGCCGTGATCGGCGGCCGGCTGGCGCCCAGCACGTTGAACACCAGCACCGAGAAGTGGCTGGCGATGGCGCGGCCGCTCTCGCTCACCAGCGTGGGCATGGTCACGCCGTGGGGTTCGCAGCACTCCCGCACGGTGGCCACCACGTCGTTGGCGTAGTTCTGCAGGGAGTAGTTGGTGGAGGCGGCGGTGGCGGTGCGGCTGCCGTCGTAGTCGATACCCAGACCGCCGCCCACATCGAGGAAGCCCATCGGCGCCCCCAGCTTGGTGAGCTCCACGTAGAGCTGGCCGGCCTCCTGGAGGGCGTCCTTGAGCACGGCGATGTCGTTGATCTGGCTGCCGATGTGGAAGTGCAGCAGCCGCAGGTCGGCCAGCAGGCCGGCACTGCGCAGGGCCTCCACGGTGGCGAGCAGATCAGGGATCGAGAGGCCGAACTTGGCCCCCTCCCCCACCGAGCTGCCCCAGCGGCCGGTACTGCGGGTGGAGAGCTTGGCGCGGATGCCGATCAGCGGTGCTGCCCCCAGCTCCTTGCTGGCGGCGATGATCCGCTCCACTTCATCGGCCTGCTCGATCACCACCACCGGCTGGCGGCCGAGGCGACGGGCCAGGATCGCCGTTTCGATGTAGCGGCGGTCCTTGTAGCCATTGCAGATCAGCAGGGCCTCGGGGTCGTCGAGCAGGGAGAGGGCAATCAGCAGCTCCGCCTTGCTGCCGGCCTCCAGGCCGAAATGCCAGCGGCGGCCGCTCTCCACCAGCTGCTCCACCACATGGCGCTGCTGGTTGCACTTCACCGGGAACACGCCCTGATAGCGGCCGCGGTAGGCGTATTGAGCGATGGCGCGCTCGAAGGCGGCATGGAGCCGCTCCAACCGGTCTTCGAGGATGTCGTCGAAGCGGATCAGCAGCGGCAGGCTGAGGTTGCGGCCCTGCAGCTCGCCCACCAGGTCCACCAGATCCAGCGCTCCGCCTCGCTCGCCGCGGGGTTGCACGATCACGTGGCCCCGCTCGCTGACGGCGAAGTAGGGATCGCCCCAGCGATCGATGCCGTAGAGGGCGGCGCCATCGGCGGCGCTCCAGGCCGGGCTCGCGATGGGGGCGGGGCTGGAGCCGGGCTGGCCGTTGCCGGCGTTGGGGACGGCCGTGGCGCCGGAGGGGTTGGCGAGCACCATGGGGCCCGGGGGAGGTGGCATTGCTGTGGAGCAGAATCTAGGGGTTCCGTTCCAGCCGGAGGCTGCAGGCAGGCACCTCAACCGGCATGGGCTCACGCCTGAGGCGATCGATGATCTGATCGACAGCCTGGAGATCCCGGCCGAGCTGGTGGATGGCCTGATCAGGCCCCTGGCACCCAGTTTTCCAGTCGCAGCCCCGGCACCCTGGCGAATTCACGGGTGTTGTTGGTCACCAGCGGCGCCTGCTGACTGATGGCATGGGCGGCGATCATCGTGTCCAGCGAACCGATCGGTGTGCCGCGCCGTTCGAGTTCGGCGCGCAGCTCGCCGTAGGCCCAGATCACGGCTTCGTCAAAGGGAAGGATGATCAGGGGCGCGAGGAACATCTCCAGGGCCTGGCGGTTGCGACTGGAGCCGCTCTTGACCACGCCGTAGGCCAACTCCGCCGCCACCACGCTGCTCACACCGATCTCCCCCATCCGGTACTGCCTGAAGCGCTCCAGAACAGCGGCTGGCCTGGCGTTGATGATGTGGATGCAGATGTTGGTGTCGAGCAGGATCACGGCTGGATCGGCTCGCGTTGCTGCTGGTCTGGTTGGTCGCGCTCCAGGACGAATCCCGGTTCAAACGCCGCCAGTCCGTCTTCCAGGGTCTGCCAGGGGTCATCGATCGGCAGCAGCAGCACACCATTGCCAAAGTGCTTGACGGCCACTTCGCTGCCGCGGAAGCGGTAGTCCTTGGGCAGTCGCACGGCCTGGCTGCGGCCGGATTGGAACAGTCGTGCCGTGTCCATGAACGCCCTACTCGGTAGATACCAACGATAGTGACCATTTCAGTCGCCGTGCGGCAACCGCTGTGGCGCCGGAGCTTCCTCTCCCGCTTGGCCTGGGCAACCCAGCGGCCGCCCATTTGGCATTCATGCAGCGAATGAAAATCATCCACCCAACCCAGGAGGCTCCGCTGAAGCCTCAGCCAGCTGGCGGTGAGGCCTGAGCGAAGAACAACGGGTTGGGTTTCCATTCACGACTCCAGGGCCGGGGCAACGTCTGTGGCCGCGAAGTCGTCGCCTTTGAACAGCAGGGGGGCGTTCAGGGCCCGGGCCAGGCCATAGCTGAAGCAGTCGCCCAGGTTGAGCCCCGCCGGGTGGCGTCCCTTGCCGTAGCGGCGCCAGCCTTCCAGGGCCCAGTGCAGTTGGTGTTGGTCAAATGGCATCACCTCCACCCTCAGGGCCAGCAACAGCTGTTCCACCTCGGTGGCTTCGATGCCGTGCCGCGCGCTTTCTGCCACCAGAGCCAGCTCCAGGCGGGATGCGGCGCTGAGACGCACGACGGCTGCCCGCGCCGCTGCGTCGAGCAGGGCCTCGGCGTCGCTCTCCTGCAGCAACAGGCCCATCAGGGCCGACGTGTCGATCACGATCGCGCTCACACCGGCAGTCCGTCCTCGTCGTACAGGGCGTCCTGGAGCTCCTTGCTGGTGCGGCCCTGCCATTCGGGGCGGGCGCTTGTGCGGGCACAGATGGCTCGGATCGCCGCCTTCCTCGCTTCGATGGCCTCAGATCGTTCCGGGTTGGGGCAGCGCTCCAGCTCGGCCCGCAGGGCCTGGCGCACCGCATCGGTGACGCTGGTGGAGCGCCGCTCCGCCAGCTCCCGGGCCATGGCGTGCACCGCGGGGTCCTTGATGTTCATGCCCATGGCGGGGGCCTCAAGTGCCGGGGTAGAAATCTTTTTGATTCTACCCGCCCTGGCTGCGGCGTTGCCGCGTCGCAGGCGCTCAGCCTGGTCGCCGTTGCTTCAGACCAGTGACTTCGGGGAGTGGGAGGCGTCGCCATCGCCGCGACTGGCGGACTGCGCCCACCTGCGCAGCTGCTCCACACCGGCAGCAGCGTCGAATGGCTCACCCCCGATGTGCTGGCGGCTCCGTGGTGGCGAGTGATCTGACGATCCCGGTCCATGGTGGCCTTCCTGTTTTCTCAACCCTTCGCACCCCCCCGAAAAATCCACCCCCCTAAAGAGGGGTATTTGCCTCACCCCCCCTTAAAGGCTGCAAAAGGATGCATAGTCGCAGCGTTTACGAATGTTTCCTGTGACCTTCATGCATCCTCCTGCCCGCCATTCCTCGCGGCTTGGCCAGCGCCTTCAGGTTGCCCTCGGCGCCGCTGCGGCCCTTAAGCCCGGGCTCGGCCCAGGCTTATGTGGTGACGGTGGGCGGCGCGCAATACGATCTCAGCACATATACCTTTACCCCAAATCAATATAATGCAAGCAAAACTTTTTACGACGCCATATTCCAGGCCCAGCCTTGGTATGGCAACTATAATGCCACTTACAGCTTCGGCCAAGTCATAACTCAAAGTATTTGGAATGCCTTGTACCCTGTTTCCGCAATCCAGGCTGGATCGCCAGTAGATGGGTACTTTAATGCGAATATTGGTATCATGAGCCTTGTACCTACGGTGCTGAATATGATGACGGGGTCTGCAAACGGATCCGGTACACTCGCAGGATGCCTGGATTCAAACCCCGTTACTTGCCTTGGGCCCGGCAACTCCGGCTATAGCGCGAACCAATATAGCGCTTTTAATTATGGAAACAGCGTTGTTCCGATCACTCCTAACTCGACGTACGTATGGCTTAGTGCTAGGGAGGTTCCCCCGGTTCCAGGTCCCCTCCCTGCTCTCGGAGCCGCTGCCGCCTTCGGCTTCAGCCGCAAGTTGAGGAAGCGGATTCACTCTGCGCAACCTGCACTTGTCTCCGATCTGCCCCTGGCCTGAGGCCGGTTGGTGGAAGGTTCCCTCCCCAGGGGCGAGCGCCAGCGGCTGGC
>Ga0207941_1000138_pt1 | contig 22753 bp, 43 predicted proteins | sample LakMenEpi13Sep12_FD_150695 | JGI IMG/M metagenome (GOLD analysis project Ga0207941, IMG submission 150695) | Freshwater microbial communities from Lake Mendota, WI - 13SEP2012 deep hole epilimnion (SPAdes) | ecosystem: Environmental > Aquatic > Freshwater > Lake > Epilimnion/Euphotic zone ...
AGTGTGACAGCGAGTTGGCTCTTGACCAATAACACGCATAACTTTCTCCCATTCACAGCCATGTGGCATAATACCATGCCCATAAACATGACGCGCAATGAGATGTGCAGCTTCGTGACCGGGAGTGTCATTGATAAAAGTATCTCCATTGGCATGAAGCATATCATTGTTGAGAGCAATTTTATTCAGAAAACACTGAGCATAACCAGCGCGACGACCCTTCAGCTTGAAGCTGATTGTGGGCAAGATGAAGCTCATGTTGTAAAACTTGGAAGCCATGTCGTAGGCTTCGTTGATTCGCTTGATCGCTTTCGCTTGCAGTTCAGTCATGCGTTGAGATTAGCACCTTGCACTTGAAGGGCAAGGGAAAAATAAAAAATCTTTTTGCTTGACAACCGCAAACCTGGAGGTTACAATGGGGCTACCCCCCCCAGGGGGGGGAGGGGGGTAGCCATTATACCATGCCCCTTGGGGGCCGTCAAGCAGAATAAAAATTTATTTTTGCTTATCCTAGTCCAGGTTGGCACAGTTTCTGTCGCCGTCCCCCAAGGGGCAGAGAAAGATTTCCGAAAAAAAATCACTTTCCCGCTTGCAAGATTCCAGCGCATCTAGTAGATTATCCCCGTCAGTCAACCTCAACACATTGCAGAAAGAAAAAACACTATGGCAGCTCATTTGGAAAATCGCGACATTCAGGCGGGTATCGAACAGGCTTGGCACGGCCTCACCAAGGTCGTTCCCATCATCACCTTCGACGACGCTTTCCCGTTTGAGATTGAGCGTCTCCCCCTCCTCGTCGCCAACGACACTCCGCTGGAGGGCTGGAGCTACTTCCGTTGCAGCGATGACGGCCAACCTGCTGGCGTTCCTGTCTCCGAGTCTTATCAGGCTCTCACCAACGGTCGCTTCTGGGAAATCGTCCAGAACGCTGTCGGCGGAACCGGAGCCACCATCGAATCCGCTGGCACGATCTATGATCGCTGCCGCCGTTTCATCACCGTCAAGCTCGGAACCGATCTCGACGTTTTCAAGGTTGGCGACCGTGAGTTCAAGAACCGTTTCAGCCTCTTGGACAGCATCGACGGCAGCACTAACTTCTACGGGGTCAACTCCTCGACCTGCGTCGTTTGCGCCAACACCTTCGCAGTGGTGATGGGCGACACTTCTGGCGAGTTCCGTTTCAAGATCCGCCACTCCAAGAACCTCCTTCCCAAGATTGAGAACATGGAAAAGGCCATCGACCAGTTCATCGGTGTCACCGCTCAGTTCAAGAAGGCGTTGGAAATCGCCAACGAGATTCCCGTCACGCCGACTGACGCTCGGTCGCTGTTCGCTGGTTGGGCGGCTACCGATACCAACGGAATGTCGTCGCGCACCTTCAACACCGTTGGTCGTCTCACTGAACTGTTCCAACGGGGTGCGGGAAACAACGGCGAGACCCTGCTCGACGCTTTCTCTGCCGTGACCGACTTCTACTCGCATGAGTCGAGCGGCGGTGCGGATCAACCGGGGTTCCGCATGAAGCAAACCTTGTCGAGCGAGTTCGGTTCCGCCTCGCGTAAGAAGCAGGACTTCTTCAACAACCTCTTTTCGGTTGACAAGCAGAAAAACGTCAATTTCGAGCGGCAGTCGTTCGACAACCTCGTCAACAACGGGCGGACCCTGATCACCGCCGCCGAAGCGGTGCTGGTTGCCAACTGAGAAAGTCAAGCGAAATCCTCCCGAAAGGGAGGATTTTTTTTGGGCAAAACCTGGAGGTTGGCATGGCTCCTGCTATACTACCCCCCCTGCCCCCCCCCCGGGGGGGGGGGGGGGGGGGGGAGGGCATTTTTCGTGCCAACCTTATTTATTATTTAATTATTTACCTTTCAGCTATTTATGTATATATCGTTCACCTTTATTTCTTCTATTTAGACTAATATGCATCACCTATAAAGACAAAAAAAACCTGTCCAGGAAATCCCAGACAGGTTAGACTAAACAACAGAAGGCTTCGTTTTTATGACGTCACGACGCAGGTATTTATGAAAACACAATCACAACATATACGGGCGGTAACAGCAGACAATCTGTTACTATATCAGCTACCTTTATTTTACTTCTGTTATTTAGAAAATTTGTATTAAATGGCGGCGAGCTTACTAAGCTTATATAGAGTAATAGTCATGTCGCCATAATCATTGTCTTTAATATGTTCTGCGGCAATTTGAATAATGCCATTTGTAATAACAGCCTCATTAAGAGTCTCGTTTTTGATGTGCATTTCATCAAAGCCATCGTTATCGACAGAAAGAACCAGCTTATCATATTGCAGGTTAATATTACCAAATGTAATCCGTTCAAGAACTGGGCCGTGTTCAAGGCCAATTGCGTCCGCAGACATAATCTGATTAACAATGTCTTGCGCCTTCTTAGTTAGCTTAACTACTTTCATATATTTATTTAATTATTACCGAGAAATTGTGCAATATCTTCTGCATTTAAATCATGCTTGACGTACTGGACAACATCATGGTCCATGTACTTTACATAAGATAGGCTGTACAAGTCAAGCCCAATTTGAACTACGACGACCATATTATGCGGCGGCAATTTGTGTTTCATTATTTTGCGGCAGTTCTTCTATCTTCTTAATTTCAGAAAGAAGAGTATACAATTTATCGCTGACTTCCCATAGGTTGCGGGTTGCGTTTTTACGAATGAATTCGTTAACTAGGAATGCTTGATCTTTATTAAGCATATATACTATATATATTATTTATTCTTTGACAGGAACAAAACCAGGATGAGAATATTTCATCATCTCATAATATGGATTACAAATCTTGATAGTATCGCCAACTTTCATACGCAAAAGATTATTTCGTGGAGTGGGCGGCTGAATTACAATTACATTAATAAACTGCGGCATATCTTCTTTAGCATACTTTTCCATAGCATCGTAGATTTCTACGATGTATACCTCACCTTTAGTTGCGTCACCAGTGCGGTTACCAATGTATTTCCACTTCATTTTTTCAGCAAGTTCGAGGGTTGATCTATTTGACGCGACCAATTTACCATGAAATCGGCCACTGTCAAGGGTTATTTGAAGGAATCTACGAGGCGACAGCCGTGGTTTGTGATTGACCGCAGACCGTCGATGCTGATAAGATGCATCTTTAATAGATAACTTTCGTGATCTTTCTGGATAGAAGTTCTGCTCAATCCAGTTTTTGCCGCCAACATATTTAATGTACAACGACCTTCTCTACGGAGTATTTTTAGTATACTCATTTCAATCTTATTTAGTCCAAGAGGCAATATATCTAGTATATGGCAAATGTTATTGGCATCTTGGATGGTAAAATGCTGGATATTATATCGTGAACAATATATATTTACTTCTTTTGCCCTCAGTACGCAGTTACGCGCATTGCCACGGGAAGTTACAGCCAGCTTTTCCAGCGCATCATTGTCAAACTTTACATCTGGAAGATTATTAATGAAGATCTGTTTAAGTTCTTCAGTAGTATAATTATCAAAATCAATAATAGTTAATCTATCTCGCAACGGCGCAAATATCTTATCACTCTCAGTCGTGGCAAAAAAGAAACTGATTTTTTCCAGGTCGAACTCTAATACAGATTCTTTGTAATTGAAATACCTTTTATTACCCTTTTCGGAATTAAAGATAGATAGAAATGCCATTACTAGATCTTTTGGCAATGCATGTGCCTCATCGAAAAAGATAGTTACTTCTTTATCTAGTATATGGTTGATATATATAGCTTCAAAGAACTGTGCGCCAGTTCGAAGAATAGAACAGTTTATTTCAACGAAGGGGCGGCGCACCCCTTCCTTTGAGGTAATGTGATTACCTAATTCACGAACAAACTCCGTTTTACCAAGCCCTTTAGCGCCGATAAAGTTTAGAAAAGGAAAAGTATTAGTCTTATTATAAGCATCTAAATAGAATTGAAGCTTACGTTTAACACTATCTTGACCTACTAGTTTGGCAAATGGAGTATTCATTTTAATTTATCGGACAGTAAATGCGACAGGCTCTTCCAGTTGCTCTTCAATCTGAGCTGGGATGGAGTCGCCGTCTTGGACCGATACGATAGCAGCCTTTGGGCTGTTGTCAACACCGTTCCACCACTTTCGGCGGACAGGAACGGTGGCGTTAACGTCGTTTCCTAGACGAGCCTGAAGCTCCGCAAGGCTAACGAGGATTGAGTCTGAGGAGCCTTTAACACGGCCCCGCTTCTTTAGCTGGATGTCGTTCATGACGGTGACAATTTACCATAGATTCGCACGTTGTCAACGGGTCTTTTCAAAAAGTTTTGGGGCGCAAAAGCTGTTTGGTTTTTAATTTTCTATGCAGAAAGTAAGATTGTTATGTTTTTTATATATATATCTATATACCAAAGTTTTAATTACTGTATATTAAAGAAAAAATCGTTCGTTATTAAGAAAAAAATCGTTCACCTTTGAAAATTTTATCCTATATTTGAGAATATGGTGTACATATATTTAGTATGAGCGATATCACCTATACATGGAAAGTAAATAACGTAAAATGTTATAAAGATTTAAACGGTTATCAGGATTATGTTTATCAGACATATTGGAACTGTGCAGCCGCCACACTTGGAGCCACTGGACAAGCTTATGACTCAAGCTTTGCTGGTGCTACTCCACTAGGCACTGGCGCAGCTAGTGTGACTGGTTATGCATTCAAGCCTTTCGTCGATCTAACTCAAGACGATGTGTTGAACTGGATCTGGGCCAGCTTACCTTCTGGTGCTGGAAAAGAATATTATGAACAGAAAGTTTCAGGAGAATTGGTATACAAGATGACTTATGTAACAGAAGAACCTGCTCTTCCTTGGAATCCACCTGCCCCTACTGGAACACCATAATTTTTACAGTATTACGCAAAAAGCCGCTCATCTTTGGGCGGCTTTTTTATTTCTTATTTAGACTTTTGTCGTTCAGCTTTCTTATTTGCGGCTTCTTTATTAATCAATTCTTCTTTCATCATTATATCTAATCTATCGTATGCAGCTTTTCTTGATACACAGGTATGTCCATGTCGCCCCCAACTATTACTAGATGGATAATATTCGCTGGGCGGTATTTTATTGCCAGCAATTACCATGCCATCATGTGATTGTATTTTAATTGCTTCATAATGAGGATCTGATTTGCTGTCTATATATTTTCTCTCGTATATAGCATACATATTCTCCCTATGTATCTGCTTAAACTCAAACCCATTAGAAGTAAACGTCTTATCCAGTTTTTTCATGCTTTATTGTATTGTATATATATAGTATATATATAGATATATATAGATATATATAAGAGAATATACCAAACATCGCCAAAGTCAAGCTAAATTGTTCTAAACCTCACAAAAAGAATCAAATCGCCGCAAATCAATTATACCTGTTTTTATCTTCTTGTTCTTGTTTTTGTACGTCTAATTGCGCCAAAGATTCCAGTGTTTTGTGGATACCAAAGGCTATGGACCGGACAGCCAAGAAATATGTAAAAACCCCCATATTTATTAGCAAAATCGCATATTTTAGCCAGCTTAGATTCAATGTATACAGTAGATATATCATACATAGACCAGATATCCAGTATCCATTTTTTAAAAAGTATATGTTCATTTAAAAGTTATTTGAGAAATAGAAGGCTTGCACAGATGTAATTTCCAACTCTTCTTTATTGTTATCTATATCTTATCTATTCTTACTTGTTATTCTTTATAGTATATCTTATATATTATTATCTATATATATGTGGGGGGAGTTAATATCTTAAAAGTGGCAAAAACCGAGGAAAAACGATGTTTTTGGTCTGTTTTTAACCCTTGAAAAGGGTATCAGAATGTATGGATATTTGCAAGACTTTTTTGTCATTATTTTGACTCATATTTTGAAAACATTTTATATTCCTATATATCTTATCCCTATATATCATATACCATCTATTACCATACTACATATCCCACAATACAACAATATTAAGTCAAAACTCATTCAAGATTGAAGTAAAAACCATAATAACTAATGCAAGACCGCCGACTTATTAGGCATTTTGCACTTTTGGGGGCTAAAAAAGCCACTTGTTTTTAACACAATGTGTTTTGCGGTCAAGTGGCTAGACTGTATTAAATATGAATATTTAAAGATCAGTATGATTGTTTTTACCGCTATATATGATTACACTTGTATATAGGGTTTTAAATATTTATTTTCAGTAATCTGACTCGTCTGATTTTGAATCGTCTATGTCGTCGTCTTCTATAATGTTATCTATTTCATCGGCATAATCTTCGCGACAAAACATACATATATACTTCTTACCAACTTTTTCGTAATCGTCAGATTGAGTGTCTATAAATTCAGAACAGTAAAAACATTTTTTCATATATCCTTTTATACAGACATACTACTTCATGTGAAATTTACTTCAACTTATTTTATGAAAAAGCTTTCCTGAAGAATAAAATTCGGCATTAGAAGAAGTCATTGTATTCAATACGCTATGATTAAGAGTGACGGCGACCATGTATTTTGCCTCCGCTTCTCTTTGTGCGATCTCCGCTTTTGCTGGTCCGCACTGCTTACAACCCCTTATGACATGATTTTCAAAGAATACACAATAGTCATAAAAGGCATAGTGATTATGTGGCTTTACTAGATTATAAAACTGAGTAGCATTTTCTATTTTAATCATAGTAGCTTCCTAGTTATTAAATATAGTATCATACTACAAATATACACTTCAAAGAAGTTCAACCATTCTAATTTGAATAAAAATGTAGTCGCCAAACTTATCCAGAAGTTCAAACAGATAACACAATTCGATAATTTACTGATCCAATTATTATATTCTTTATATAAAAATTCAGGATAAGTGCAAAAAATATCTATCTTTGATTTGTAGTTTATATATTCTTGGTATCGGAACAATCTTGCAAATAGATTAATTTTTGATAAAGTGTCTACAATTGTGCTATGGAACCATAAAATTAGAACAAAAGATTGAAGACAAGCGTATGAAAACATATTACAGACTAATTATCTTGAATTGATTTATGAAGTCCATTATATCATGAGTATAATTATTTTTTTCATTCAATAATACTTTATGATCATTATTGGCTTCAGATATAACAAAAGTGTATGCGCCGACTTGTCCAGCACTTACAAAATACTCGGCATTAGCTTCTGCCAAAAAGGTATTTTCATAAGAAAGAGAATTGTTTTGTTTATAAATAGATACTTTAATACTCTTTGTCTCATTTAGAACAAAGTATATTGTAGATTTATCATCAGAAAATCTGTATGATTTGATTGTTTTCTTGTCTGAATTAAATAACTGATTGATTTTTTGAAAACCATCAGTTCCATTACCATGAAATACAATAGGACAAGTATTTGTCTTTTTATTATAAATTTTGCCGCCATCAACGAATTCAAAATTGTTTAAATTTTCTGAATTTAGACACTGGAAGATGACGCTATCTTTATCTAAATCTGATTTTACGTTTAATTTAGATATAGAAAAAGCCAGTGTGTGCAGATATTGGTCGCACTCTTTGTATTGAGGCTTCATTATATTCGCAATAAGCTGTAAAATTTTCTGATATTGCTTATTTTTAAATAGAATAGAGCCTGAATTTAAATATATACCTTCTTTGAAGTTATTCTTTAAAGATTCATCGGGCCAGCAAACTGCTTCTGCCGCATACAAAACATCTAGTCCTGTATACAAAAACTTTCTTTCGATCTCTTTATCGTTGGCAAAAACCATCGTATCAAAAGAATCCAGATACAATATCACTTCATCGTCTGGAAACTTTTGTAGCTCGTTAAGAAGTTTAGTTATCTTTAAATGAGATAGACTAACCATCGGTTCATCATCTTGTAGCAAAACATAATCATTGCCATTTTGGATTAGTTTCGCGATTAACTTATTTAAAAAATAAGCTTTATGATGATTTTGATAGTTTTTATCTATCTGTAGAATAGTTTTCATTTTCTTCCTCGAAAATAGTGAATAGGTCGCCGTCTTCTGATACTTCAACCGCACAATCGCTACAAACTGAGCAGTATGGAAGTTCTTCTAAATGATTTGTGATCTTTTTACAGATGTCGCAGGTTTTCATTCTGATTGTCTAGCTAACTTATAAATATCATCAAGAGTTTCTTTTACTCTAATGCCATTGTTATTCCAACGGGTAATGATAATGCTGTGCTTTTTGCTTGGGCTAGGCTCAATACTCACAACCGTATCTAGGTTGAAAAGGATTGGAGTGTAAGCCATGCTATTATCGTGATGCAAATCAAGTTGATGCAATTTTACAAAATGGGCCATATATATAAAAAAATGCGGTTTAAGGTTCACCGCAAACCTTTTAGACTAATTAATTACGTTTATAATCACTAACTCGGAACACTTCTTCTTCCTGATTAGAATCATCATCTACTAGATAAATGACTCCGTTTACAGACTTGGCGCACTGCATAGCCCAATCGTAAGCCTTCTTCTTACCGAAGACCAAATTGTAAGCTGACTGATAAGCACCATGTCGGTCACGGACGATGTATTTCTTATTCATTTTAACTATGTTTAATTAGTGTGTCGTGAATTAGATGACGAGTCTTCTGGTCAAGAATACGACCAGAGTCATCCTTGGGAAGGTCTGAAACGATAGTATCAAAATTCAAACCAAGCACTGAACTCATGCACTTGATCTTGCGATAAATACCGATCTCCTTGTATTTTAGAATTGACCAAATAGTGTCAATTTGTTCTGGTGTAGCCTTGGTGATCGCGTTCAACAACGCAACAGGCTTCGTAATAGTAGTTGTAACTTCGCTCATATTTTTTTTACTGATCATTAGACTTTTCACTGGTTGTCACAATAGTTACAAGACTATTAGACAAAGCAATGTTATCATCTTCATGAACGGTAAATCCTAGATCCAAACAAATATCCTTGATTTCTTGACAAGTGATATGCGTTCCCTTTAGGCGGGACTGAATGGACTTGAGGGTAGCAGGTGTTCCACCTTCAACGCGACCCTCAACGTAATTCTTAATGGCAAGAATAGTAGCATCACTATATTCATAGCCTTCGTTGATATTGCAACCACAACCGTCGAAACAATCATCACTGTCATCATCAACGCTGATTTCTTTATCAGTATTGTAATATGGCTCATTAAGCGGAGCTTCAGTTTCCTTAACACGCTCGAAAGGAACTTCGCCAATGACCTTGTATTTAGAAACACGAAGCTTCTGAAAATTACAATCAGTAGGAACGCTAACTGCATTTGAAGGATCAAACTCGACCATCATTAGATGGCCGTTGTTACCAGCCCAATCCTTTGCATAATCATAGCTGCCGATATGCAAACCATGAGAACAATGATTATCCTTGTTATCATCAACACTATTGCGAGCCACTTCAACAGTCTCGCCAATCTTGTTCAAGATGCAGCCGTTTTCATTTACAGTGCCAGTAATAACAATTGTATCCTTATTACCACGCTTTGAATAATAATTAGCATCAACACCCTTATATCCAATAACATTGCCAGTCTCAGTCAATGGCAAAGTCTTATAAGAAAGAAAAGTGTACAACTGATCGACACTGTTCTTGCTAGGATTGAACATAAGCTTCTCAATAAAATTGAGAATAGGTTGAGCGTCCTTAGCTCCTGAGCGCAAAAACTCAAGAAGCTTGTCAATTACGAAACCCTTCAACTCATGGTTGCCATAATAAACCTTCTCAGAAACAACTTTAATGCTGCCATGAGAGAAGTTTTCGATCTGCTTCTTAATATCCAGAAAACGAGGAATAGTATCGTATTCTGCATTGATTAGTGCATTTTTCAGTCCAGTATAATTGGGATTGTCGGTATTAAGCGTGTATGGCTTACCTTCCCAAATAACCGTGATTGCATTGCTAGTGACAATATATGCTGGCTTGTTCATAATATTTTTTACACCTTTATTCTTCGACTATGCTAACTCAAATTTCTGAAAAGTCAACAGAATTCTGTTGATTCATGAAGGAAATATATTCCTTAAATTTTACTTCATTTTTGATGCGATCACTATTGTACATGTCGGCATGAATTTCAAGCATTGGATAATTTTTATAAATTTCTTCAGTTACTTGTTTTAGATACTTTCCGCAGATAGAAACTGGAGTTTCATTGTCGTGAGACATATTAATTTTAAGAATTTCTAACACATTCCGCCATTTTTTAATAAAATCTGCAAATTCAAGCGCACCCGCTTTCTTAAGATTTTCTGAACAAAATTTCAGCTTGTAATCGTATTGCTGATAAGTGATAATGTCTCCAACCATAGAAACGAAATCCATAATATTATACCCACCATCATTCTTGCAAGAAATATATTCAAGAATCAACGACTTAACTTCATCAGAACAAGCATTCCATTTATCTTGGATATACTTAATAATATCAACGAAATCAGCGCGATTTTTAAATTTTACAGTTGCGGCTACATTATTTGATACTGCATAAATACCAACATTAAATAGCTTACCTACTTCACTAAAAAAGTAGCTATTAAGTTTATTCTTTTCCTGATGAAAATGTAAATAGTTATTAACTGGTTTGCCATTAGAAACAGGAAAATAAAGCTTAGTAATAGAACTATCATTAATTTCTTTAGCAAAAACACTTGAACACCGAAAATAACAACTCTCAACCTTATAAAAATAATTAGCAGTATATGAACTAGTAGAACCTTTTTTAGTAGAAGGAAGCTTTACTGGAGTCAATTCACTAAGATTGCAGTAACCAGACTTGACAAGATCAAATCGATTAACCTCTTTAAACTTGTCAACACCATTAAGAGTAGCAGAACTAATGATTGATTGATCGTGAGCAACAACGACTACGTTTTTATATTTTTTAACTAATTCGTAAACGCGAGGAACGACCTTCGTATTGTCTGGCAAATCATGAAATACAATATAAGTATCTTTATCATTGCCAACAGTATAACATTTAGCAACAGCTACACGATCACCAGATACGCAATAATTCTTAGCATAAACAGGAATCCTGATCATTTCATCATTCTCTTCGTAACTAGAACGATTGAAATTCCAAGTAATAATTTTATAGCCCTTGAAAACAAATTGATTTTGAAGTTGATCAAAAACGTTACGGGGAAACGTCTGGCTAATGTCTTTATAGTAAGACATAGCATCACGCAAACAATCAAATTGCGCGATCTTATTCTTAATTGAATCCGTAAACTCTTTACAGAAAGCTTGATAACGAGACTTCAAATAAGTCTTAGTAGTCTTGTTATACTCAAGCGTTTCGCGTGAGTGATGCAGCGAAACAGATCCAATATCAGCAATAAAAACAAGCTTATTAAGATACTTAGTCCATGCGTAATCCTCGCCAATCTTAAAATCAACAAGTTCAGGATTGATAGGATAATAAATGCCGCCCATTACAATACCCTGTTCGCCAACTGAATAATGATTATAACCATTAAAAGATTTGCGAATCTGCCAATTAGTACCAGAAGCAACAATCTCAGGCTTTGCAATTTCAACTTGCAAATTCAAGAAGTGAGGCTGAACTTCAAAATTACTAAAGAATGAAGAAATTTCCTGATTGAACTTGTTGATATCGCCGCTCGAAACACCTACAGAAATACAAATACCATTTGCTTCCAAGGTAGGCTCACAAAATATCTCGTCAATCTTAGTGTCATTCTCTTCTGAGATATAAACACTATAAATAGACTTGATACCTTCGTGATAAGAAGTAATGGTAAAACTATCTTTATAGGAAAGCGGAGCAAATCGACCAATGCCGAAACCGCCGATTGAAAGATCGGAGCCACGCTTAGTGGACTTGCCAAACTTACTATACAGATTAAAAATCTGATCGCGACTCAAACCAGTTCCGTAATCGCGAACAAAAAAGGTCTGATCAAAAGTAGTTGGCGATTTAATGTCGATAGCTTGGACGGGAAAATCGTTCTCCAAGTTTGCATCGACAGCATTGGCGTAAGTCTCACGAATGGTCGCAAGAATCGTGTTTGAATAATTGTTTCGCAGAAGCGAGGAAATGTACCTCATGTCTTCAGCGTCAATCGTGCAGTTTACAGTGGGAAAATCGTGCGAAGTCGCAACGACCCGATCAGCAACAAGTATCTTCATGCGTGGTGATTATGGCAGATCATTCGAAATCGTCAAGGGGTTTTTCAAAAAAATCATCAAGGTATCCACTACTTAATTCAAGGTAAAAAATGACGCTGTTCTCGTCTTCAAATACTTTGACTTCACCAGCAATACTTTTAGCGCACTTATAAAATATATCACTGCTGTATTTATCCACGCTCTCTTCATCAGGAACTAATGCTCTTACTACGTCTAAAACAAGAACTCTCAAATAAAAATCATTATTATACTGAACTTTATCGTAAAAGTTTCTATCTACAACAATTGCAAATTTATGAGTCATAAAAGTGGAGCGTCATATCGGTACTGCCCCGATTTGTCCTGTTTGGAAGACAGGTACATTACTTTTATGTTAATGACGCTTTCATATTAATTAAGGATTAATAATCTTAGCAAGATCAACGTGAGGAGTTAAACGCAACAACGCTTTGCCACCACTCTTGTCATCTTGTTTCATTACGAATCCATGAATAAATATAAAATCTTTTATAAATCTTACATCTATGAGTTGAAGACTGTGCTTTTTGCCATCTTCTGTTATTAAATCTGCAATAGGAGGACTATTTACAGATATGTTTTGAAACAAAGATTCTATAACTACAATTTGTCCAATGTAATTCTCTAAAAAATTAGCACCATTATTAGTGCCTTCTAAATTAAGAATGAACTTCATTGATCTTGTGTTACAGTTGATACATCAATTGTTTCGTATGAGTCGATTACCGATTTAAGAACATTTACGATTACATAATCTTCGTGAGTCATCGGTTTAAAATCAGGCTCATTGGCAAAAATCTTTTTCAAGTCATTATAAACGCTTTCAGTTATTGTTAATGTAATCGACTTCATTTATTTATAATGTTGGCTTGATATTAAAATTCAACTTCTTTTTAGAAGATGAACGAAAGCTTTATCTTTGCCCTTTATTTCCATTTCCCAAGTGATATCTAGCCCCATGTCAGGAGGACAAGTGGTAAGAGATTTGGCATGATTACGCTTCGTACCTGCCTCCGCTTCTGACCAATGGAATACAGGACCAACGGGCCAAGTCTGATAGAACTTCATAAACAACTTTTCGAACGGAATACGTTCGCCGCTAGAAGTCAAACTAGGATTAGCGTCGTCGTGAAGATTATCAAAAGTCAATGGGAAATAGAAATTATAATTCTGCTTCATGTACGAATTAAAATACTCGTACAAATTCTGAGCATTCCAGAATCCTTTATCTTCATTCTCAAACACTAAGCGATTACGAACTCCCATGTCGCAACGAAAGAAGTTTAGAACAATCTTATTAATAAAAGCTTCCGGTGAAGAAAAGTTGGATAGACTAGGATGAATGTTGATAGGGCAAGTATAATCTTGCGGCACACGCATAACATCCAACAACCAAGAATGGAAGTTGAGTTCCGCAATAGATTTGGCGCAGACATCATCAGAGTCAGATCCAAGAACAACAAATTGATCTGGATGAATAGACAGAGAAATATTCAATTCTCTTGCGACACGGCCAATCTCTACAATCTTTTGTTCAAGCATAGCCCAATAAGGAAGCATTTCTACTTGAATCTTTAAAGTAGGATCAGTAACAAGAGGGAACAATTTGCAAGACAAACGATAATGCTTGATTCCTACTTCTTTACAATGCTTAAGAGTCTCAATGGTAACAGTTAAGTTATGAGAGATGCGTTTCGAAAGTTCTTGGATAGAAGCGTCACGATCTTTCTTCAAGAACTGAGTACGAGTCATTGTCTTGAAGGCGAGATCAGGATTTTTATCGCGCAACAATTCGGAGATACAAACTAGACCATATTTAGTCATGCCGTACTTTAGACGATGAACCTGCGGTTGTCAAAGGATTTTTTTGAAGAATTGCGTCTGTACGGGAGAATAACCAATTTTTTTATAAAACTGGCCCAATCTTTCCGGTCTTGGATTTTCCATACAAGCCATCATAACATAATCTATTTGATTTTGTTTGGCGTATTCTTCTGCCTTTTTGATTAATTTAAAAGAATAAGTTGTATTCCTTTTTTCTGGACTCATCCACCAAAAAATTTCATTTAAGACAGAACAATTGCTCATTGGAATATAATCTTTAGAAAATAAAATACCACCATGAGCAATATTATTTTCTATGTATTTCCAGCCAATTATCCTATCATTAGCGAAACCTGATTTTAGAAAATTAAAAAAGGTTTTATTATTAAGCGGCGACATCAATTCATCGCCCTTAATTTCCTTCCAAAAAAAGGGCGCATTCTCAAGAATGCACCCTATGTCATTAGATGTAAACTCAGTTATCATCCAAGGTTATCTGGGATGCCATCGTCATCATCGACGGCAACAGCGACCTTTGCTGGCTTCTTAGCCGCAGCAGTGTTTGATGCTACAGGCTTCGCTTGTTCCTCGTTCTCATTGGAGAGATAAACAATAAAGTCAGGAGAAGTGTCCTTACTCTTGTTCTTGTTGGCAAACATGATTACTCTCTTCTTGGTCTTTTGACCGAGTTCATCTACAACAAGATATCCTGTGCAGTATGAACCCTTTTCGTTCTTCTTCTTCCAGAATGCGCCAACCTCACGGTTACGCCATTCTTGGCTCTTATCAGTTGCGTTTTGTGACTTACTGGTATTACTATTCATATTTTATCGTTCCACTTAAGGAGTAAAACTATTCCACAGATTATAGAGAAAACTATCAATTTTATTTATGTTTTTCATGTAAGCAATTCGTTTTGCGCGTTGAAAATACTTCATCAGATTACCGTTGTCAAGGATTATTCCAAGGCATCTAACATTTTGACTTCCAAAGTTAATCTATTCCTCAAAGCTATCATTTGTTTTATATATTTTATTCTCAATTTGTCTGTTTTGGCATTGTTTACTTTATATATGATCTTATCAACTTCTTTATTAAAGAAAGCGGCGGAATCTTCCATTATTTGTTTATGATTCAGCATAAAGAGAATTCAAAAAGTCCTGATCTTTTTGTGTCCAATACAAGATCTTTTTGATATTCTTATTATCCATTTGGATGCAATTTATTCCATAAAATTTAAAGATTTCTTGGTATTTTAAATCTGGTTGTTGATCTGCGCCCTTTACATATTGCTTTATAAAATAAACACTTTTTATTTTTGAAGCTGCGATTGTTTTGGCGCAATGAATGCATGGACTATAAACCATGCAAGCATAATGAGCTTGGCGCGAAGAATATAGTATAGCATTTATTTCAGCATGATTAATTAAACAAGATTTTGTTTCGCGATCTTTGAATATCGATTCTTTTGGTAAAAAGCCGGGACCAAAACCATTAAATCCAGTAGAAACTGTCCTCCATTCTTCATCGAATAAGGCAACGCCTACTTGTGTATGTGGATCTTCTGAGCGGGATCTGGCTGATAAAGCTAGATAACAGCCGTATTCAGCTTTAGTTAGTCTTGGTGTGTTCGGATTGAAACTCATAATACATTAATTCTTCATCTCCTGCGGTCCATTTGTGAGCTAGACCTTCACAGGAAAATTCTTTTGAAAATGGTTTCCAAGTCTTTGATTCAGATGGAAGTTTGCTTGAGATCCACGCACCACTGTCTCTAAATACTATTCTATTATTTGGTTGTGCAAACATTTGACCTCCTTCGCCCCAAAAAATATGAGCGCATTTGTGTCCAGCAGATATTTCAGAATAACCTAGATTATAGTCTTCTCCATTGCACCAATCAATAGTAAATAAGTATTTACCAATGTGCATTTTCTTATCTTTTAGATAAATGTATGCGCTGCCATTTTTTAAATATTCAAATCTTTGGACAGTAAAATAATAACTAAAGCTATCCCACAATTGCAGCCAATCTAAATTGTAATTTGTTTGCGGCGATTCAGTATCAGATAAATAATGAATAGGAACTCTGGCGAATTGTGCGCCGTACTCACTCATTACATTGAACATCAAGCACCTACGAGTAATAGATACTATAGAAAATATTTCTACAGGAATGAATTTCCCAGAAGTTCTTGGAGCTTCATTATTTAAAAATGAAGTATCTAAATAAGCTATTTGAGTAGGTATGTTTGCAGATAAGTATGACATTATTCGCCCTTCTTAAAAGTATCCATTAATTCGCGAACAGCTTTTAACATAGAATCAAGAGTGGCAATACGATTCGCATAAAGATTTTCAGTTTTAACCTGTTCTTCTTTTATTAGCTTCTCTAATTTTTTAATCTTTTTAAATGTTTCGGTAGGCTTGCTTCTTTCAAATTCTGAAATATTCATAGTTTTTTATATATAAAGTATTTATCCCACTCTTTTCTAGCTTTTAGCTGTCTGCTAGGCAACACGGGAATAGGCATGGGAACAGAGTTAATCTCTTTGTTCTTTTTGTCAAGAAAAGGATATAGATCTTTTTTATTCTGATTGCATCTGGAACAAGTCAGAGTTATATTATCTATTTCTTTTGTACCACCCTTGCTTCGGGGAAAAATATGTTCTATAGTTAAATTAGTTTTGCTATGTTTTTCATGGCATATTTGACAAGTATAGTCAAAAATAAGACATAACTTCTGTAAGCTAAGAGTCCGAGGAATTCTTTTTCTATTAAAGAAGAAGCTGCTTTTAATAACGGCAACAGTAGGAACGAACCAAATTTTATCTTTAGAAGTTAAAAATGGTTGATCTTCATAAAAATAAACTCCCTCATTGGAAAACCAAGATAAATTATTATCTATTAGATTATCTTGGGCATCAAAACACTTTATGCTATTTTTTACTAAATGCAAAAAAGCAGAACGCCCCGTAAGAAATGTATACGGTAAAAATGTAGAATCCAACAATAAAGTGGTTATTTCATTTGCGTGGCTCATTACCAAATTTTAGATTAGTGTTATAACAGATGAAAAGTTCTTCGTTCGCGAGGATTTTTCTTTTTGCTCTGTATTCGATAACATTATTATTAATATCAATACTAAATAATACGTTAGGATCTTGACTATGATTATAAATCATTCCAAATCCAAGAACACAAGCAGGATAAGATATCTGATCCATGCTTAATACCCCTTGCTCGCTCACTTTCTCTCTCCAATCTTTAGATAGTGTAGGCCAAAAGAAGAAATATTGCAAGTAGTTTTCGTCAGTTTTTTGAACGTCTTTATCTTTTGGATGAATAACGTGAGCCTGTTCAATGATTTCTCCCGGTAAAATATCAACATCTGTAAATACTCCTCTTCCATGCACAGGAGAATCTGCAATATAAATATTTGCGTTCCTAAAAAGACGACTAATTTTTTCCATACATTAAATCTTAAAAAATACAACCATTACAATTCTTGAGTCTTTTACTTTTGTGCCATTCATTACTCTTGGATATTTAGAATGAAAGTATTTAGATGGATAAGATAAAAGTCTATTTGGAACGCCACCGACAATTGTGCTGAGACTCCATTTTAAAGGATTCTCTTTATCGCACATTATGTTTTTTTGAATATCTTCGTCAGTAAAATCAGGAGGACATACATATCCATATTTACGATGTTTCCAAAATGCAGTTCCATTTATATTATTTTCATCATGCGTAATATAAAATACTGCGCCATGAGTAGGTACAAAATCAGTTCCTACGTTTCCATTATCACAATGGATTCGTAAATCAGTATCGCACAAGCTTGAAGCTAAACGCAAGAAAGAAATAGAGTTTTGTATTTTTACTTTATATGCTTCTTCTATTGCTGTATTAATTTTATCTATTGCATCGCGTGGAGCATTGGCGACATAATAGATATGATCTCCTTTTTCTAAGGCAGAAAATCTGTGTTCTTCAAAACAATAATCTTTTAAAGCTTTAAATCCTTCAGAATCTAAAACCTCATCAAGAATAATAATTGATTTATTATCATCCATTTTTAAGAAATCTATTGTATATTAATTTACCTAAGTTAGCAGCAAACTTTCTAGCTTTTCTTTCTGGCAAATCAAACAAGTGAGCATGAAACACTTCTTCGATTAAAACATTAAGTTGTCGGCGTGTCAATAATCTAGGATCAACATGAATTTGAGGATTCTCTGTGTCTGGAGAATCGCACAAACCAGAAGCGTTTTGCCGCCCTAATGGTTTATTATAATTAACCGTATATTCTATACCCTCGAAATTTTTAAATTTCATAATTAATATTTAGACCATCCTCCTGACCAATAAGCGTCTCCATAATGAATAAAGATTTCTTCTCCAGCATTTATATTTTTTAATGTTTTTATATAAATGCCATCTGTGGAAGTTAGCCATGCAGCGTTATTATTATCATTATGATTATAAATAGCTGTATAACCTAATCCAATAACATAATTATCAGAATTTTGTGGGTGAGAAAATACAACTTTTCTTAAATTTTCAGGAGTATCTTCCCATTTTGTCGCCCAACAACTGCTAAATGGAGAATGCTCTATAATTACTTCAGGAGATATATCTATTTTGGTAAAAACTCCAAGACCTCGCGAAGTGTTTTTGATTTCTAAAAAAGAAGAAATAAAGTAATTCATTTTAAAAATTCCTTTAACTTTTTCTGATTCTCTATGTTTAATATTACAAAGTCAGACCAAGGTTTTCCATGTCTTAGTATCTGCCAACACCATCTTAATCTCTCTGACCAGCATAGTGTTCTGCCATTCAATCCCCTCTCAAACAAGCTTAAGCACACTTCTTCTTCATCATCAAACTTCTCAACAAGAAGTCCATGACTATAACAATCACAAATAAGAAACTCAGAATCTTTTTCTTCTTTCACTTTATCATTAAAAAGTTGTGTACTCGCCAGACTCTACTAGATAAAAAGCACAAAGCTTTGTACGCTTTGTCGCAAATAAATTTAATAATCTTATTGTATGGATTAAATAAATATTTATATCGGCGAGTCTTTCTAAACTCGTCCCATTCTTGCATTTTTTTATGAAACTCTATATCCTTTTTTTTGCGTTCGCTATTTGGTGTAGCTTCAAAAGTAGTTAGCTTAATGTCTTTCATTTTGCCTTCAATAAATACAGCGTCATATACAATCCAGTAATCATAATCAGTACTATTTGAACTGAAAAAATCATAAAATTGTACTGTGCAAGTTTTATTTACAGATTCAAGCCATGTTTTTTTAGTTTTTATATGCCCCACTTTGTCTAAAAAGCCTTTGGCATTTGGATCTCCTTCTACCCATTCTGTTTCTCGCTGTTCAATAAATAATTGACCGTTCTCGTCGATGATATAAATATCTAACCCGCAATCAAAATCTTTAGTTTGAAAGCCGTGCGAACTAGTATAACCTTTCGGTTCATCTGGCATTGGCAACCAACATTTGCATTCTATGCTATCGAACATTCCCATATTAGTTTCCCCCTTTATCAGCTTTATAATCTATAATGGTTTCAAAAAATTTGCGAAATGCTAGATAATCTTGATGATCTGCGTCATTCATACCTTTAACATCTACGCGATTCAAATAATCGCAAATAACGCCATCATAATAAGATGGAATAATAATATTCTTTCCATCGTACTTTAGGTCATCACTTTGGATAATTACATTTTCATTAGGCTTCTTCATGTATAAATCTTTCTTCATTACGGTTATAATATTCTAGCCTCAGATATAGTCAAGGTTAATTTGACAATTTTTCAATATTACCCTCAGTATCTGAATAAAAAACTTCATCGACATTATAAGATTTCAACAAACTCAAACAACCGGGACACGGTTTACTGTTTGCCAATCGTCCTTTTCTATCAACTCTAAGCACGATCATAGAATGATCATTAAGATCTTCAAGACCTGATTTTAAAATAACATCTAATTCCGCATGAGTGCCAACGTATCCATCGTGATACGGATGCTTTGATATTTCAGGATGAGTTCTTTTTCTATTCCAACCAATTTTTACTATCTTGTTCTTTTTGACAAGAAAAGCTATATGAGAATTATTTACATTCTTCCAATTAGTAGGGCATAGAGCGTGAGCAATATCAATTGCTTTTTTTATTACTCTCGTTTTCACAGTCTTCTATAACGACTTCCATTATAACGGCTCCATAAAAAGGCAAATGCCGTCTTGGCTGGAGAATTTGTTCCCATACCTTAGACTTTGTGGGAGCATTATTTACTTGTTCAAAAGATTCACCGATCTCTTTTTGAGCCTTCTTAGCTCCCTTTTCCTTCAGATAAATTCTGGCATCGTTGATATCTTCAGACATCACAGTTCCAGCAATAAAATAATTACTGGTTACAGAGTCTTTGATATAATATATAGAACGCTTTCTCATAAACAAAATTTAGATTATTTAATTTCAACTATCTTAGCAGGAAAGTCCTTTTTGACAAGCTCTAAAGTGACTTTTGCGAGGTCCAAGCTCTTGAATCGGGCATACTCCTCCCACTTGCCGCCATCCTTGATCATAACAACGTATTTTTGCATATTAGTTTTCATCTTCTTCAATCTTATTCTTGAATGTAAAATACCCTATTGCAGTTATTAATCCACCAGTAAAGATCGGCGGCACATCAATATTGTGCTGTTTAATTAAAAATACTGACAGTAAAAAGCCTAGTACGATGGACGAAAGCAATAGAATAATTAGTTTCATTTTAATCTGTCTGTAACTTAGTTGTAACTCCCAATGGTTAAAATAAGGTAGCATGACCTGCCCACACTGTCAAGCACCTTTCGCTGTAAAAACAAGATTCCTCGCCAAAACTTGTGGTTGTGACGAGGATATTCGCTTTGTTTCTTTTGAAGATTGGTACGAACAAATTTTTAATATTAAACTAGATTATTTATTTAACTTTGTCGTAATCTAGTATGTATAAACCGCCACTGATAGAAGCTCTCCAACAAATAGACCAGAAAATAGTCTTTTCCATTTGCTGTATAACTGATTCATTACCGCTCCAACCGCCAGTCGCGATTCTTAAAGCATCGAATGGTTTGTCTTTTAAAAGATCATTGTTATAATTTTCTACGATCTTCCAGCTTCCATAATGCGTATTGAAAGCACCCTCGCAAAACTGAAGAAATTCTTTAGGAGTATAGCCATTAAAAGTGTACCAATATGATATATCTCTAAGAGTTTCATCAGATGGATAACCATCGCTATCAAAGGTTGGGGACTTCATCTTTTTTAACAGGTCTAAACCATACACAAAATTGCACTAAAGTTCGTATACCCCATGCTTGGAGCAGAGATATTTCTTTTGCCATTATTAATTCTGGCATCAACCAGTTCCACAAATAATAAATACATACCATAGAAACAAAATTAATAATTATTTCTACAAGTATGGCTAGAATAGTTTTTCTCATAGACTATTGTACAAATCTGTTATCCATTTATTGCGCTGCTTGATATTAAAAAGATCTTTAGCTTCGTATTCTTTATGATATTCAATAGATCTATTGTGTTCTGCGAGCTTCTTTGCCACATAATCTTCATAAGTCATAGCAGATAAAGAAGCGGTTTCATAAAAACTAATTCCACAATCAAAACTACTTGAATCAGCCAACTGTTCAATCATAAAAGCTTTTAGTCTCTCATGTTCTTTGGTGGGCGGTTGCCAGTTCTTAGCTTTTTCAAGAATATCAGAGTAACGCTTTTTTAGTTCGTTTTTTTCTTTTATGATTTTTTCGTAATCAGCTATCGTTTCCTTAACATAAGATTCGAATTCAGCTTCAGTAGGCTTTTTGAATTCGCCAAGATTCTTCAGCTTCTCTGTATGATAAGACTCTTCTGGCATGATCTTTGGCTTTTCATCGGCAGGATCATCGCGCTGCATTACGCAAGCACCAAACGCTCTAGCACAACCTAGAGCGAAGTCCTTGAATGTTACTTCTTTACCATTATATATGTCTGATGTATATCCAGAGGGCATAATTATTCTTTATTAAGATTCAATTGACGGAGTTCTTCAGTATCAACGAAAGTAAAATCATTTCCAACTTTTAGACTAACATGGTTAGTTTTATGCCAGCCTTTAGCATTGTAGCCAACATTTTCAGTCTTGCCGGTAACCTCGCAAGTGAATCCGCTAAGATGTTCAGCAAACGACACTACAGCAGAAATATGTTCGTCGCCGCCGCTGTAATAAAATCTAAGAGTTCTGAACTTTTCTTTTACTTGGAGAGCCTTAACTTGCGGGATTTCTTTGTATTGATCAGGGTATTTTTTAGCAAGACGATTATTGCTATTGATATAGCTTTGAATATATTGACTAAGACGAACTAGCAGATTAAACCATCCATCGTCGCACTCAAACCCAAACAAAGTATAAGGGTTATTTTCGCCGCAATTTGTGTAGATTTCAGGGAAAGTTTTCTGCAAATACTCTTCTCTTTCTTTTGTCATAATTAGAATTTGATTTTCTTAGACTTTCTGCTGCAATTCCATGAGTCAGGGGCAAAATAAACTACTGCTTGATATTTCAGATTCTGAAAACAAACATAATCCATTTTCTTATTAAAATCATCGTAATCC
>Ga0207941_1000139_pt1 | contig 22714 bp, 23 predicted proteins | sample LakMenEpi13Sep12_FD_150695 | JGI IMG/M metagenome (GOLD analysis project Ga0207941, IMG submission 150695) | Freshwater microbial communities from Lake Mendota, WI - 13SEP2012 deep hole epilimnion (SPAdes) | ecosystem: Environmental > Aquatic > Freshwater > Lake > Epilimnion/Euphotic zone ...
AGGTAAAACTTTCCCCACCATCTGCCGTATCAAACAGCAGGTGCTGTGACGTGTCGAGAGGACACGATCAAAAAGCCACCCCTAGGGGTGGCTTTTTTGCGCCTGCCTTGAGAGGGCTGGCTTGGGGGCGTGGTTCGCCATGGGGGAGATGAGCTGGGCGATGAAAGTGAATGAAGCCATGATTCCTGATTGGCAGCCGCTGGCGTTTTGGTGGACGATTGCGGAGGGTACCGGGCCCACGAGGATTCGAGGCTGAAACCTGCTTTTGTGGTTTGATTCTTTGCGGTTGCATTGGTGCGCCTCTGGCAACGGCACCGTTCGCTAAGGATGCTCTGGCATTCCTATCTACTTTGGCTGCGCACAGACTGCATTGATCTGAGCGCGGCATTCGCTTACCACACCCTTCAATCCTTTTTTCCGGCCCTGCTGATCGGTTTATCCCTGGCCTCCCGTTGGCTGGGACGCGATCGCGACCTGCTGGAACAGCTCCTGCACCTGATTGGTCAGATCATTCCGATCTCATTCCAGCCTGTCGTTGAGGAAACGCTTACCCGCTTCCTCCGGCAGGGAGTCGGCGCTGGTCTGCTCGGCTTTCTGCTGTTGGTCTTCAGTGCTAATAACATCTATCTCTCCCTTCAGCGGGGGGCTGATCGACTTTGGTGGAACCGCCCCCTGGACATTGAGTCCCTGACCGCGCGGCAGGTGGTGGTTCGATTCATCACCCTGAGGTTGAAAGCCTTGTTGTTGCTCTTGTTTGTAGGCCCTCTCATCGTTCTTGATCAATGGATCAGTAATATTCGTTTTCTTGGCTTTAGCTTTGTTCGCTCTTGGATCGATCCACTCCTGCCGGCCTTTCTGCGGGCCGGTGTCTCGGTTTCCCTCGGGCTCGATATCTCGATCTCCTTGGTCATCGCCATGTTGGTGAGCCTGGCGCTGCTCTGGTGGCTCCCTTCGCGCCGCATTCCCCTGGCTCCCCTTGTGCCGGCGGCGGCCCTCGCCGGATCGGGCATCACCCTTCTCAATCTCTTGCTAGGACGAAGCCTCTTCGCCCTCGGTCTCCGCTTTCAGGCCTATGGGGTTGTGGGCTGCATTCTTCTCTTCACCCTGTGGATCTGGTTTTTGGGTGCGATCCTTTACTACGGCCATTGCTTTGCCGTTGTCCGCAGTCGCCGCTTGCACGGGAGGCGATCCACACCCTTGGCTTCCCCCTGACCTTGACCTGCCGGGTGAGGATGGAAAGATCGCCCATCTCGAGCCTGCTGTGCTGCCATCCTCTCCTCAGATCCGGCCACTCCGGGCCGGGGTACTCACCGTCTGCACCGTCGTCGGCGCTCTAGTGATTACCCTCGCGGTGTCCCTGGCCTTAATTCCCTTAGTGGTCGGCGTCGCCGCCGTCGTGGTCTGGCTGGCCCTTGCCCTCATCCTCAGTTGGGCAGGCATCGAACTGATGGCGGCACTGGAACGGTGGTTTGAGAATGATCCCCGCTTTCAACGATGAACCGTTCTCTCCCGTGGGGTTGGATCCTCCTGGCAGGTCTCCTCCTCTTGATCCCGGGGCCCGCCGGTCGTCTTCTGCTGGACATCCTTGGCGGGCTCACCCTCACCCTGCTGCTTCTGCCCCTGCTTTTGGGTGCGGCCGCTCTGATCGGATGGCGTCTGCTGAGTCGCCGGCTCGTGACCTGTTCGGCGTGCGGCGCCCCCAGCATCGGAATGAGCCAATGCCCCTCCTGTGGAGCATCGATGTCGGCTTCCGGTGCTTCAAATGTTGATGGCGATGTGGATGCCAGCTCGGCCACGATCACGGTCGATGCCGTGGCTGTGGACCGACCTCCAGCGGCTGACCCCGACGGCAGAAGCTGAGGTCAATCAGCCGATTCCCCCCAGCCCCTGACGCTCCAGTTCAGCCAGGCGACGCTCGCGCAGGTATAGGAACATAGGTGCCCCAAAGGCGAAGGCGATCGTGACGCAGCTGAGCAGAACCCAGCCCAGGCCCCGCAACCGCAGCCTCCGGGTCTCGCTCACCATCCAAACAGTGATCGCCGTGGCACCGATCGCGAGGTCCCGGGACAGGGACTGGGCGGCCGGGTTCCCATTCGCTAGTCGCACGAACAGGCCGATGTCAAAGGTCTGGCCGTAGGTGTGGATGAACTCAAGATTCGCCAGCCAGGGCAGCACTCCCCCGGCAATCGCCAAGGCCAAGTAAACCCAGCTGAGTGAGCTGGGCATCGGCGGTCCTCCGCCCTTGGTCGTCGTCGAATCACCAGCCTCAGTACGGGCCGGCTTGTTTGAGTGGGGTTCAGGGGACATGGGGGGCATTCCGGATCAAGTCAGGGCGCGAAGGGTTCCGGTTCGTTGGCCGGTTCCTGGGGATTCCATTGCATCACCTCCTGCTCCACTTGCTCCAGCACCGCCTCGCAACGATCCGCATAGCGCAGGGCACGCCGATAGAGATCCGCCATGGCCTCTACATCCAGCTCGCTGCTCTGAAGTTCGCTGAGCGTGAGATCCAGGGCGGTCTGCGCTTGGCGGAAACTCAGGTCGTCGATGCCGTCGCCCGACTCATCCGGCAGTGCAGGAGAAGACGGCGGCTCGGCCTGGGGCTCTGGAGATCCCTGGCCAGCGCGCTGACCTGTGGCTCGGGGGCGGGGCATGGCGGGGGGGGCGGGTCGGAAAACAGGAAACCGGATTCAAGCGGCGGGCGATGGGGGTGGAACTGATTTCTTCAGGGAGCCCCTCTTGGCTTGGAAGCGATTGCGCCTGGGGTGTCCCGGGGTTCCAGCGCTTCGATCCGGGCGCGCAGGAATCCATCGGTCAGCTCGATCCTTAGCAACGTATTCGGGGCCACCGCGTCGATCGAGCGCACCACCGGTCCTCCTTCGCGCCGCACCAGGGCGAAGCCTCGGCGCAGCAGCTGATCGGGTGATAGGGCAGCCAGCAGTTGCCGCTGGTGCAGCAGCGAAACCCGTTGCTGGGCGACCCATAACGCGGGATGCAGCCGCTCCAGGCGTTCCCGCTGGCGTCGAAGGGACTCAGCCAGGGCCTGCAGCCTGAGGCGGAGCAGTTGCTGCAGGTGATGGCGGCTGTGCCGCAGGGTCTGGGCGGCGCTCCGCCGGTCCGGCAGCAGGGCCACCAAGGCGGCGGTGGGGGTGGCGGCGCGGTAGTCCGCCACCAGATCGGCAATGGTGGTGTCGTCCTCATGGCCGAGCCCGCAGACCACGGGCACCGGAAAAGCGGCCAGGCTGCGGGCCAGGGTTTCTCCATCGAACACGCTGAGGTCTTCGCGGCTGCCGCCCCCCCGGGCCAGCACCAGGGCCTCGATTCCCAGGGTGTTGGTTCGGCTGGCCAGCCGCTCGAGCGTCTCCCGGATCGTTGCCTCCACCGCCCCCTGGACAGGGATGGGCACCACGAGCAGAGCGGTCGCCGGCCAGCGTTCGTGGGCCGTGCGGAGCATGTCGGCCAGGGCTGAACTGGGCACGCTCGTGAGTAGGGCGATGCGGGTGGGGAAGCGGGGGAGGGGGCGTTTGCGCGCGGGCTCAAACAGACCCTCCGGCTCCAGCAAGGCATGCACCCGCTCGAACTGGCGTAAAACGGCCGTGAGGCTCGGTCTGAGGTCCAGCACCTGGACTGTGAGGGTGGCCCGGGCGATCCAGAAGTTGAGCCTGCCGACCACCACCACCCCATCTCCCTCCTCTGGCACGAAGGCCAGCTGGCGGAGCTGGGAGGCCCAGACCACCGCATTGATCGACGCCTCCCCATCACTCAGGCTGAGCCAAAGATGGCCCTTCTTGAGCTGGGGGCGGCTGACCGTTCCCTCCACCAGGAAGCGAGGGGCAAAGCCACGCTCCAGCAGGTTGCCGATCGCCCCATTCAGTTCTCCAACCGTGTAACGGGGCAGGCCCCTGCTGCTTCTTTCTGGGCTCGGGGAAGGGGCCGCCATCGTCATTCGCTGAGCTGGCGATAGAGCGTCCACCAGTACAGCCCTAGTGGAATGGTGATCAGCAGCACCACCTGACCCAGCGCATGGTTGATCTGGGTGAGGGCGGCCCCGCCAATCAGCGTCACGATGCTCAGCTGGCGGGCACCATCGCGGCGATTGCCGGGGAAGCCGAGGCCGGGGGAGGGCATGGACGGGATCCGGGGGAACGCAGGGACGATTCATCACGCTAGACCCGCGAACTCCACCACCCTCCTGTTTCGGGTAAGCATCGCTTCCGCAGACTCCGGATCCCTGAGGCCTGCGAGAGAATGACCGAGCCCCCACAAGCAGCCGAGCCCCACAAGCAGCCGAGCCCCATAAGCAGCCGTGGCCCTTCTGATCCCATCGCCCAGCCCCCCATCGCGGTCCTCCGAGGAAACCGCATCGCTGAGCGGCGTGATCCGCGGCTGGGGAGCGGCGATCCTGGAGATGCAAGGCCAGCTTCCCTTCGGCTGTGCTTGCCTTCCCGTCCATGGCTCCTGAACGCAGCCCACGCGAGTTGCTCCAAGGACAGTTGGCGGCGACCTTGCCCCATGCGCCCGATCTGGTACTCGTGACCGATCTGGATGGCACCCTGCTGGGGGGCAGCGATCCCTGGCGCCGGCGCTTCTATGGCTGGCTCCAGGCCGAGCGACAGCGGGTGCTGCATGTGTTCTGCACGGGCCGTGATCTGGCTTCGGTGGCGCGGCTGCTGCGGGAGGAGCGGGAGCTGGGCCTCGGTTCTCCCCATCTGGTGATCGGGGATGTGGGCAGCACCGTGGCCTGCGGCCATACCCTCGAACCTCTGCCCCTGGCCACCGATCCGATCGAGGCCCGCTGGGCCGGACTGCCGGAGCGTCTGCTGCCCCTGCTGGCCCGCATACCCGGCATCGCGGCCCAGCCGGTGACGGCCCAGCGGCGTCTGGCCTACCTGATCGATCCGGCCGAACTCGATCGCGATCAGCTCGCCGAGATCGAGGCCCACGGGGTTGATTGCCTGGTGTCTGACAACCGCTATCTCGATGTGCTGCCAGCCGGGGTGAACAAGGGCTCCACCCTGCTGGATCTGCTCGATTGGCTGGAGGTGGACCACGCCCGCGTGGTGACGGCCGGCGACACCCTGAATGACCTGGCCATGTTCGAAACCGGCCTGCAGAGCGTGATGGTGGGTAATGCCGAAGCGGGTCTGTTGGCGGCCCTGCCCCGCCTGCCCCGCACCTACCGGGCCCGCGGCCATGGCTGTGAGGGAATCGTGGAGGGCCTGCACCATTTCGGCTTTGGCCATCTGTTCGAAGCGGTCTTCTAACCGCTACCAGGCGGCCTGCCGCTGGGGGGCTCCCGTTCCAGCCTTGCCTTGGTGAGGGCGGTGGCCACCGCCTGGCGGGGATCCTCCGGCCAGGGGTGCTTGGGGTAACGGCCGCGCAGCTCCCGACGCACCTCGGCGTAGCCGCTGCTCCAGAAGCCGGCCAGGTCGCGGGTGAGCGCGGCGGGCCTTCCCGCCGGGGAGAGCAGCTGCACCGTGACCGGGAGCCGGCCATCCAGCAGCGTGGGGCTCACCGTGGCGCCGAACATCTCCTGCAGCTTCACCGCCAGCACAGGCTCCTCGCCGACGTAGTCGAGGGCCACCCGCCGCCCCGAGGGCACCGCGATGGTTTCTGGAAACCAGCGTTCAAGCTGCTGCCGCTCCGCCCAGTCCAGCTCGCCCCAGAGCGCCTCGATCAGGTCGAGCTGCCGTAGGTCCTGGCGGCTGCGCAGGCCGGACAGCCGCTCCCCTAGCCAGGCAGCCGGATCGTCCTCCAGGCGTTCGAGGCGACGGTCTGGCCAGGGGGGACCCAGCCAGCGGTGGGCCAGGCCGAGGCGCTGCTGCAGGGATCGGCTGCGGGGGCACCAGGGCAACGCCGCCAGACCGAGCTGTCGCAGTCCCTCCGCCATGGCCGCCTGCACCTCCTCACCGCGCGCTTCAGGCCAGGGGGTGCGGGCCAGCACCAGGGCCCCCAGCCGCAGACTGCGCTCACAGCGCACTCGCTCGGCCTGGGGATCCCAGCGGGCCTCCAGGGACTCCTGCCCTTGCGCCGCCGCCAGCTCCTCCAGATCGGCCCTCTCCAGCCGCACCGCCAGACGCACCCTGGCCTCGGCCCCCTCCCCATCGGCGATGGCAATGGCCAGGGCTTCGGCATCCGCCAGGGGATCGTCGGGGTGCAGTACCGCTCCGCGCCCGCCACGCATCAGAAAGCGCCCATCGCCACGGCCGCGGCTCAGGGCGATCCGCTCGGGATAGGCCCAGCCCAGCAGCCGCGCCGCCATGGCCTCCTCTGAAGCGGCGGAGCGCGGTTTGGAGGCGGTGGTCTGCGCATTCGTGGCGCCATCCCGGCGCGAGGACGCCAGCACCTGCCGCTTCAGGTCGGCCTGGAGTTTCTGCATTTCGCGCCGCTGGGAGGAGCGTCCGGGGGCCAGGCGATCGGCCGGCTCGCTGGCTCGGGCCCGCAACCAGTCGAGCCGGCACAGCAGATCACTGCCCGCATCGCGGGGATTGAGCGGGTCGCGCTCGCTGAGCAGTACGGCCAGTTCACAGCCCAGCTCAAGGCTGCCGCAAGCCTGGGCCCGCAGCAGCAGGTGGGCCAGCCGGGGGGATAGCCCAAGGCCCGCCATCGTCCGGCCCGCCGGCGTGATCCGGCCGCCGCCATCAAGGGCGCCGAGTTGCTCCAGCAGCTCGCGGGCCTCCTGCACGGCCGTTCGGGGGGGAGGATCGATCCAGGGCAGATCCTCCCCAAGGGCATCGCCCCATTCGGCCAGCTGCAGCACGATCGGCAGGGGATCGCACACCAGCAGCTCCGGTGGATCGAAGCCAGGCCGCCGCTGCTCCTCACCCGGTGCCCAGAGCCGCAGGCAGCGGCCCGGACCCAACCGGCCGGCCCGACCCCGGCGCTGTTCGGCGCTGGCCAGGCTGGCGGGGAGGGTGACCAGCCGGTCGAGGCCGGTGGCGGGATCGAAGCGGTTGCGGCGGCTCAGGCCCGCATCGATCACCAGCGTGACCCCGGCGATCGTGAGCGAGCTTTCGGCGATCGAAGTGGCCAGCACCACCTTGCCGCCCGCCGTGGGGGCCGGGGCGATCGCCTGGGCTTGGTGGGCCAGGGAGAGCTGGCCATGCAGCGGTGTGCAGGCCACCTGCTGGCCCCAGGCCGTGGCCTCGATCGCCCGCTGGGCGTCAGCGATCTCCCGTTGGCCGGGCAGAAACACCAGCACCGTTTCCGCTGGGCCGCGCTCCTCCAGCCAGTGGTTCTCGAGGGCCCGCACCACCTGCTGCTCGAGCCGTTCCCGCTCCCGCGGCCGCTGATGCTCCACCGCAACCGGAAAGCTGCGCCCCGGGCTGGTGATCACGGTGGCCCCATCCAGCCCGGCCGCCAGTGGGGCGAGATCAAGGGTGGCGGACATCACCATGATGCGCAGCTCCGGCCGCAGCAGGGTGCGGGCCTGGCGCACCAGAGCAAGCGCCAGATCCGCTTCGGCGCCCCGTTCGTGGAATTCGTCGAAGATCACGCAGGCCACCCCCTCCAGGGCGGGATCGGCCTGCAGGCGCCGCAGGAACAGGCCCCCGGTGAGGACCTCAAGGCGGGTGCGATTTGAGCTGCGCCTCTCCAGGCGCACGCTGTAGCCCACCTGTTCGCCTACCGCCTCGCCCAGACCGGCTGCGAGTCGCTCGGCGGCAGCTCGGGTCGCCAGGCGGCGGGGTTCGATCAGCAGGATGCGCCCTTGGTCACCGAATGCCTTCAACAGCTCCAGGGGCACCCGGGTGGTCTTGCCGGCGCCCGGCGGGGCTTGCAGCACCACGGTGGCCCCGGGGGCGAGGGCCCCGCGGATGGCCTCCAACTGGTCGTCGATCGGCAGACGATCGGCCAGGGCCCTGGGGTTCAACGCACGTGGCGAATGCCGTCGACTGGATGGTAATCCTCGCCGGTCGTTTCCTCGTAGACGATCGCCGGCAGGCCGGTTTCGAACATCGTCTGCAGGGCCTCCTTGAGATAGGGGTTCCAGCCGCCGGTGCTGACCTTGCCGTGACGGACGGTCCAGTCCCAGGTGCCCTGAAGGTCGCGGGGAATCCTGCCTTCGCGGTCGCGGCGGGCCACCAGATCCTGGGACTCCACGATGCCCACCAGAATTGGATCCTTGCCGTAGGCGGGGGTGATGCTGAGCTCCAGACGAACCGGATCATCCTTCACCAGCTTCAGCCGGAAACGGGGCGGCAGCTTCAGGCCCCCAAGCACGGCCGCCACGATTCTCGTCCTCTGGTCCACCTTCAGCCTCCGCCGGAAATCTGGGTCACGGTGCCGAGCCTATTCAGCGGCCGGCCATCCCCGATCTCGCGGGGATCGGATCCCGGGCCGGCAGAGCTGCTCAGGCCGGATCGCCGGGAAAAGGGGTGGGTTCGTTGTCGCCGCTGAAGCGCACCGTGAGGAGGTCCTCCCGGGTGAGCTGACCATCGGCATCAAGCAATTCGGGATGGATGGTGAGCCGACCGGTGCGGTCGCCCCGACCACCGCTTGCGGCGACGATTGGCGGCCGCTCCAAAGGTCCGGATGCGGCCTTGAACCCTCGGGACATGATCCTGAACGCCTGCCACAGCAGAGCTAGGAAGCAGAGGGCGTATAGGAATGGAAATAGATCGGCCAGCAGAGCGGGCATGGTTTCGAGAAGCCCCCGGATGCCGTGGACCCTCCCATCATCGCTCCTTTGCGGCTGCGCCCGTGGTGGCCAGCATCCAGGCCCAGAGGGTGGTGCAGGCAGCGCCAAAGGCGAGAAAGGCAAGGAGCAGACGGCTGGTGTCCACGGCCAGATAAAAAACTTCACACATCATAGGGGACGCGGGCGGTTTGCCTCCCTTCTCAGGCCGCGATGCCCTGCTTAACGTTTCGATTCTCTGTTCCAGTCGCCCCGCGTGACCCGTCCAAACCGCGTTCTTCTTTCCGGAGCCTCCGGCCTCGCGGTGCTGGGGCTGGCTGGGCTGGCCAGCCTGCCTGTGCCCGTTATCGCCAAGGGGGCGGCCGCCACCCTCACTCGGCAGTCCTTCGTGGCCGCGGCGGTCCGGCGGACGGGCCCTGCGGTGGTCACGATCGACACGGTGCGCACCGTGGCCACAGCCCGTACCGCCGGGGGCCCGCTCAACGACCCACTTTTTCGGCAGTTCTTTGGACTGCCGCCCAACGCTTCGATAGCTCCCTCGCAGCGCACAGAGCGCAGTCAGGGCAGTGGGGTGATCTTTCAGGCTGACGGGCTGGTGCTTACCAATGCGCACGTGGTGGAGGGAACCGATCGGCTCACCGTGGGGCTGCAAGGCGGGCAGCGCGTCGAGGGTCGGGTGGTGGGTGCCGATCCGGTGACCGATCTGGCGGTGGTTCGGCTGGTCGGACCGGGACCGTGGCCGGTGGCACCGCTCGGCAATTCCGACGCTCTTCAGGTGGGCGACTGGGCCATTGCGGTGGGAAATCCCTTTGGCCTGGATCACACCGTGACCCTGGGCATTGTGAGTAGCCTCAATCGCAATGCCAGCAAGTTAGGGATCACGGACAAACGCCTCGACCTGATCCAGACCGACGCTGCCATCAACCCCGGCAATTCTGGTGGGCCGCTTCTCAATGCCGATGGGGAGGTGGTAGGCATCAATGCCTTGGTGAGAACGGGTCCGGGAGCTGGGCTCGGGTTCGCGATCCCGATCAACAGGGCCCGGGGAATCGTGGCCCAACTGTTGGCCACCGGACGGGCAAGTCACCCGGTGATCGGTGTTGGACTCGACAACCTGGTCCAGCCCAATCGGCTCGGCTTGAGATCTGGCGTGCAGGTGGCCTCGGTCAAGCCGGGCGGACCGGCCGCTCGGGCTGGACTCCAAGTGGGCGATGTGATTGTGGCGGTGCGGGGCCGTCCCGTGGCAACCCCAGCTCAGATGATCGCCTCGGTGGAGGGTGCTGTGGTGGGTGAACCTATGGCAGTGAGGATCAACCGCAATGGAACTGACTTGCTGCTCAGTGTGGTACCCGGGGAGATGGGGCGACCGGCTATCCGTTGAGCGCAGCCATCTCCCGGTTCAGCATCGCCCCGGCTCAGCCCTCTTCGGCTTCCATCTCATCGGGGCCGGGAAGTGGGTCGTCGAAGCCGATGGTGTCCAAGCCGAGTTCGGTGGGCACCCGGGCCGGGCTCCCCAACTGTTGACGCATCACCCACTGGGTGGCGGCCTTCTGGCTGTGCCAGGCCTGGAGCAACTGTTTGGCCAGTCCACGCAGAGCCTGCGGATCGGCCGTGGCGTCGATGGCCCGATTCATCCGCTCGAGCTCGAATTTCTGGCCGAGGGTGAGGGCGAGAGGTTCGGACATGGCGAGCGGCGCGAGGGGTCGTTCGATCGAGATAAAGCTACGAACTGTTTCGAGATCTCGCGTATCCGTTGCAACAGGGCTAGCTGGCTTGTCAGGAAATCCCAGCTTGTCAGGAAATCCCAGCTTGTCAGGAAATCCCAGCTTGTCGGGGAATCCCAGCTTGTCAGGAAAGGCCAGTCAGACCCCGCGCCGGCTCAGCACGGGAGCCGCGCACGCTGATCGTCCGGCCGTGGGACCGCGTCCGCGGATGGGGCGGTCCGCAGTCGCCCAGCAGGCGCTCAGCTTCTGGTAGCGCAGATATCTGCTGGAGTGTCCCCTTCCCCTGCCGGGTGTGCCGCGTGGGCGACGGCTGGCCTGCCGCTTCCAGGGAGCTTCCTGGCCAGGGGCTCACCCGTCGCCATGGTCAGGATTCCCGCATCAGGATTCCCGCTCAGGCCACCTTGCCCCGGCTGCGCCGGGTCGAAGGGCTCTCCTGTGGGGTCTCTTCCTCGCCCGCCCCCTCCGGATCCGAAGCCCCACGGCGAGCGCTCTTGCGTTGCTGCTGCTTGGTGCGGTTGGCCTCTCGTTTGTCGAGCCGCCGCTGCTCCTCCACGCGGGCTTCGGCCTCCCCCGCCTCCTCACGCTTCTTCTCCTGGTAGTAGGCGTAGTCGCCGCGGTAGAGCACCAACTCCCCATCGCGCAGCTCCACGATCCGGTTCGCCACGCGGGAGATGAAGTAACGGTCGTGGGACACAAGCAGGGCGGCGCCGTCGTAGGCCATCAGGGCGTCCTCGAGCATCTGCTTGGCCGGGATGTCCAGGTGGTTGGTGGGCTCATCCAGTACCAGCAGGTTGCAGGGGGTGAGCAGCATCAGGGCCAGGGCCAGCCGGGCCTTTTCCCCCCCGGACAACTGGCCCACCTCCTTGAACACGGTGTCGTTACTGAAGCCGAAGTTGCCCAGCAGGCTGCGCACCTGGGTCTGGGTCCAGTCGGGCACCGCTTCGAAGAGGGTGTCGACCACGCGGCGGGAGAGGTCGAGGGCCTCGGCCTGGTTCTGCTCGAAGTAACCGGCCACCACGTGGTGTTCGCCCAGCCCCGCATGGCCCTCCTCCGGCTGCTCCAACCCCATCACCAGTCGCAGCAGGGTGGATTTGCCGGCCCCGTTCGGCCCCACGAAGGCGATGCGATCGCCGCGCTCCACCTCCAGGCTGGCCCCCAGAAACAGGATCCTCTCCCCATAGCTGTGGGTGAGGTTGTCGATCATGGCCACCTGCCGGCCTGAGCGGGGCGCCGGGGGGAACTGGAACCGAGGGCCGCTCACACCCTCCATGGGCGCCTCGATCCGCTCCACCTTGTCGAGGAGCTTCTCGCGGCTCTTCGCCTGGGTGCTGCGGGTGGCACTCGCCCGGAAGCGGTCGATGTAGGCCTGCTGGCTGGCCAGCTCCTTCTGCTGACGCTCGAAGGCGGCCTGGCCGGCTTCCCGTTCGAGCGCCTTCTGCTCCAGGTGCTGGCTGTAATTGCCCAGATAGCTGCGCGAGACGCCCCGCTCGGTTTCGACGATCTGGTTGCAGACCCGATCTAGGAAGGCGCGGTCGTGGCTGATCACCACCAGCGGCACGGTCTGGCCGATCAGGTAGTCCTCCAGCCACTGGATCGTCTCCACATCGAGGTGGTTGGTGGGTTCGTCGAGGAGCAGCAGATCAGGTTCCTGCAGCAAGATCTTGCCCAGGGCAATGCGCATCTGCCAGCCGCCGGAGTAGTCGCCCACCCGGAGCTCCGCCCCTTCGGGAGTGAAGCCGATCGTGGGCAGCAGCTTGTCGATGCGGGCGTCGAGTTCGTAGCCGTGCAGGGCCTCAAAGCGGCTCTGCAGGTTGCCGAGCTCCTCGATCAGCCGATTCAGCAGTTCGGGATCGGCCGCGGCCGGCTCGCCGCCCATGGCCTCTTCCACCTCGCTCTGACGGTTGAGCACCTCGGCGGCCTCGCCGAAAGCCTGGAAGAGTTCCTGCCGCACCGTGCGGCGCGGGTCCACATCGAATTCCTGCTGCAGATAGACGATGCGGGGCGCCCCCTGCTTCACCACCTGGCCGCTGCTGGGTTCCTCCAGGCCGGCGATGATCCGCATCTGGGTGGACTTGCCGGCCCCGTTCACTCCCACCAGGCCGATGCGGTCGCCGGCTTTCACCTCCCAGGTGACATCGCGCAGCACCTCACCCGTGGGGTAGATCTTGCCGATCCTTTCGAGGCGCAGCACTGCGGGCGTGGGGGCGATGACGCTGCATCATCTCTCGTCGCGGCCCATGGACCGCTCGGGCAGACTGCACGATTCCCCACTGCCTCCGAACGCCATGATTCGACGGCTCGAGCAGGTGGCAGCCCTGGTGGTGGCGGCGGGCCTGGCCCTGGTGAGTTACTGGCTGTTCTTCAGCTGGGCCCGGGGGGGCGGCGCGGAGCATCGGCTGCCCGCTCGCCGTACGGGAATGGTGGAGATGCCGGCGGCGCCGCCGCAGGCCCCGGCCGATGGGTTCAGAGACCGCCGCGGGCCTTGAGCAGCCACTGCTTGGTGGCGCCATCGTCCAGGCTGGCGAGGTGGGCCTTCACGTCGTCAGTGCTGACTGTCATACCTTGCTCGGCGCCGATGGCCACGATCCTGGCCAGGGCCCCGCTGGGGTCCTGCAGGGCCTGCCGGAACAGCGACTGGGTGAGGTCTGAGTTCTGGCTGATGCGGGCGTAGAGCTCGGCCGCTTGCCGGCTGCCCGGGGAAGGGTTGGTCTCCGCGCTCATCTCAGGGAATCGGTTCGACTGACCCTAGATCGTTCGGCGGAGCCGGTCGAGGAGCCCCGGTCGAGGAGCCAGTTGAGATGGCGGCGTTCAGGCGGCGTTGCTGTGGCCGTCGTCCTCCATGCCGCTGGCGGAGGCATCCTCCATGGTGCGGGCATCCAGGCAGAGCACCTTGCGCAACTGGGCGTAGTTGGCGGCGAGGGCCTGACGACCCTCCTGTTGGGCGCCGTACTCGGCCCGTTGCAGCACGTGGTGGAGATGGGTGAGCAGATAGGTGCTAATCACTGCGGAGACCAGCACGTCACTGGCGTCGGCGGCAGAGCGGCGGTGTTGGCTGGCTGCCGCTGCGGTGCCAGCGCCGCGGCTGCGGCCCGTCCTCGGGGCTGCTGCAGTCGCGGGGAGCTGGGGTTCGACGACGGGGGGCGGGGTCTGCCTGGTTCTGGCCATGGTTCGGTCGGGCCGTGGGGCCGGAGAGGGGAGTGATCCAGGAGGTATGGATCCCTGGGAGGGGGATCCGCTCCACAAGCCTACGGTTGGATACTACCCCTGGATACTACCCTTGCCAGCCTCAGTACACTTTTTCGTAACTCGCTGGCTTCCTGGGTCGTGCCCACCCGTCAGACCTCCTCGAGTGGCCGGCCCAAGTCACCCCGAATTCAGGTGGTGATGCCCGAGGACCTTTGCCAGCGCCTGGCCCTGCTGGCCGAGGACGAATCCCGCACCGTGAGCAACATGGCCAAGGTGCTCATCCAGCAGGGCGTGGAGCGCTTGGAACTGCTGCGCCTGCAGAACGGCGCGACCGCGGCAGCTCCAGGCGAAGGAGCCAGCCCGGCGCCCCCCTCCCCCATTCCTGCGTTCAGCCCCCCGAGCCCTGGCCTGCCAGCTCCCGCAGCAACCCATCCCGCAGCCCTCGCTCAACCGCCAACGGCTTCAGAGCCAACCGTTGCACCAGCGACTGTTTCAGCGTCGAACGTTCCAGCGCCGATCGTTCCAGCGCCGACCGTTCCAGCGCCGACCGTTGCACCGCCGACTTCGGCGCCAGCGCCATCCTCCCCACCGGCAACCTCCGGGTCCGGGCTGGATGATTCCGGATCGGGCCCGGTTCCCGGCTCCGATGCCGCCGCCGATCGCTTTCGGGCCGAACTGGAGCGGAATGAAGCCCAGGGACCCCGCCGTCTGCGGGGGGTGCCCCGTCGCCTGCGGTTGCGTCCCCCCGGGGGGTGAACACGCCGTTCGGAACCCCTGCGGATGGGGGGCCGATCAGGCGCCGCTGGCTTCCTGAGATCGGCGGCCCCCTGACGCTCCACGGCTTGCTCCGCCGGCCGGCTCGACCCGCACGCCCAGAACCGCAGCCTGCCGTGCCCCGGTGACCGAGGGCAGGGAACCCGGATGGCCGCGGTGGTGCCACCAGGCCAACAGGGCGAAGGCCAGGGCCTCCCGCTGGCAGTCGGCGATGCCCAACTCCTGCAGGGGCCTCACCGCCAGACCGCGGCAACGGCGGCGAAGTTGCTCCATCAGCACGCCGTTGCGGCAGCCGCCACCGGCCACCAGCACCTCCAGGGGCCGTGGCTGGAGGTTGAGATCCGCAGCCACCACCGCCGCCGCGAAGGAGCTGAGGGTGGCGAGGGCATCGGCGGCGAGGCGGTCGTCCGGAGTGAGGGCAGCCAACTCCCGCAGGCGCCGCTCCAGGTCCGGGCCCCCGAAGCTTTCCCGCCCCGTGGACTTCGGGGGGGCCTGCCGGAAGTAGGGCTCCTGGAGCCATCGGGCGATCAGCGCCTCGTGGATTGTTCCCTGCCGGGCCCAGGTGCCGTCGGCATCGAAGCTGAGGCGGCCGCCGCTGAACTGGCTCACGGCCAGATCCAGCAAGGTGTTGGCTGGGCCGCAGTCCCAGCCGCGCACCGGCGCGTTCCGATCCGGGCCGCTGGCCGGTGGCAGCAGGGTGAGGTTGGCGATGCCCCCCAGGTTCAGCACCGCCCGCCAGCCACCGATACCTCCCAGCAGGGCAGCGTCGGTGGCCGGCACGAGGGGAGCCCCCTGGCCGCCGAGGGCGAGGTCGGCGCTGCGGAAATCGAAGACCACCGGCTTGGCGAGCAGCTCCGCGAGCAGGGGACCCTGCAGCAGTTGCCAGCTTGCTCCCCGCCGGCCCGCTGCTGGGGGGCGGTGCCAGATGGTCTGGCCGTGGCAGCCCACCAGTTCCGCCTGCCCGTGGGGATCGCAGGCCCGGGCGGCTTCGGCCTGCTGTTCGGTGAGGACCTCGGCTAGCTCGAGAATTTCGGCGGATGGCAGCGGATCTCCCTGGCCCAGGGCCACCAGGCGGCGGCGCAGGTCGGGTGGATAGGCAACGTCCGCGCTGGCGAGGAGGCGCCAGCGCGGACGGTGGGGCGCACCACTCAGCTCGGCCAGCACGGCATCGACCCCGTCGGCACTGGTGCCGCTCATCAGGCCGAGAACCCGCATCCTCAGCCGCTGGGGAGGGCTTCGAGGGCCTCGCAGCTGCCCATCACCACCAGGAGTTCGCCCGCTGCCAGGGTGTACGACGCCGGGGGGTTGAAGGTGAGCCGGTTGGCAGGACCGGCCGCCAGCACGGTGACGCTGCAGTTGCGGCGGAGGTTGAGATCCCGCAGGGACCGACCCACGAAACTGCTGGGCACGGTGATTTCCTCGATGCTGTTGCGGTCGTCGAGGCGCAGCCGCTCCAGGAGATTGGGTCTCACCAGTTCGCGACCGAGGCGCAGGCCCTGCATGCGCGAGGGAAACACCACCCGGTCGGCTCCGACCCGCTGCAGCATCTTTTCGTGCAGGTCGCTGGTGGCCCTGGCGATCACCTGGCGCACCCGGCTGCCGTGGCTGTCCTTCACGATCAAGGTGGCGGTGATGCTGGCCTCAATCGGTTCGCTGATGGCCACCACAACCGTGTCTACATCGAGGGCCCCGGAAGCCCTGAGGGCCTCCTCGTCGGTGCAGTCCACCACCCGGGCCTCCAGGCCGGGATCCAGTTGCCGGAGTTCATCGATGGCCCGTTGGCTGCTGTCGATGGCCAGGACCTCCGCCCCGGCCCGCAGTAACTCGCTACACACCGCTCCACCGAAGCGCCCCACCCCAATCACTGCGTAGCTGCCCAGGCGCTCCTGGGGTTTCCAGGGCCACCAGGCCTTTCCAGGGGCGTCCATTGTGATGTTGGTGTGTTGTTGGCGGAAGGATCAGCGGTTGGGCTGGGGTGTGGTGCGCAGGTAGGGGCGGATCTCGGTCACGCCCTTGGGGAACTTGGCGCGGGCGTCCTCGGTGGAGATCGAGGGCACCACCACACAATCCTGGCCGTCCTTCCAGTTCACCGGGGTAGCCACGGAGTGGTGGTCGGTGAGCTGCAGCGAGTCGATGACGCGCAGGATTTCATCGAAGTTCCGGCCGGTGCTGGCGGGATAGGTGATCTGGAGCCGCAGCTTCTTGTTGGGGTCGATGATGAACACCGAACGCACCGTGAGGTTGTTGAGGGCGTTGGGGTGGATCATCCCGTAGAGATCGCTCACCTTCTTATCGGCGTCGGCGAGGATCGGGTAATCCACCGTGGTGTTCTGGGTCTCGTTGATGTCGCCGATCCAGCCCTTGTGGCTTTCGGCGCTGTCAACGCTCAGGGCGATGGTTTTGACGTTGCGCTTCTCCCATTCCGGGCGCAGGCGGGACACCTCGCCGAGCTCGGTGGTGCAGACGGGGGTGTAGTCGGCGGGGTGCGAGAAGAGCACCACCCAGCTATCGGCCCCGAAGTCGTAGAGATTGATGGGGCCGAGCTGGGAATCCTGGGTGAAATCGGGGACGGTATCGCCGAGTTGCAGCGCCATGGCAGGGATGGATCAACCCTTTGATGTTGGCACAGGCCCCCTCGGCCTGACGGCCGCGGTCCCGTCCGTGCTCCGGTCGGCCGGGGCGGCCGGGTCGACACCGGAGGCGGGCCAGTGGCTCAGATGGCGGCGCAGGTTCTGCAGGCCCAGATCCGCTGTGGCGGAGATGAACAGCATCTCCGCCACCAAGGCCTGGGCCCGATCCAGCTCGCCGGCGGGGCAGCGGTCGATCTGGTTGCCGATCACCAGGCGCGGTGGGGTCGCCCCAAGCCGGTCGAGCAGGGCGTTCACGCTCGTCAGTTGCTCCGGCCAGGCCGGATCGCTGAGGTCCACCACCAGCAGGAGGCCATCGGCCTCAAGGGCCTCCTCCAGGGTGGAGCGGAAGGCCTCAACAAGCTGGGGCGGGAGGTCTTCGATGAAGCCCACCGTGTCGGTGAGCAGCAGGGGAAGCTCCGGACCGGCTTCTTCGTCACCGGAACCGTGGGGCCTGCCTTCTCCTTTGGCAGCCTCTTCGTCTGGATGGTTGGCGGCTGGGAAGGAGCCGTCGTTCGTGCCACCCAGGCGCACCCGCCGGGTGGTGGGGTCGAGGGTGGCGAAGAGCCGGTTCTCCGCCAGCACCCCTTCACCCGCCCTGGCGCCGCTGAGGGCATTGAGCAGGGAGCTCTTGCCGGCGTTGGTGTAGCCCACCAGGGCCAGGCGCCGCTGGCCGCGGCGGCTCTGGCGCAGCCGGGCCCGGTGTTCGCCGAGCTCGCGAACGTCGCGCTGGAGCCGTTCGATGCGCCGGGCGATGGCGCGGCGATCCTTCTCGAGCTGGGTTTCGCCGGGTCCGCGGGTGCCGATGCCGCCCCCCTGCCGCGAGAGGCTCAGGCCGCGGCCGCTGAGGCGGGGCAGGCGGTAGCGCAGCTGGGCTAGTTCCACCTGCAGCCGGCCGGCGGCGCTGGCGGCCCGCTGGGCAAAGATGTCGAGGATCAGTTCGCTGCGGTCGCTCACGGGCAGATCGACGATCCGCTCCAGGTTGCGAGCCTGAACCGGCGTGAGTTCCCGGTCGGTGACCACCAGGGAGGCTCCAAGGCGGCGTGCCTCGAGGGCGGCCTCCCGCAGCTTCCCTTCGCCCCACAGCGTGGGTGCTGCGCCACTGGAGCGGCGCTGGCTGATCCCCCCCACCGGCTCGCCGCCGGCGCTGCGCACCAGCCCCTCGAGCTCAGCTAGGCGACGACCATCCCGGCCGGCTTCGCCGCTGATCAGCACCAGCAGCAGCACCCGCTCGGCGCGGCCTGGTGCCGTGCTTCCCGCTGCCTGGTGGGGGGTGGCGGCGGCCCCGTCTCCATGGAGCCCGGAGGCGCCCTGGCGGGATGGTGTCGCCGGACCTGAATCGCTCAGCAGAGCAGGATCCAGGCTGCAGAGCGCAGCCAGATCCCCCTCCAGCTCCTGGTGCCAGGCCTCCTCCCCGCTGGGCTGCGGCGTGAGCAGGGAGGCCGGCCAGTGCCCCCCCGCCGCCGCTTGGCGTGAAAAACGCAGCCAGAGCCGGGGGGCCAGATCCAGCCCCACCACAGCTTCGCAGGCCCCCGGTCGGAGCGGGGGCTGGCGGGCCGAGCCCGCACAGGTCATGAGGCGCAGGTCGCTGCCCTGGCGGCGGCTGGATCCGGGAAGTTTCTCGAGCAGGCGGCCCGAGGTCTCCAGATCGCCGATCCACAGCAGGCGGCACAATCCCCGGCCGTCCACCACCAGGGTGAGGGGTTCCTCGAGCCGTTCCGCCTCAGACGCCAGACGCTGCAGGGTGAGAAGGTCGGCCACCGCATCGGCGGGATGGCGGCGGTGGCAGATCTGATCGAGCCGGCGCCGCTCAGCTGGCCGGAGGCCCGCCGTTCTGCCGGCCACCACAGCCTGTTTCATGCCGCACCGGTCGCGTGGGGGGTCATGGGCTCAGGGCCGCCAGCCAGCCGGCGGCCGCCTTGACCTGGAGGGAAAGCCTCGGCAGCCGGGCGAGATAGGCCAGGCGGCGCACCTGGAATGCTGCGGGCCCGGCCAGGGTGATGCCGGCTCCGGTGACGGCCGCCTCCCCCTTGCCCAGGCTCAGCATTTCGCCGAGGTCGTTCCAGCGAAACTCCTGCAGGGGCTCTCCCCGCAGCGAACGGAGCAGGTTGGCCGCCACCACCGGTGCCTGCTGGAAGGCCACCTGGGCGGTGGTCGGCAGGGACAGATTCGGGGTGGGATCGGCCTGGGGAACGGCGGCGAGATCGCCGACCACGAAGACGGAATCGTGGCCCCGCAGCCGCAGATCCGGCCCACAGGGCAGCCGTCCGCGAGCATCGGCGCTCACCTCTGGACTGATCCGGGGGGGGCGGCAGCGCTGCCCGGCGGTCCAGATCACCCCCTGCACGGGCACCAGCTCCTGCTCCCCCTCGGGCATCCGTCGCACCAGCAGCCGGTCGCTGCCCACCTCCACCACCTGGGTGCGGGTGCGGACCCGCACATCGCGGCGTTGCAGGCTGAGCTGGGCCTGCTCACGGTTGAAGGAGCGGGAGCTGGGCAGGAGGGTGTCGCCCTGTTCGATCAGTTCCACCACCGCCTTGCCCGCCGCCAGGTCGGCGAGTTTGCAGGCCAGTTCCACACCGCTTGGGCCGCCCCCCACCACCGCGAGGCGCTGCAGGGGACGGCCCGAGCTGGCGAGGTGGCGCACCAGATCCTGCAGCCGTTGCACATCGGCGAGGCTGCGGAAGCTGAGACTATGGCTGTCCGCCCCTGGGATTCCGAACGTGTCGGTGCTTGCCCCGGTGGCCAGCACCAGGCGCTGCCAGGGAATACGCCGCCCCGCCTCGGTGTGGAGGCAACGGGCCGTCAGGTCGACCCGCAGCACCCGATCCTGCAGCCAGGCAACCCCCCGGCCGGCGAGAAGGCTGTCGTAGCGGGGGGCGATTTCCCAGCTCCGCAGTTCACCGCTGAGTAGTTCGTAGAGGAGCGGCAGGAAGAGAAAATGTTCTTGGGGCTCCACCAGCAGCACCGGTGGGTGATCACGTTCGGCTGCTAGGGCCAGGGCGGTGTACAAACCCCCGAAGCCGCCGCCCACGATGACAACCCCAGCGGCCACGCCTGGATCGGCTTCCGTTGGCTCGACCGGACGGGCCGGACGGGCTCGATCTGAGCCGGAGCCGGCGAGCGATCCATCGGTGCCACCATGAGCGCCGTCGGCAGGAGTGGGGCCAAGGGCATCCATAAGTGAAACCCTACCCAGGCTCAGCCCCCAAGGGTGATGATGACAGCTATGCCGAGTCTCGTTTCCACGGGAAGGTTCCCCATCAACGCCTCAGCTTTAGCTGGTTTCGACGCCGTCGCGCCCATGTCTGCCGCAGCACCGCCTGTCTCCCTGGCATCACCCCCTGAGTCGGACGGTGTCGATGCGGGTGGGGCTGTTGTGGCCGGAGCGGCTGCTTCCCTGCCCCCCGATTTACGGGGTGGGGTGGTGGACGCGGCCGCAAGCTCTGCGCAGCTTGAGGCTCTCGATGCTCCAGCCCGGCTGGACTGGGCCTACCGCACCTTTGGGGGGGGCTTTGCTCTCACCACCAGCTTCGGCATCCAGTCGGCCGTGCTGCTGCACATGGTCAGCGAGCTCGCCCAGCGCAGTGGCGACCAGGTTCCGGTGATCTGGGTGGACACGGGCTACCTCCCGCCTGAGACCTATCGCTACGCCCAGCAACTGCAGAAGTTGCTCGGCTTCGACCTGCGGGCGGTACAGGCCTCGATGAGTTCAGCCCGGATGGAGGCCCTGCACGGGCGGCTGTGGGAGAGCGGCACCTTGGAGGATCTCGAGCTCTACAACCGCCTGCGCAAGGTGGAACCCCTCGACCGGGCCTTCCAGGATCTGGGCGTGAGCTGCTGGGCCAGCGGCGTACGCGGCAGCCAGACCGACCACCGCCGCGCCATGGCTCCCCTCCAGGCGGTGCGGGGCCTGTGGTCGCTGCGGCCTCTGCTCAGCTGGAGCCGCAAAGATGTGTTTTATTACATGGAGCAGCACGGCATGCCCCAGCATCCGCTGTTCGAGCAGGGCTATTCCACCGTGGGCGACTGGCACACCAGCGCCCCCGACGATGGCACCACCAACGGCCGGGCCACCCGCTTCGCAGGGCTCAAGCAGGAGTGCGGCATCCACCTGCCCGGGCTGATGGGTGAGGGCATCTGAGGTTCAGGGGGAGCCGCCGGCGTCAGAGGCGCGCTGGCTGCTGATCGGCAACAGCCGCTGGCACTGGGCCGTGCCGCCGCTTGCCGCCGATAGCCCCCTGCGGGTGTGGCATGACCTGCCCTGGCACGGCGACCGATCAGAACGGGAGGGGGGGGGCACCGGAGCGCCGGTATCAGCGACCGGTGCCGCTGACGAGGACGCCATTCCTGCCGGTGTTGCATCCGCTCTTCTGCTCGGCTGGGCGGCCGTAGGGCCGGTGCCGGCGGATCTGGTTCTGCCGCCCGAGGCAAGGCTCCAGCTGGCTGAGGTGCCCCTGCAGGCGGCCCCACCCTGGCTGGGGATCGATCGGGCCCTCGCGGGCTGGTGGGGTTGGCGGCTGGTGACTGGCCCGGTGCTGGTGGCGGACGCCGGCACGGTGTTGAGTTTCACCCGGGTGGACCGGGAGGGGCGGTTCGCCGGCGGACGCCTTCTGGCCGGTGCGGCCCTGCAGCTGCGGGCGATGGCCGGGGGAACGGCCCACCTGCCCGCCCTTGAGGCAGCCGCTGTGCCGGTGGCTGCCTCGGCGGTGGCTGCCCTGGCGGAGGATGCCGTGCCGGCGGATCCAGCAGCGGCCGCCTGGCCCCACGACACCGCCGGCGCAATGCGCTCGGGGGTGCTGCGGGGCCTGGCGGCGGCGATCGCGGCGGCGATACAGGAGACGCGGCGGGAGGAGCCGGACTGTCGGCTGCTGCTCACCGGTGGGGATGGCGCCGCCCTGAGCTTCCTCCTCGATCCTGCCCTGGGAGCTGAGCTGCGGCCCTACCTCTGCCTGGAGGCCCTGGCCGCGCTGCGGCCCGCCCGCGATCAGCCCAGCCCGAGGTCGCTGAGGATCTGATCGGCCATGGTTTCGGCCTTCACCTTCTCGTACACGAGCTCGAGCTTGCCCTCGGCGTCGACCACAAAGGTCTGGCGGAGCATGCCCATGTACTCCTTGCCCATGAACGTCTTGAGGCCGTAGCTGTGGTAGGCCGTCGCTACCGGGCAGGGTTCGGCGTCGGTGAGCAAGGTGAAGGGCAGGGTGTATTTGGCGATGAACTTGCCGTGGCTGGCCGCATTGTCTTTGCTGATGCCCAGCACCCGGATGCCCTGGCTTTCCAGGTCGTTCCAGCGGTCGCGGAAGTTGCAGGCCTCCTTGGTGCAGCCGGGGGTGTCATCCTTCGGATAGAAGTAGATCACCACCCGCTGGCCCCGCAGCGATGAGAGGGTCAGCGGCTTGCCGTCCTGATCGGGCAGGGTGAAGTCGGGGGCGGCATCGCCGATCGCAAGGCCCATGGCTCCATGGCTTTCAGGGACGCCGAGCTTAGGAGGAGCTCAGGGTGCCGATGGGAGCCGGATCGTGTCCCTGGGGCGTGAGGAGGCCTGCAGGGCGGCAGATCGACTGCTCGCGAGCTTGCCGGGCGCTGGCGATGGAAGAGCGTGATCGGCGGTGCGACCGGTCAAGCCCTCGGAGGGACCTCAGCCTGCCGCTTCCGCTCCTTGAGTCTGCGGGGGGTGGCCTGTACAGCGCTGGCCGGCGCCTGGCGCTCCAACCGGCTGCAGAGCAACCGATGGCCCATCGGTTGGGGCAGGACGATCCCGAGCTGCGCGC
>Ga0207941_1000140_pt1 | contig 22560 bp, 35 predicted proteins | sample LakMenEpi13Sep12_FD_150695 | JGI IMG/M metagenome (GOLD analysis project Ga0207941, IMG submission 150695) | Freshwater microbial communities from Lake Mendota, WI - 13SEP2012 deep hole epilimnion (SPAdes) | ecosystem: Environmental > Aquatic > Freshwater > Lake > Epilimnion/Euphotic zone ...
GCGATTGAGCTTCTGCTTGAGGATCGTGAGGCTGAGATCAGTCGTGGACTGCCGCCTGATGCCATGCGCATGCCACTGCAGATCGGATGAAACGCCGCGATCTGGAGCGGAGGCTTCGCATGGCTGGCTGCTGTGCCCAAGCACAACGAAATTAAGGAACCCCTGGCTAGAAAAATCCTCGCCAGCCTCGGCGCGAGTTGAGCCGACGATGACGTGCTGGCGGCGGCACGGGTGCTGGCCCGGCAACAGCGCACCAGCCTGAGGGCCGTGATCAGCGAGCTGGCGCGCCAGGCACTGGTGGAGCCAGCACCAGGCTCCAGCGCTGAAACCCAGGGGTCTGACCATCGCAACGGCCTGCCCCTGCTGCCCTGGAAGGAGACGGGAGCACCGGTGGATCTGGAGCTCGTGAACAACCTGCGCACTGATCCGCCACCCGCAGCATCAGTTCTGGCCGGATTCGCTCAGCCTGCTGGACCACAGCGGGGTGGATGCATCGCGGCTGCTGGAGGCAAGCCAGCTCACCGACACCTACCTGCTGGCGCTGGCGCTGCACCATGGCGGCCGGCTGGTGAGCTTTGATCGCCGCTTGAGCTGCGCGGGGGTGGTTGGCGGCCGCCAGGCCCTGTGGTTGATTGAGGCGTGAGACCGCCAGTCAGCTTGGGCCGCCTCAACACGACCCGATCACGACGAACAGCTGTAGTGCGACACGCCGCCGGCATTGAAGAACTCCCGGGGCTTGAGGCGGACGTAGGTGGCCGCCAGCTCCGCCGATGGCGCCTCGTAGGGATGGCGGAACACCGCCTGCAGCTCCTGGATGCGGCTGGTGTCGCCCTGGGCCGCCTGCTCATAGGCCGGAGCGATCAGCCATTCGCGCCAGGTGATCGCCGGGTTCACGCGCTGCATCGCGGCAGATGTCGCGCGCAGGTCGCCGTTGGCCGTGATCTGATCGCGCCAGCGCCCCAGCCACTGGGTCCAGTGCCGATCGAGATCTTCGGAGCTGAGCTGGTAGAAGCTCTCCTTCAGGACTGCGAGGTGCTCGGGGGTGGCGGCGGCAAGGTCAGCAGCAATGGCCGAGAGCCGGCGGAAAACCATCGTGTAGTCGGCCCGGGAGCGCACCAGCAGCTCCAGCAGCTCGTTGACCAGATCGGCGTCGTAGGCGATCAGGCCGAGCTTGCGGGCCCACATCGCCTCAAGCTCCTGCTGCATCGCTTCGGCGAAACCCTCCCGGATCTCGTCGAGCCTGGCCAGGGCCTCTGGGTTGTCCGCGAGCAGCGGCCGCAGGGCGCTCCAGAACATGGTGAAGTTGGCTTCGGCGGCCTGCGGTTGGTTGAAGAAGCAGAAATGCTCGCCGCCGCCGGTCCAGGGTTGAAAGCGGGGATCGAACAGTTCACAGAAGCCGAACGGGCCGTAGTCGAGGGTGAAGCCAGCTGCGGCGCAGTTGTCGCTGTTGAAGTTGCCCTGGCAGTAGCCAACCCGGATCCAGTTCGCCACCAGAGAGGTGAGCCTTCCGCGGAACAAGCCCGCCAGCTCCACCACCTGATCGCTGAACGGCAGCGCCGCATCAATCTCCGGCCGGTAGTTGCGCGCGATCAGGTGCTGAACGATCAGCCGCAGCTCATTGAGCGCCTCGGGATGGGCCTGCCGGCGCACCCGGCGGGCGAACAGCTCCAGCTGCCCGACCCGCAGAAACGACGGCGCCACCCGGGTGGTGATCGCCGCCGGGTTGTCCACCAGCACGTCGGGATCGAACGATTTGGAGTTCGGCGCGTACCAAGGCCGGCGCACGGTTTCCGACCGCGACACCACCAGCGTCAGCGAGCGGGAGGTGGGAACCCCCAGGGCCTGCATGAACTCCTGCGCCAGAAATTCGCGCACGCTGGAGCGGAGCACGGCGCGGCCATCGGCGCCGCGGCAGTAGGGCGTGGGGCCACCGCCTTTGAGTTGCATCTCCCAGCGATTGCCGTTGAACACGCCTTCGAACACCGACATCGCCCGGCCATCGCCGTAGCCGTTGCCGGTGCCGAAGGGGCACTGCTGGATGTACTCGCTGCCGTAGATCGAGAGGGCATAACCGGTGGCCCAGCCATAGGGCCGCATCGACTCGCTGGCCACGCTGATGTCGCCGGAAAACAGCCGCAGGAATTGCTCGTCGTGGATCAGGGCCTCGCTCAGGCCAAGCTCCTCAAACAAGGTGCTGCTGTGCGCCACGAGCTCCGGCGCAGGGAGCGGCGTGGGGGTCACCGGCACATAGTGCCCCGAGAACACCTGGCGCGGCCGGTGGTCGTGGCCATCCGCTGTGGCCTGAGGATCGGCCTGCAGCGACTCCAGCAGCGAATAGTCGGCCCGTTGGGCAAACGCCGCAAATGTGGTGGTGATGGGCTCTGTTGTCGGCACGGTTTTGGTCACGGGTGTCGGCCCTGGTCTGGCGGCTGTTGAGCTGCCCGGGCGTGCCCGGACCCTGACGTCATCATCCTGGTCAGCCTGGCTTGCTCGATGCGATCAAGGCGCGATCCAGGTGCGATCCAGGTGCGATCACGGATGCTGTCCGCAAAGCGGATGGCCCTTCGCTCCCCAGCATGCCACCAGAACGGAACCATAATGGTGCCCATCAGGCTGAAGCGCTGCCCCGCATGGCGAAAACCCTCACCCTCAAGAATCTGCCGGATGCCCTGCATGCCCGCCTGGCCGCCGCCGCCCGCCGCCACCGGCGCAGCCTCAACAATGAGGCCATCGTTTGCCTGGAAGCGGGTCTCGGCGCCACCCCTGGCTCCGTTGAGCAGCAGTTGGCGGAAATCAGGGCCCTACGCCAGAGCCTTGGCACCCAAAGCTTTGATCCAGCCGACATCGATGCCGCCAGGCGGGAGGGCCGCGCTTGATCGTCGTGGATACCAATGTGCTGGCCTATCTGCTTCTGCCCGGTCCCCGAACGGAGCAGGCGGAGGTCCTGCTGCTTCAGCAGCCTCAGTGGGCTGCACCGCCGCTTTGGCGCAGCGAATGGCGCAATATGCTCACCAGTTATCTGCGGCGCGATCTGCTCAAGCTCCCAGCGGCCATCGCGCTGATGCAGCAAGCCGAAGCGCTTCTGGCAGCCCATGACGAGCCCGTGGCCTCGGAGCAGGTGCTGCACCTGGCCACCAGCAGCGGCTGCAGCGCCTACGACTGCGAGTTCGTGGCCGCTGCGCAACAGCTGGGGGTGCCGTTGGTGACCGAAGATCGCGCCATCCTCACGGCCTTTCCTGGCCTAGCCCGCTCCCTGGATCCGTTCAGCGACGGCAGTCGGTCGGGTTCCTAAGTTGCAACCCCATCCCTCCTGCCACCGCCAGAGAACCCATGAACCCAACCCTTAAAGGTGTGGCCTATGTGAGCGTCTGGGTGGTGCTGTGGGGCACGGCGGCCTCCGTCGCCGATTTCGTGCTGCTGGAACGGGGCGCCTACGAAACCGGCACCACCGGCCAGGGGATCACCTTCGCCTCCTATGGCGTCGCCGCCGTGGTGTTGGCCGTGCGCCTGGCGGGCCGTTTCCTCAAACCGGAGCCCTGAGCTCCCGCCGAAGCCGAGCGCCGCGCCGCTTCAGCCCAACAGCAACCGCAGCCCCAACCCCAACTGACCCACGATGCCTTCACCGGTGAGCAGCTCGCCGACGATCGCCGCCAGGAACCCCAGCATCGCCACCCGGCCATTTAGCAACTCCACCCCAGCCAGGGCGCTGCGGTTCCAGGGCCGTGGGTTGGTCATCGAGGCACCGAAGCGCTCGACGGGTTCGTAGCGGTAGCCGTCGTCGTTGGTCATCCCCCCATCTTGCCTCAGCCTCCAGCGACCGGTGCCAGGTGCCAGGTGCTCATGCCCAGGCCCAAGCCCAGGCCCAAGCCCAGGCCCAGGCCCAGGCCCAGGGGTAGGGGAGGTTGGGCGGGCCTGCCCATCCAGGCGGCTGGGCCGGGTCGGGGTCGTCGGCTCCAGACCGCCGCCCGGATGCTCAGCTGCGCTCCGCGCGGTAATGCCGTTCATCGGCCTCCGCCCGTGCGGCGTTCTCCCAGGGGAACACGATCCACTCCGCCGAGGAGGTGACCTCGACGGCCCTCCACCACTCGGGCTCGGCCTTGCTGATCCACACCACCAGCTCCGCCCCCGCCAAGTCCCGGTGCGGCGCCAGGGTGCGGCCGGTCTCAAACACGTCGTCCACCACCAGGCAACCGGGCTGCGATTCCGCCAGCAACGGCAGCTCCAGCCGGTGGCTCAGAGCCACCGCCAGCACCAGTCCGCCGCGGGGAATGCCATGGATGCCGCTGCAGCGGCGGTCGCCAACCAACTGCGCGATCCGCTCCACGGCTTGGTCGAATTCGTGCCAGTTCAGCGTTCGCATCGGTGGCACCGGCGGCCTGATCTCAACCCGCGTTTCATGCTGCACCCAGGCAGCTCCCCGCCCCCGCCTCTCCTTCGCCGCCTGGACCCCCTATCGGCTCAGCGAAAGCGACTTGGTGCTGGTGCTGGTGCAGTCGGTGCAGCCCGACCGCATCCAGATCGTGCCGATCCCGTTCTGCCCGGTGGCAAGGCCCAGGCCGCGGTGCCCATGGCGGTTTCCAATGCCAGCGGCGATTGGCCGGTGATCGAATACCCCATCCGCGCCATCCGGATTCAGCGCAACGATGCCCTGAAGGGGAATGTGCATGCCCAGCTCGGGCCTGCCTCCCCGATCACCTTCCTGTTGCCGAAGCGATAAGCCCCCGACCCGACCAGCTCGATCAGGGCCGAAGAGCCGCGGGCCTTAACCCGCCAGGGCCGTGAGCGGCTCTATCTCCTGGCCGCCAGTCTTCAGAACTGGCTTGGCAACCCCAGGGTCTGGGCGCCGTAGTGGCGGGTGAGGTCGGATTGAAGCTGCCAGGCCGAGAGCAGCATCTTGGCGATGCGGCGCAGTTCGACCGGATCCTCACAGGAATCGATGGCCCGGGAGCCGGATTCGAGCGTGAACTGGCGGGAAAGGGAGAGGCTGTCCAAGGGGCTTTAAAATCGCAGTGATACAAAACTTTATGCGGGCAGCGGCGGTATCCGTGGCGGGGGATCCGCACACGGATCCCTTCTGCCCATGAGTCCTTTCGCACCCGGCGCCCTCATCGCTGCCGCGTGCCGGTGGGGGCGGTCTGCCGGAAGGGTCGGCCGGGGTAAGCAAGGCGACCGCAGCGGCGTGAGTCTGCCGCTAGGTGTGGATCCTGCGGCAGCCATCCCCTCTCATGAACTCCGACCTCTCCATCCAGGAACTCACCCAGCGGTTCGCGGACGAGCTCGCTCAGCGCAGCCGCCAGCAGCTGGATCAGGCCCACGCGGAAAACTACCGTCTCCAGGCCGATCTGGCCAGCGAACAACAACGGGGAAACGAGCTTCAGGCCAGGCTCACCGAGACCCTGGAGCGGCTGATGCGGCTGGAGCAGGAGCTCGACCGGGAACGGGAGGCCCGCCAGCGCTCAGACCACGAGGTGGCCACGATTCACGCCGCCATCGCCCACCAGCTGGAGAGCGCCGAGCAGGAGCAGGCCGCCCTCGAGGCCGCTGAAGCCGAGCGGGAATGCCAGCACCGGGAGCAGCTCGAAACCCTGCGGCTCCAGCTCACCCAGGAGCGGCTGCGACGCGAGGCGTTGCAGCAGCGCGTGGAGGCCCTGCGCAGCGCCGCCGCGGATCTCTTCTCGATCGATCTGGCCGCCGGTTCTGCGGCGACCGCGGAGCCAGCCCTGACGCCCCCTTCCCCTTGTGGTGTGGCGGGCTGATCCGCCACCGCCGCTGGCAACCGCAGTCCAGACCGGCCCGGTGCCCGGGGAACAGCGGCGATAGCGGAGCAGCGGCCCGGGCTGACAACCCGGTGCCGGGCCCTCAGGCTGGAACCATCCCCGCGCTTCGTCGCCTTGGCTGATCAACTCCGGATCCGGGCCACATACACCATCGCCGTGCTGCTGCCGCTGCTGTTGATCGGCGCCGGCGCACTGAAGGCCGCCGAGGTCACCGCCGAGTCGATCATCGACCAGGCCAGCGCCCTGCGGGACGCCTCCTCCCGAGTTCCCGCCGGCGCCCGCGTGCTCAGCAGCGATTGCAGCGACATCGCCCTGCCGGGTCTGTCGTTCCGCTATCGCTGTTCTGTGCGCTACGACCCGGCCACGCCCCGTCCCGGCACGGCGCCGGCCCCTGGCGGCACTCCCTGAGCAGCGGCTCCCCGCAGCGGGGCCGCGGGCTGCCGGGCGGGGCCTGCCGCTGCGGCCGCCGCCGGCTACGTGAGCGGGGATATCCAGGTGCCCAGCACCCTTCCCCTGAAACTGCCCTGCGAACTCGCGCCGGGAGGCGAACTAGCTCCGGGAGGCGAACCGCTGGAGGCCTGCCGGTCGAGCCAGGAAGGGCTGATCGCCCGGCTCGAACGCTTGCTGCACTCGAACGCTTGCTGCAAAGGATGGGAACCCCTGCGGTGCGGCAGCGGCCCGATGCCGTGGCCAGGGCTTGGTGAGTGACACCGCAAGCCGGATCGCGAACTTGAGCCTCCCGGGGAGATCAGCCTGGCTGCCCCCACCCTTGCGGGCCCCACCCTGGCGGCAGCCGGCCTGGCCAGCGATGGCGGGCCGCTCCGCCTGTACCGGGCCTACGGCCTCGACATGGATGATTACGGCAACGGCTACTCCGGTGTCTGCAGCGGCTCCACACCCTCCCCATCGGCGCCGTGTAGGTGGATCACTGCCTGATCGACGCCTGCAGGCAGGCGCGCGCGTGGTGATCGAGGGGGTGGAATGGCTGGAGCAACGCCACACCCCCTGAACCTGGGGTGCCGCCTCGGCCAGGGGATTCTCTTTTCGAAACCGTTCCAGGCCGAGCAACTCGATTATTTTGCTCAAGGCCGCCGTAAGAATCCGCTCAAGGTTGCCGGAATCTACTCAAGACCGCCGGAAGGATCTGCTCAAGGCCGCGGGAACCCTGGCCGGCAAAACCGTCGCAGCGGGAGCCCGAGCCGATGTCGAATCATGCCGTCCCGGCGAGCCATCGCAGCAGATCGCGGAAATCCGTACCGCTTAGGGCCCGGATCGGCATCGACGGACACATGCACCCCTGTTCACGATGCTTTACAGTAACTTCAAGTTTCGTAACCAACGAACTCCAATGGCTGACTCCACCACCCCCCGCTTCGGTTTTGTTGCCTTCGCTGAGACCTGGAATGGCCGTCTGGCCATGCTCGGCTTCGTGATCGGCCTCGCCACCGAACTGCTCACCGGCCAGGGCATCCTCGGCCAAATCGGCCTGGGCTGAAGTCCGGCCTTGGGGGGGCCCGATGGCCCCCCGCTCAAAACCCTGCGGATCCGGCCCCAGCCCAAACCGCCCCAACCCCCGGCCTCGACCGGGAATTTTTTTGGCCCTCCTGCCCGCAGCCTTGAGGCGGTCGCCGGGCGGCGTGCGGGAATGCGGCAGCGGCTCCCCCGCTTCCGGGATGGGGGTCCTAAATTGATCATTCCTTGGCGTGGAGATCCGTGCCCCTGCCTGGTCCCCTGAGCCACCTTGACGGCCCGACCCTGCTGCTCTTCGGCCTCTATGCCGGCCTGGCCGGTGTCTACCTCGTTGCGGTCCCTCTGGCCCTCTACTGGTGGATGGGCCAGCGCTGGACCCGCATGGGCAAGATCGAGCGCACGGCGGTCTACGGGCTGGTGTTTCTCTTCTTCCCGGGCCTGATCCTGTTCGCCCCCTTCCTCAACTTCCGCCTGCAGGGTCAGGGCGAGTCCGCGGCGTGACCCGCGCTCAGGCCCTGCTACTGGGGTTCGCCCTGCTGGGACTCGGTGCTGCAGGGTATGGGCTCTTCCAGGCCAGCGGCCTAGAGGGATTCAGTCCGGGCATCGCCGCTTCGGCCCTGGTGCTGCTGCTCGTGCTCGGCTGGACCGGCACCTACCTGGCCCGGGTGGTGACCGGCAGGATGACCTTCTCCGAGCAGCGCAGGATTTACAGAAAGACTTACGACGCCCTCACCACGGCCGAACTCCAAGCGCGCTTCGATGCCCTGCCGGCCGAAGCGCAGGCTCGGCTGCTGGCGGAGCTCGAGGGCGACAGTCGCGACGCCACGGCTGTCGACGCCACGACGGCTGTCGACGGCACGACAGCTTTCGACGCCACGACGGCTGCCGACGCAACGACCCCATAGGCTCGCCAGCACCGCCTGCCCCACACCCGGTCCGATGGACGCCGCCGCTCCCGGGATCAGCTCCCCGCCCTCCTCAACGCCGCCCTCCTCAACGCTGATTGCCCGACGCTTCAGCGCTATCCGGGCGCAAGAACGCTGCGCCTTGATGCCCTTCCTGATGGCTGGCGACCCGGATCTGTCCACCACGCGCGCGGCCCTGCTGGCCCTGCAGCACTCCGGGGCCGATCTGATCGAGCTGGGGATCCCCTACAGCGATCCCCTCGCCGATGGCCCCGTGATCCAGGCGGCCGCCGGCCGCGCCCTCGCCGCGGGCACCACACCTGGAGCCGTGCTGGCCATGCTCGCCGACCTGCGGGGCGCATTGACCACGCCGGTGGTGCTGTTCACCTACAGCAACCCCCTGCTCAACCGCGGCATGGACAGCTTCTGCCGTGAGGCCGCCGCCGCCGGCGCCGCTGGTCTGGTGGTGCCGGACCTGCCCCTGGAGGAGGCCGAAAAGCTCTCCGCGATCGCCGCTTCCCACGGCCTTGACCTGGTGCTGCTGGTGGCGCCCACCACCCCCCCTGAACGCATGGGCCGCATCCATCGGGCCAGCCGCGGCTTCACCTACCTGGTGAGCGTGACCGGCGTGACCGGGGTGCGCAGCCGTTTGGAGGCCCGGGTGGAACCCCTGGTGCGGCAGCTCCAGGAGCTGGGTTCCACGCCGGTGGCGGTGGGCTTCGGCATCGCCGGCGTCGAGCAGGCCCGCGAAGTGCGCCGCTGGGGTGCCGATGGAGCGATCGTGGGGAGCGCCCTGGTGAAGACCATGGCGGCCGCGGTGGCGGCCGGCGAGGATGGAGCCGCTGCGGCCGGTGCCTTCTGCCGGGAGCTGCGGCAGGGACTCGACGATCAAGCCATGACCATGTCCGAGCAGCCCGATGGCGTGAGCTCCAGCCAAGCCTCCCCTGGGGAGCCGCCCGCCAGCGCCGCCGCTGACGCCGACCAGCGGGAACTGGAACGGCTGTTCGCCTTCCTGGGCAGGATTCAGGCGGAGCCGGAGCTGCGTGAGCAGATCAACTGGATGCAGACAGCCCTGGAGGTCAGCGAGTTGGCTGCGGCCGAGGGGCAGCCCTTCCGCCCTGAAACCCTGATCGCCCTCCTGCAGCGCGCTCAGGAGGCCCCCAGCAGCCGAGTCGGACTGATGGATGAAAAACTGATCCGCATCTACCTGCGGCGTGACTCGCTGCTCTGAACCAAAAGCACCCCACGGCCACCATGAAATTCGTTCTCTGGGGCACTTACTGTGCCGATGCTCTGCAACGCCGCACCCCCTTTCGCGAAGAGCATCTCGAGGGGCTGCGGCGCCAGCAGGAGGAGGGCGTGCTGATCACCCTGGGTCCCACCGAAGGCAGCACCCATGTGTTCGGGATCTATGAGGCGGAGAACCAGGCGGCGGTGGAAGCCCTGGTGCACAACGATGTCTACTGGCGCAATGGCATCTGGACCGCTGTTGAGGTTCACCCCTGGATCCAGGCCTTCTGAAGGCCATCCATGGCGCAGCCGCGAACCACGGAACCGGGCTGCGCCCCCCTGCCCGGGCCAGCCCGCCGAACAGAGCCCAGAAGGATCGCCAATAAAAAAGGACCGGCCTGAGCCGGTCCCGAAAAGTGAAGGGGGAAGGCCGAAGCCTTCCCAGCTGATCACCAGAGGCCGCGGATCGGCTCAGGAGCCGGAGCGGGCTCAGGCATGGGGATCGGAGCGGGGGCAGGGGCGGGAGCCGGCTCGGGAGCAGCAACCACCACCACGGGGGGGGCAGCGAAGCGGTAGCGGAAGCCCAGCTTGGCGCCGAAGTCGCTGTAGGAGGTGAAGTTGATGGTTTCGAACTGGGGGTTGCCTGTGCCGGAGTAGGTGCCTTCGGCGTAGACATCCCAGTTGTAGGCCAGGGCATAGCTCACACCAGCCTTGGCTTGCCAGCCAAACAGACCCTTGTTGTGGTTGCCGGTGCGGTAGCCACCGACGTCGAAGCTGGGGGTGCTCAGATTGCTATAGCCGACGCCACCACCGATGTAGGGGGTGAAGCGGCTGAACGGCAGCACATCCCAGTAGGCGCTGAGCATGATGTCGTTCTTGTTGACCTTGCCGCCGGCGCTGAAGGTGGTGCTCAGATCACGGCTGACGATCGAATCGAGGCTGGGGGCGGAGTAGCCGTAGGTGAGTTCGGTGCGGATGGCGCCGAAGTCGTAGCCGATACCGCCATCAACGGAAAAACCACCATTGAGGTTCGCGACACCCCGGGGCTGGCTGGTTGCCGCCATGGGAGCTTCGTTGGCAAAATAGTTCATGTTGCCCGGCCAAACGGCACCAGCACCCACGGTGAGGTACCAGCCGTTCACGGATTCAACCTCGACCACCTCGACGGTGGTGGTGGTGGTGCCGAAGCCCTGGGCCACGGTGGTGGGGGCGACGACAGGAGCGGTGATCGGGGCTTCGGGGGCGGCCATCACAGGGGCGCCGAGGAGGGCACCGCTGGCGGCGGCAAAGCCGAGGCCACGAAGCACCGACTTGCGAATGCTGTTGGTCATTGTGGAAAAGGTTCTCACACCGCAGCCTGTCTAGTTAGCGGCAGCGGTGGATACATCTTGGGATGGACACTGATCGCCGTGGCACAGCTGAAATCCAAGCGAAGCACAGTGCCGCAAAAGCAATCCTTACCCCTTTCTCGCCGACCTTGGCGGCTTGGCTCCTCCCCGTAGCCAGTAAGGAAAGCCGGCGGCCTGCCCGGGCGATCACTAGAAGCCGCGGATCGGGGCGGGAGGTGGAGCGGGCTCTGGTGCCCCACTCGCCGAGAAGCTTGTCTATGCCTTGCCTCTGTCCCGTGCCCTGGGCGGCGATCCGGGGCAGTTCGGGGGGACCTTGGATCCCCTGGCTGAACTGGTCCTGGCGCTTCAGGGTCCAGATCTTCTGAGCGGCGGGCAAAAAAAAAGACCGGCCAAAGCCGGTCCAGAAGGGATGGTGAGGGGAAAGGCCGGAGGGCCTTGCCGAGGCGATCACCAGAGGCCGCGGATCGGTTCAGGAGCCGGAGCGGGCTCAGGCATGGGGATGGGAGCGGGGGCAGGGGCTGGAGCCGGTGCGGGCTCGGGCACCACCACCACAACGGCGGGTTTGGCGAACCGGTAGCGGAAGCCCAGCTTGGCGCCAACGTCCTGATAAGAACCGAAGTTCACATTCTCGAATTGGGCATTGCCGGTGCCGGAGAAGGTGCCTTCGGCGTAAACATCCCAGTTGTAGGCCAGCGCATAGCTAAGTCCAACCTTGGCTTGCCAACCAAACAGCCCCTTGTCGTGATAAGGGGGGTTGTAGTAGCTGCCGCCATTGAAGCTGGGGAATTTGAGGTCGGAGTAGCCGATACCACCACCGATGTAGGGGGTGAAGCGGCCAAACGGGATCACATCCCAGTAGGCACTGAGCATGATGTCGTTCTTGTCGATCCTGCCGCCATCGCTAAATGAGCGGCTGAGATCACGGCTGACGACCGAATCGACGCTGGGTCCAGAGTAGCCGTAGGTTAGTTCCGTGCGGATCGCACCGAAGTCGTAGCCGATACCGGCGTCAACGGAAAAACCAGCATTTTGCTCCAGGACACCCCGGGGCTGGCTTGTAGCCGAGAGGGGATAGTTGTTGGCCCAATAGTTGATGTTGCCGGGCCACACGGCGCCAGCGCCAACGGTCAGGTACCAGCCATTGACCGACTCCACTTCAACCACGTCAACCACGGTGGTGGTGCCTGTGCCATAGCCCTGGGCCACGGTGGTTGGGGCGGCGACGGGGGTTTCGGGGGCTGCCATCACAGGGCCGCCAATCAGGGCGCCGCTGGCGACAGCAAAGCCGATGCCGCGAAGAACCGACCTGCGAATGCTGATGGACATTGGAAAAAAGTTCTCACACCAGCCCTTGTCTAAGCAGTTGACAAAGCCAATACATCTATTGATGGACAGTGATGACCTTGGCACAACAAGATTGAAACGGTTTGCGGCCAGAAATCTGATCGGTTTCTAACGCGCCACGCAAGGCGATCTCCCTCAGCGACGGGGCCAGCCGAGCTCGGCCTGCTTCCACACCCAGGCCCCCACGGCATCAGGCCCACCTTCACCCAAAACCTTCGCGTAGCCAGACATCTGGCCCTTCCCATTGGCGGCGATCCGGGCGACATCTGCCGCGCCCTTCACCCCTTCCCTGAGCAGATCCTGCCGTTTGAGGGTCTTGTTGCGGCGTATCACATTGCCACCGTTGAGATGGCATCCGGCGCAGTGGTTTTGAAACAGGACACCGCCCCGTTGAAGCACCACCACATCGGTGCTGGCTCCCCAGGCCGGGGTGCTCCACAGCAGGGCTGCCAAACCGATCAGCAGCACGAGCAGCACGGCCCCAATCCGGCGAACCAGCTTGGTTCCAACGTTATCGAGGTGCGGAGGACCCTGGGGTACCTCGCCCTGGTGGGCGCCAATATCGGCTGGGGAGGGAGTTGTTGCCAAGCTGGAAGGCGGCAGGGCCTGGGGGTTGGCCATCGCGAAATCCTGGCTGAGGCATCGATCCAGACTAGGAGCAGTGGGAGCGATGCGCTCCGTGATGACCCATCCCCCCGATCCCCCCCACGGGCAATGCGATGCCCCGCTGCCGCACCTGCGGCCGCTGGTGCCGGCCGATGGCGACCAGGTGGCGGAGGTCTACCGCGATGCCGTGCTCAGCCAGGCCGGGACCCTCTACAGCCCTGAGCAGGTGAGGGCCTGGGCCGCCCATGGCGCAGCCGACCACGGCCCCTTCCGGGAGCCGCTGCTTCGGGGCTTCGGCCTGGTGAGCTGCGGCGGTGCCGGGGGCGGGGAGGTGGAGGCCTTCGGCTTGCTGGATCCCCCCGACCGCCTGGCCCTGCTCTACTGCCGGGGCCGCTCGGCTCGCCAGGGCAGGGCCACGGCCCTGCTGGGGGCCCTCGAGGCCCACGCCCGGAGCCAGGGGTACCGCCGGCTGCGCACCGAAGCGAGCCAGTTGTCGCGGCCCCTGCTGGAGCGAAAGGGCTGGCAGGTGGAGGCCGAGGAAACCGCCTTCTACGCCGGGGTGGCCTTCCAACGCTGGCGGATGATCAAGGAGCTGACCTGATCCCGCCGGCGCCGGGCGGACACCCCATGGCCGAAGCGGACCTGCAGCGATTCCTCAAGAAGGTGCGGGATCTGCAGGCCTTCGTGGCGGCCAGCGAGACCGATCCGGCCCTGCGGCAACGGCTTCGCGACTGCAGCAACCACCAGGAGGTGGTGAATCTGGCTGCCGCCCAGGGCTTCGAGATCGGCCGACGCTGGGGCGAGCTGGGCGCCAGCCAGAGCGGAGAGAGCAGCCTGCTCGCCGGTCCCGCCCCCGCCACCGGCCACGAGAGTGTTTCGGTGCTGTGGCAGGGGCCGCTCTGGCGGCTGGAGCGAATCCACTCCTGCGGCGCCTGCAGCCCGGAGGGCTTCTGGTACGACCAGAGGGAGCATGAATGGGTGTGCCTGCTGCAGGGCGAGGCCCGCCTCAGCTTCGAGGACGAAGAAGCGCCACGCTCCTTAAAGCGAGGCGACCAGCTCTACATCGCGCCCCACCGCCGCCACCGGATCGAGAACACCGATGGCGGCAGCGGAACGATCTGGCTGGCCCTGTTCTGGTGGGAAGCCGCCCCCTGACCCCCGGATTCAGGGCTTGAAGGGGGTGTACTGGGGCTTGGCCTGGGTGTCGCCGGGAGGATTCTCGATCTTGGTGTCGCAGGTGATGCTGCCGTCCTTGGGGTTGGTGACGCAATTGGTGGCCTTCACCTTCGAGGCTGGCCCCACCTTGCTGCCGGGTTTGAGCAGAAAGCTCTCCGACTGGGCCAGGCCGGGCTGAGCCACCAAGGCGACCCCGGCCATGGCGAGGGCCAGGAGCAGGGTTCCGGTTGCCGGGGCCGGACGCATGCGCCGCGGCAGGGCAGGGAAGGAGATCCGGTGAACGGAAGCCATGGGGAAACGCATCAGAGGGGGTTCGGGGCGGATCGTGGGGGCTGGCGGGAACTCCCGTGGCGCAACTTATCGCGATCCCTAGGTGGCGCAGGGGTCAAGCATCGGAGCCGGTTTCCAGACGGATCTGCTCCAGCAGCAGATCCAGCTGGCCAAGGGATTCATCCAGGAGCTCGGAGCCCCCACTGCACTCAACGCTGCCTGAATCCTCGTTGTGCCAAAGGTCCTCGATGCCGCACAGCCGCTGGGCCAGGGCCGTGAGGCCCTGCTGGTTGTGAATGCGCTGCAGCTCCTCGATCAGCACCGGCATACGGATCGAGGAGGTTCGCAGGGCCCGCCTCAGGTCCGCCTGAGTCCGTCCCGTATGGCGCAACCAGTCCTTGAGGAAGGCCTGGAGGTCATCGAGCTGATCGGTGCTCAGGGGGAGGCTGGGGGAGGGCATCGCGGCGGGGCGGCGCTAGCGGGTGGGTGGGAACCAGCTGTCCAGTCTGCGCTGCGCCCGCAGCTTGATCTCGGGCGTGAGGTGCCGGGCGCACAACCCCAGCAGGGCCGTGAGCGCCACCATGTCATCGCCGAAGCCCGCCACCGGAATGAAATCCGGGATCAGATCGAAGGGGAGCACCAGATAGGTGAGTGCCGCCAGCACCGTGATCCGGGCCTGGTGGGGGGTGGCTCCATCGATCAGGATCTCGAAACATTCGAGTGCCGGACGGGCCAGGGTGCGGCCGGCCCGGCGCAACAGCCGGACCAGCAGGGCCTCATCCACCACCGTGCTTTCGAGCACCTCAGCCTGCAGGGTGGTTTGGCCGTTCGGGCCCGCGGCCGAAGAAGCGGCGGACATGGTGATCTCCTCTGGGGGCGCGCCACATGGGCGACAACGGAGTCAGTCTCGGGGCAAGGGCCCAAGCGGTACAGAAGGGTTGTCCCCACGGCCCGGGTCGGTTCTCTGCCCCTTCAGGGTGTTGGCCTTCGCCCTACTCGTCCACCATTCCGCTTTCCACGCCCGCCCGGCGGAGCTTGCGCAGGGCCCGCTGCACCACCTGGCGGCAGTATTCACGGCTGCAGGAGAGCTGGCGGGCCACCTCGGCGAGGGTGCGCCATTCATTGGTGCCATCGAGCCCGAAGCGCAGCATCACCACCGAGCGCTCCTTGGGGGTGAGGTTGGCCCGCTCCAGCAGCATCCACACCGAGGCACTGCGTTCGGCCAGCTCGGCCCGCTCCATCGGCGGCATCTCCTCGCTGGCCAGCACATCCACCAGTTCGGAGGGATCGGCCTTGGAGCGCACCGCGCCCTGGAGGCTCACGGTCACACTGCGCAGCTCGCAGGCCAGCAGTTCCTCCACCTCCTGCACGGGCACCTCCAGGGCGCGGGCGAGCTCGGAGGAGCTCGGAGCGATGCCGTTGGCCTGAAGATGGCGCGCCTTGGCGGCCCGCAGGCGGGTGAGCTTCTCATTCACGTTCACGGGAATCCGGATCGTGCGGCTCTGGGTGGAGAGGGCCCGGTTGAGGCCCTGGCGAATCCACCAGTAGGCGTAGGTGCTGAAGCGATGGCCGCGGGTGGGGTCGTACTTCTCCACGGCGCGGGTGAGGCCGATCGTGCCCTCCTGAATCAGATCCAGCAGGTCCAGCCCCTTGCCCTGATAGCGCTTGGCCAGATTCACCACCAGGCGCAGGTTGGCCGTGATCATCTGCTGCTTGGCCCGCTCGCCGGTGCGCAGGGTGCGCCGCTCGAGATCGTCGTACTCGCAGGCCGGACCACTGCCGCCGGCGACGCTGCAACGTTCCTGCAGGGTCACCATCGCTTGCACCTTTCGCCCCAGGGTGAGCTCCTGCTCAGGGGTGAGGAGCTGGTGGCGACCGATCTCACCGAGAAATGCACTCAGAGAACTCGCCATGGGCCTTTACACACTTGTAAGAACCTAGGCTTTTTTAGCCAGATTTAATCAACCAGCAGAAAGGCTTCCAAGTTTGGAAACAGTTTTGATTTCCTTCCATTTTGCTTCGGGTTCATGGAGCAAATCTGGCGGTGTGGAGAAGGAAACAAAAGCTTCAGATTGCCGTCATTTTTACTCCCGATTCCCTCCCTTTTTCCCCGCCGCCCACCAGCCCAGCAGCGGCCCTCTGCCTTGACCCGCTACCGTCTGGCGGCCACTGACTACCCCGCAGATCCGCGCATGGTTGCCTTCGCCGCGATCCCCACACCGGTGCTCACCAGCGCGGCGGTGGCCTACGGCCACTACCTCAGCTTCATGCTGTGCTTCGGCGCCCTGTTGCTGGAGCGCTTCCTGATCCGGGCCGATCCCGACCGCCGCACCGCGATCACGATGGTGGTGGTGGATGTGGTGTACGGCATCGCCGCCCTCACCCTGTTGCTGAGCGGCATCGCCCGGGTGCTGCACTTCGGCCAGGGAACAGAGTTCTACACCTCCAATCCCCTCTTCTGGTGGAAGGTGGGCACCTACCTGGCGGTGGGTGCTCTCTCCCTGTACCCCACGATCACCTACATCCTCTGGGCGATCCCGCTGCGCAAGGGGGAGCTTCCCAAGGTGAGCGAGTCCCTCGCGGGGCGCCTGCGCCTGGTGCTCACGGTGGAGCTGGCCGGGTTTGCTGTGATTCCCCTGATGGCCACCCTGATGGCCCGGGGCGTGGGACTGCCGGCGGCGTGAAGCCGGCCACCCTGGCAGCCTACCTCCTACCGATCGGGGGTGTGCTACAGGGATCCGCGGCCCTAGCTCTCCAGCACCAACCTGCCCTTCACCAGCAAGCCGGCAGCCCCTGCCCCCAGGCCCTGGCGACCAGAGTTCTGGAATCCACCAGCCTGGTGCAGGCTCCTCCGCAACCCGGAGCTCCTGGCTACGCCGACCGGCTGGCCACCACCCCCCTCGGCTGGCCGCGGCTCCAGCATTGGTGCGTGTGGATCGAGCCAACCCTGCCCGCCACCAGATCTGGGCCAGCTGCAGCCGATGCGGTGCAGCGGCGCTGGCAACTGGCGGTGATCTCGGCCCTGCAGAGCTGGAAAACTCTGCTGCCGCTGGCCCTGGTGTCCGATCCCGAGGCGGCCCAGGTGCGGATCTGGCGACGGCTGCCCCCCCTGGCCCGGGACGGAACGGGACGGCCCAGGGCGAGCCATGGACGTGCCCTGTTGCGGTTGGTGGCGGTGGAGCGGCATGCCGGCCAGTGGCGGCTGGAACCGGCGGTGGAGGTGCTCATCGGTCCGGGGCAACGGGCCGAGGCGCTACAGGCCACGGCCCTGCACGAATTGGGCCATGCCTTCGGAATCTGGGGCCACAGTGAGGCCCCGGGCGACGTGATGGCCCCGGCCCCCGGACCGGTGCCCGTGCTGGTGCCCTCCGAGCGGGACCGGAGCACCCTGCGCTGGCTGTACGCCCAGCCCACCGCCTTCGGCGGCCCCTTCGTTCCACCCCAGGCTGCGCCAAAGCCAGCCGCTCCCTGAGCGGGCGACAAGGGGCCGATCGATCAGGCGCCGATGCCCTGGCCGCGGGGTGCCAATACCAGGGCCGCCAGGAAGCCGGCCAGTTGCACCACCACCACGGCGGGGCCGGAGGGGAGATCCAGCAGGGCCGAGAGCAGCAGACCCACCACCGCGCAGCCGGCCCCGAGGCCCGAGGCCAGGAGCACGTAGTGGGGAAAGCGGCGGCTCACCAGCCGGGAGGCACAGGCGGGGATCACCACGAAGGCGCTGATCAGCAGCACCCCCACCGCCTTGATCGAGATGGCCACCACCACCGCCAGCAGCACGATGAACAGGAGCCGGTGGCGGCCGGCGGCCACCCCGCGAGAGATGGCGAGAGGTTCATCGAGGGTGAGCAGAATCTGGCTGCGCCGAGTGAGGAACAGATAGGCGCAGGCGCCGATGAGCAGCAGCAGGATCAGGCTGAGGTCGAGCCACGACACGCCCAGGATGTCGCCGAACAACAGGTGTTCGATCCCGCCCCGGTAGCTGCGCACCCGGCTCAGCACCAGCACCGCCAGGGCGAGGGAAGAGGAATACACGATGTTCAGCAGCGCATCGGCAGGGAGGCGGCTGCGGCTGGCCAGCCGGTCGACACCAAGGGCGAAGAGCACCGCAAAGGGCACCAGCACTACGGTGGGATTGAGACCCAGCAGGATGCCGGCGGTGATGCCAAGCAGGGCGGAATGGCCGAGGGCGTCGCTGAAGAAGGAGAGCTGGCGCAGCACCGCGAAACTGCCGAGCACCCCGCCCAGGGCACCGGTGAGTAGCCCGGCCAGCAGGGCCCGCTGCAGAAAGGGAAGCTGCAGCAGTTCCCCCAGGACCTGCGGGGTGCTCATGGCAGCGAGGGACCGCGGCCGTGGTGATGGTGGTAGGGCACGTAGCCCGGGCCGTAGAGGCGCTCCAGCTGGAGGGGGCTGAGGGCGTGGTCGGGGGAACCGGAGCAGCGCAGGCTGCGGTTGAGGCAGAGCACCGCATCACAGGTGCGCCGCACCATCTCCAGATCATGGGAGACCTGCAGGATCGTCCAGCCCTCGCTGCGGCGCAGGCCATAGAGCAGGGTGTGGAACTGGTCGGTGGCCTGGCTGTCGAGGCCGGCCTGGGCCTCATCGAGCAATAGCAGGCTGCGGGGACGCACCACACAGAAGGCCAGCAGCACCCGTTTGAGCTGACCGGTGGAGAGCTCGCTGATCAGCCGGTCGGCCAGGTCGGAGCTGTCGGTGCGGCCGAGGGCGCGGCGCACCGCTGCCGCCCGGCCGGCGCCGGCACGCCAGGGCAGCGCCAGGCCGGGACGATCGAAGCCGAGGCCCACGAATTCAGCCACCGTGAGGGGGATGCGGCCCCGCAGGCTGAGGGTCTGGGGCAGGTAGGCGATGCTGTCGCGCACGGCGACCGGCAGCTGGCCACGGGGGCCAAGGGAATGCCCGAGCAGACGGATCGTGCCAGAGCGGCGGGGCAGGATCCCGAGCAGGGCCTGAACCAGGCTGCTCTTGCCGGCGCCGTTCGGGCCCACCAGGGCGGTGTCGGATTCCGGCGGCAGCGAAAAGCTCACGTCCTCCACCACCGTGGCGCCATCGCGGCACACGGTGAGGTGTTGAACGTCGAGGATTGCGGCCGCCATCGCTCCAGCGTACCGAGAGCACCAACGGCCTCCAGCCCCGTCCTCCCCGGTCCGCACAGTCCGCAGCGGGCACGGCCTGGCCTGGCGGGTCGACGCGGCAGCGCGCCCCTCCAGCTCCGATCGCCGCGATCGCCGCCGGCAGCCCCATCCCAAGCCTCCAGCAGCGGGGATACGGTGACTATTGCGCCTGCCGTGGAGGTCGTTGGCAGCTTCGTTCCCCCTGCCAAGCCTGCAGATTCCGCAGCGGCCATTGGGGGAGCTGCTGCGGATCGTGCAGCGCCGGCTGGAGGCCCTCGACCTGGGGATCACCCGGATCGCCTTCGTGCATCACGAAGCCAGCACCGACCTGCTTTCGACCTCCTGCGAAACGGGCGCGGACGGCGGGCCAACGGGCAGGGATGGCGAGTCGGGGTCGAGCCAGCCCCACTTTGAACCGCGCGCCCTCGCCACCGTTCCCGCCCTCAGCCGGCTGCGGGATCAGCGGCAGGCCCGGGTGCTCAATGACCTCGAGCGGGAGCTGGATCCGAGCTCGGACCACAGCCGCTGGTTGCTGGCCCAGGGCTGGCGCGCCTCACTGACGCTGCCGCTCTTCCACCACAACCGCCTGCTGGGCTTTCTCTTCCTGGATTCCACCCGGGCTGGGGCCTTCGACCCGAGGGCGCTGGCGGCGCTGGAACCCCATCTGGAGCTGCTCCTGCTCAGGATCAGCAATCACTTCAGCGACCTCGCCAGCCTCGATGGCAGCCTGGGGCAGCTGCTGGAGATCGCGAAGCTACGGGATCAGGAAACGGCCACCCACATGGAGCGGGTGTCCCGCTACAGCCGCCTGATCGCCCTGCAACTGGAAACGCAACGTCCGCTCCCCGCCGATTTCAGCGAGAACCTCCGCCGTTTCGCCGCCTTTCATGATCTGGGCAAACTAGGGATTCCGGATCGAATCCTGCTCAAGCCCGAGCCGCTCTCCCGGGAGGAACGGCTGGTGATGCGGAGTCACGTGGTGATCGGCATGGCGCTGGTTGAGAAGCTGATCACGGCGATGGGCCTGGAGGCTGACCCCGGCATCGATCTACTGCGGCAGGTGGTGGCCCACCACCATGAATGCCCCGATGGGAGTGGCTATCCGGCGGGGCTGCGCGGTGAAGAGGTGAGCCTGGCGGGAAGGATCGTGGCGGTGGCGGACATCTATGACGCCCTCACCCAGGCACGGCCGTACAAGCCCGCCTTCTCGGAACCCCATGCGGTGCAGATGCTTCGCACCATGGTGCAAGCGGGCAAGCTGGATGGCGACTGTGTGGACGCTCTGCTGCGCAGCGACGAGCAGCGCCAGGCCATCCGGCTGGGCCACGCCGCAGGGGGGGCCTGGGAGGGAAACCGGCCGCCGGGGCCGGCAGGAGTTCCATACGATCCGCCCATTCCCCCATGCCTGGGTGAGCGCCGATGAGCACCGCGGATTCCCCTGAACCTCGCCGTCGCATCGCGGTGAGTGGTGCCTCCGGCAAGACCGGCTGGCGGGTGGTGCAGGAGGCGATCGGCCGGGGGCTGGCGGTGCGGGCGCTGCTGCGGCCCGGCTCGGCCGTGCCGGAGGGCCTGAAGGGGGCCGAGATCGTGCGCCTGGAGCTCAGCGATGTCCCGTCCCTGGAGGCGGCGCTGCGCGATTGCGAGGCCCTGGTGATCACCACCGGGGCCCGGCCCTCGGTGGATCTGCTCGGGCCGCTGAAGGTGGATGCCCTGGCGATCCGCTCTCAGATCGAGGCCTGCCAGGCCGCAGGGGTGAAGCGGCTGGTGCTCGTGACCGCCCTCTGCAGCGGCCGCCTGCTGCATCCGCTCAATCTGTTCGGCTTGATCCTGGTGTGGAAGGGCCTGGGGGAACGGTGGCTGGCCGAAAGCGGCCTCGACTGGACCGTGGTGCGCCCAGGCGGCCTGAAGGAAGCGGAGCAGGGGATCGAGCGCGAAGGGATCGTGTTCAGCGGAGCCGGCGGCCAGGAGGGCGGCAGCCTGCCGCGGCGCCTGGTGGCCCGGGTCTGTCTGGATGCCCTCGACACACCGGCTTCGATCGGCCGGATCGTGGAGATCACCAGCTCCCCGGGGCGGCCCCAGGACTCTCTGGCGAGCTGGCTGAATCGGCCGCAGGCGGCGGCGGCCTGAAGCAGCCTGAAGCACCTGAAGCATGAGGAGGGCGACGTTGTTAGCAGCGGGATACCTGAGGCAGGTGGCCGCGTTCGGCTATAGCGATCCGGATTCGGCTGAGACCATCGCGCTGGATGTGTTGATCGCCAGCCAGGCCAGGATCGAGCGCCTGGCCCTGGAGCATCAGGATCTGCCGCAGGCCTCCTGATCGGGGTCCAGCAGTTGGTGCAACAAGATCCGCCACAGCGGCGTGACCGGCCCCAGCCAGCGGCCAGCATCGGTGCGGATCCGATCGGCCCCGCCGGCCCCGAGGGCAGCCCGCACAAAGGAGGAGTCCTCCACGATCCACCGCTCCAGGGCAGCGGCCGTGACCTCGATATGAAACTGGAGCCCGAAGGCGCGCGAGCCGATCCGGAACAGCTGCTCAGGGCAGGCCAGGCTCGAAGCCAACAGGGTGGCGGCGGGCGGGAGCTGAATGCGGTCGCCGTGCCAGTGGAGCACCAGCAGACTGGCGGGCAGATCCTGAAGCAGGGGCTCCTCGGCGGGGGAGCGGGTGAAGCTGATCGCGCCGAACCCCACCTCCCGATGGGGCAGCGGTGGATCGCCCACGCTGAGGGGGATGGCGCCACCCCCGGCGGCATGGGCCAACAGCTGGGCGCCGAGGCAGAACCCCAGCAGCGGCCGCTCTTCGGCTAGGGCACGGCGCAGGAGGGACACCAGAGGCTCCAGCCAAGGGAAGGCCGGATCGCCGAGGTCGGCGACGCCCATCGGCCCGCCCATCACCGCCAGGATCTGATCGGGCCGGAGGGCATGCGGCAGAGGATCGCCGGCGAAGGGCCTCAGGATTCGCACCGCCAGGTCCCGTTCGGTGGCCACCTGGGCCAGCAGACCAGGCCCCTCCCGCTCGACGTGCTGGACCACCAGCAGTTCCTGAACCCGGACCATCGCCACGGTGTGGGGAGGGCGGAACGTTAAACCGCCCCCGGCCGGACGGCCGTGGTCACAGGCCGGCCACCACCTGCAGGCGCGCCAGGATTGAGCTTTCTCCCCACACCACCGCATCACTGAAGCGGAAGTTTTCGATCCGCTGCGATGGAGAGTGGAAATAGCTCTGCACACGCAGCTGATCCGACGACACAAACTGCAGCGACAGGTCATACCCCGATCGCTCCACCGACGCCACCTCCGTGCTGCG
>Ga0207941_1000141_pt1 | contig 22488 bp, 28 predicted proteins | sample LakMenEpi13Sep12_FD_150695 | JGI IMG/M metagenome (GOLD analysis project Ga0207941, IMG submission 150695) | Freshwater microbial communities from Lake Mendota, WI - 13SEP2012 deep hole epilimnion (SPAdes) | ecosystem: Environmental > Aquatic > Freshwater > Lake > Epilimnion/Euphotic zone ...
GGGAAAATGGATTCCTGAAAAAGCCCGAGCCATTCGCTTCTAAAAAGCCACATAAAGCTCTATGAGATTCCGTCTGCGTCGAAAAAAAATTGTCGGAAAATAGACATTGAAATTTTCTTGTAACATAAAACAAAAACCCTACCTTTGCACCCGAATTAAAAACAATAAAACAAAATGGCTACAAATAGAACATTTACAATGATTAAACCGGATGCTGTTGAAAACGGACACATCGGTGGGATTTTAAATATGATTACAGAAGGTGGTTTTAAAATCGTTTCTTTGAAATTAACTCAATTGACTCTAGCAGATGCTCAGGCATTTTATGCTGTTCACGCTGCAAGACCATTCTTTGGTGAGTTAGTTGAATTTATGACAAGAGGCCCAATTGTTGCAGCTATCTTAGAAAAAGATAATGCAGTAGAAGATTTCAGAAAGTTAATTGGTGCTACTAATCCAGCGGAAGCTGCCGAAGGAACTATCCGTAAAAAATATGCTACTTCTATCGGAGAAAATGCTGTTCACGGTTCTGATTCTGATGAAAATGCTGCCATTGAAGGTGCTTTCCATTTTTCAGGAAGAGAGATGTTCTAGTCGCAGTCACAGTTTTCAGTCACAGTCGCAATTGACAAAATATCAAAAATCCCTTTTTTAATGTAAAAAGGGATTTTTTTTGACTTTTTAAATTACTTATTACTGTAATACAGACAGAAACTATGACTGAAAACTACCTCAACACCAACTCCTTCACTACATCTTTTCGTAATTCATCGTTGAGCATAATTATGATTTTTTGTTTTCCATGGCTGAGTTCTTCACGCAAAACGGAGGAAGTCAACGTAACATAAAGTGTACTTCCTTTCAAAATTACTTCTTTAGTATAAGTATTCACACCATTTCCCATCAAGTCTTTCCATGCTTTCTCCACGTCAATTTTATCCATGCCAGATTGGAGTTTATTGTTTTCAATAAACACTTTTAGCACATCAGAAATAGTACTTTCGTTACTTAATCGCTTAGCCATTATTTGATAGAAAAAGGGGTAAATCTTTTATAATGATATTCCAAATTCTGTTTATTTTTCAACACTAAAATACTATCTGTTAAAGTTATAATTTCTTCTTTCCATTGTGTATAAGGTGTTTTATAATGAATTCGAAAAATTCCGAAACTGTCTTTGATTTGAATTTCCTCTAACTCATCATTTATTAAAAAAGTGCCATCAAATTGAGGAGTTACTTTTTTTCGAAAACCGATGCTTTCTTTCCATTCAAAATAATCTACTGTTTCATTTATTTTGTATTCTTTCTTTTGACCATCCGGTAATTCAACTTTTTGAATTTCCCAATATCCATTTATTTTAGAAATAGATTCAAGAGTTGCTTTTTCCTGACAGGAAATAAAAAATACTGAAATAAGTATGGAATAAAAAAAGTGTTTCATTGTTTCATAAATAAAAATCTAAAATTACAATTAATTTTGGAGGAATAAAAAGTAAATTTGATTAAACCTTTTAAAGAAACAAAAGTCATAAGCTAGATAAAACTCCTAATCATGAAAAAATATTTTTCCTTTTTGCTAATTTCAATTCTCTTTTTAAATTGCTCTTCAGATTCAGATTCTCCTGAAGAAAACCCATCAGATTCCATGTATTTTCCTCCTATTTCAGGCATAACTTGGGAAACTAAATCGATGGCTGACTTGGGTTGGAATGAAAGCGAAGTACAACCCCTTTTGAATTATTTAGAAGAAAAAAACACCAAGGGATTCATCATTTTGGTGAATGGTCGTATTGTGATGGAAAATTATTTTAACGATCACAACGCCAATTTACCTTGGTATTGGGCAAGTGCGGGAAAAACATTAACCACTGCAACAATTGGTATTGCTCAACAAGAAGGTTTACTTAGTATTAATGATAAAGTATCTGACTATTTAGGAATTGGTTGGACATCAGCACCCACAAATAAAGAAAATTTGATTACTAACAAACATTTACTTTCCATGACATCTGGATTAGATGACACCTTCGGCGATGGGAATGATCCTAGTGACCTACAATATAAAGCAGATGCCGGGACAAGATGGGCCTATCACAATGTATTTGAAAAATTACAAGATGTGATTGCTAATGCTTCAAATCAAACTTTTGATTCCTATTTTACTTCTAAACTTAAAAGTAAAATCGGTATGACTGGAGCTTGGATTGAGAGTGATGAATTTAATGTTTATTGGAGTACAACTAGAAGTACAGCCCGTTTTGGTCTTTTATCATTAAACAAAGGCAAATGGAATTCAGAAGTAATTGTTCCCGAAGCATATATGATGGAAGCGATGTCTACATCGCAAACTATCAATAATTCGTATGGTTATTTATGGTGGTTGAATGGAAAAACAAATTATCGTTTACCACAAACACAATTACAATTTCCAGGAAGTTTAATCCCTAATGGACCGGCTGATATGGTTTGTGGACTTGGAAAAAATGATCAGAAAATTTATGTTATTCCAAGTAAAAAAATGGTTGTTATTCGCTTGGGAGATGTTGCAAATCAGGACAATCCGACCTTTGCACTTTCAGGATTTGACAACGAATTATGGCAAAAAATTAACGCTGTAATAAATTAGTTTCCGTATTTATTTTGAAGAAAATAAACCCAATCGTACTCATAATATCGAGTAATAATTATTAATAGGACACCAAGAATAGCAATTGCCCAAGAATATTTTTTATAAATCACGGTATAAGCAGTCCAAATTCCGAAAATCATAAAAGGAATTGCCATAACAACATTTGGAATCATCCAGGCTCCACGAGCAATTGCAACCGATTTTAATAAAACAAAAAAGAAACAGTATACTGAAACAATCTTGGTTAGGGATACTAAATACTTATTGAAAACTTTAGGCTCTTGTTGTTCCATTATTTAAAAAAAGAGTCTACAAACTCATATTTGTTAAACACTTGTAGGTCTTCAATACATTCACCTACACCAATATATTTAACAGGAATTTGGAATTGATCTGAAATCCCAATTACAACTCCGCCTTTAGCTGTTCCGTCTAATTTTGTTACAGCTAAGCAAGACACCTCCGTAGCAGCAGTAAACTCTCTAGCTTGCTCAAAAGCATTTTGTCCGGTTGAACCATCCAATACTAATAACACATCGTGTGGAGCATCGGCTACCACTTTTTGCATGACTCGTTTCACTTTAGTCAACTCATTCATTAAATTCACTTTATTATGCAAACGACCGGCAGTATCAATAATAACTACATCAGCTCCTTGTGTAACGGCACTTTGTAATGTATCAAAAGCAACAGAAGCCGGATCACTGCCCATTTGTTGCTTCACTATTGGCACACCTACTCTATCCGCCCAAATTTGCAATTGGTCTATAGCTGCAGCTCTAAAAGTATCAGCAGCTCCTAAAACCACTTTATATCCTGATTTTTTAAATTGATAAGCTAATTTGCCTATAGTTGTGGTTTTACCAACGCCGTTTACACCTACAACCATAATAACATAGGGTTTTTTATTTGATGGAATATCAAATTCTGTCGCTTCACCGGAATTGGTTTCTGATAATAATCCGGCAATTTCTTCTCGAAGAATTTTATTGAGTTCATCAGTACCCAAGTATTTATCACGAGCGACGCGAGCTTCAATTCGAACAATAATCTTTAATGTAGTTTTTACACCTACGTCAGAAGAAACTAACACTTCTTCTAAATTATCCAATACATCGTCATCAACAGACGATTTACCGGCAACTGCTTTAGTTAGTTTTGCAAAAAAGGAAGTTTTAGTTTGCTCTAGGCCTTTGTCTAATGTTTCCTTTTTTTCGGATGAAAATATTCGTTTGAAAAAACTCATATTCTGATTTTTTAATATTTTTTATTCTGAGAACAAATATAAAAATAAAAAAGCTACTCTCAAGGAAAGTAGCTTTTACTATAATGGGATAAAGTAAATTATTTCTTAGTTAAGAAAGAATCTACTAGCTCAGGAGCCATTACAGATTCAACAAAAGTATATGCTCCAGTTTTTGGAGATTTTACCATTTTAATGGCTTTTGTTAATCTTTTTGACGCTGTTTGTAATGTTGCTACGGTTTTCTTTGCCATTTCTTATCTTATTTAATTTCTTTATGAATAGTTACTTTTTTCAAAATAGGATTAAATTTTTTAATCTCTAATCTGTCAGGAGTATTCTTTTTGTTTTTCGTTGTAATGTAGCGAGATGTTCCCGGAACACCTGAGTTTTTATGCTCTGTACACTCTAAAATTACCTGAATTCTATTGCCTTTCTTTGCCATTTTTCTTTATTTTTTAGAGTTGAATTAAGATATAAAACCTTTTGCTTTAGCGTCTTTCAACACAGCAGACAACCCTTTTCTATTAATCGTTTTAATTGTAGACGCTGCTACTCTTAAAGAAATCCATCTGTCTTCTTCAGCAAGATAGAAACGTTTTTTAACTAAGTTCACAGAAAATTTTCTCTTAGTTTTGTTCATCGCGTGAGAAACATTGTTTCCTACCATCGCTCTTTTACCTGTAAGGTCACAAACTCTTGACATTATGCTTATCTTTTATCGTTATTCAAAATCAGGGTGCAAAGAAACAAAAAAGTAATCTATTACACAAACAAATTTTAGTAGTTTTTTAAAATTTCTTTCAGAAGCATTTCAAGTCCTTTATTTACTGCTCTATCAATTACTTTTTGACGCGGTTGACCAAAGTTAAATTGCTCTGAAAAAACTCCGTTTGGAGTTGCTATAGCTACACAGACTGTTCCCAAAGAAGCATCAGCATCTCCTTTAGAAGGTCCGGCATTTCCGGTGGTTGCAACAGCAAAATCAGACCTCAAAACTTTCTGTACACCTAACGCCATTTCTTCTGCAACTTGAGTACTCACTACAGAGAAAGCATCAATTGTAGATTGTTTCACGCCAAGTAAGGAAACTTTAGTGTCTGTTGCATAAGAAACAATACCACCTCGAAAATAATTGGATGAACCGGAAATTGAAGTAATTATTTCGGATATTTTTCCACCTGTACAACTTTCGGCGGTAGAAAGTGTAAGCCCTTTTTGGGATAATAATTCCCTTAAAACCAACTCAATACTTTCATCTTCTTCAAAGCCTACGATGATATCGCCAATAATTTCAACTAGCTTTTCAACTAAATCATTAATAGTTGTTTGCAATATACTTTCATTTGGACCTCTTGCCGTTAAACGCAAACGAACACGTCCCGGATTAGGTAAATAAGCTAATTTCACAAAACCGGGCAAATTATCTTCCCAAGTTTCGATACGTTCCGCTACGATGCTTTCACCTTGTCCGTAAGTTAGAATCGTTTTGTGCAATATGTATGGTCGCTTATATTCACTTACAATTTTCGGAACTAGTTCATTGGTGACAATAGCTTTCATCTCATAGGGAACACCGGGTAAAGAAACAAAGACAGTCTTTTCTTTAGTCATCCACATTCCGGGTGCGGTCCCGAATTGATTTTGTAAAACAATTGCTTTTGATGGAAGTAAGGCTTGATCACGATTAACTTGAGAAACATTAAAATTCATTTTAGTAAAAAGTGCTACAATATGATTTTCTACTGTTGAATTTCGCTGCAAAGTATCCTGAAAATAATCACAGAATGTTATTTTAGTTAAATCATCTTTTGTTGGTCCCAAACCACCTGTAATAATGACAAAGTCTACTTCATTCTGCACCTTCGCGAAGGTTTCCAAAATGTGGCTTTTATCGTCGCTGATGGAAATCATTTCATGTATTTGAATGCCAATTTTATCCAATGATTTAGCTATAAAACCGGAATTAGTGTCGGTAATTTGTCCGATAAGAATTTCGTCTCCGATGGTGATGATAGTTGCTTTCATTTTTTGAGGTGCTGAGTTGCTGAGTGACTGAGTTGTTGAGGTTTTTTTTTGCTAAATCACTTAGCGACTTAGGAACTCAGATTCTCAACGACTTTTCTAGCCCGGATAGTAGCGGAAAGCCCGGAGCTAAAAAAACTAATTTTTCTTGTCAAAAAAGAGCGACCAAGGGAAGCTACTTTTTGGCTAAGAAAAACAGGTTTTTTAGTGAGGACTTGTAGTGAATAGCCGGAATAGCTTTTTATAAATCGAAATCTTTGTTTATTTCTTTGACGGCTTTTTCAACTTGGTTTTCAATTGACTTAAAAATTTCTTTGATTTCGTTTCGTTTTCCTTCGCGTTTTGTCCATGCTTCTACCTGAAGAATTTCTTCATAAGCAACGTTCATTCCTAATAAATCAAGTGTTGGCTTAATTTTGTGAGCATAGCTGTAGGCTAATTTGTGATTTTTTTCCTCGATACCTTGTTTGACAAACTTTAAATCCTCCGGAATTTCGCTAACGAATAAGGTAATTATCTGTAAAACGAACTCAGGGTCGTTGTCTGAAAGTGCATACACTTTGGCTAGGTTGTAGTTTAATGCCATTTTTTATTTTACTTGAATTCGGAATAATTTTTTTTCTTCAATAAATCCTTCTAGAATATCATTAGGTTTTACTTGAGCCACCCCTTCTGGTGTTCCGGTAAAAATAATATCGCCAATTTTAAGTGTAAAAAACTGAGAAACATAGGCAATAAGTTCATCAATTTTCCACAACATGTGGCTCGTGTTCCCTTTTTGTACGGTAACTCCGTTAGATTTCAATTCAAAATTAATACTTTCTGTGGAACTGAAATCTTTTTTCGATAAAAAGTTGCCAATAACCGCTGAACCGTCAAAAGCTTTCGCTTTTTCCCACGGCAATCCTTTGTCTTTGAGTTTTGCTTGTAAATCACGAGCGGTGAAGTCAATCCCAAGTCCGATTTCATCATAATAATTATGAGCAAATTTTGTTTCAATATATTTCCCAACTTTATTAATTCGAACGAGTATTTCCACTTCGTGATGAATATCATCACTGAATTCAGGAATCACAAACGGATGTTGCTTCAATAAAACAGCACTGTCGGGTTTCAAAAAGACCACTGGCTCATCCGGTCGCTCATTTTGAAGCTCTTCAATGTGTTTGGTGTAATTTCTTCCGATGCAGATTATTTTCATTTTTTGAGGTACTGAGGTTCTAAGGTACTGAGGTTCTAAGTTTTGCTAAGATAGCTTATTATTCAATTTTCGTAATTTGATGGCGGTCAGTACTTTTTTGGTATACAAAGGAAAATCAGCGTTTTGAATCCAACCAAAATAGCCAGGTTCTTCCTCTAATATTTTTTCGACCAAAGCTCCTTTGTGCTTTCCAAAGGTAAAAATCTCTTGTCCTTTATCATTCATAGCAATAAATCCTGCAAAATCAACAGATTTTTTTCGTGTAGTAAATTCAGAAAGCGATTTCATATCGTTCTCCAATTCAGGATACCTCTCTAATTGCGATTTTAAAATTTCGTAGGTTGCCATTGTATCTGCTTCTGCTGAATGAGCATTTTCCAAGGATTGTCCGCAGTAAAATTTATAAGCAGCACTTAAAGTTCGCTCTTCCATTTTATGAAAAATCGTCTGTACATCAACCGAAACCCTGTTTTTCATATCAAAATCAACGCCGGCTCGCAATAATTCTTCGGCCAATAATGGAATATCAAATCGATCGGAATTAAAGCCCGCCAAGTCGGAATCCTTAATCATGGCATATACCTGACTGGAAAGCTCCTTGAAAGTGGGTTCGTTGGCTACTTTTTCATCGGTTATCCCATGAATTTGAGAAACTTGAAACGGTATTTTGATTTCTGGATTTACCAACCATGTTTTACTTTCTTTATTCCCGTTGGGAAAAACTTTAAAGATTGAAATTTCTACAATTCTGTCTTTCGCTACTTCCACACCCGTGGTTTCGAGATCAAAAAAGCAGATGGGGCGGTTTAATTTGAGTTCCATTTTAAAATTTTAGGAGAGCAAATATAAGGGATTGAAATAACCTTTAGTGGATTGTTCTCGTTTTTTTAAAATACTTTTAATAAATAAAATTAAAAAACCCTTTCAGAGTTAAAACTAAGAAAGGGTTGAATTTTTATCTTTAAAAAATCTAAAATTCTCTGTTTTCGCTGAAACCTTCTAGATAATCCGCTACACGTTTCACAAATTGTCCGCCTAACGAACCATCTACCACACGGTGGTCATAACTGTGTGATAAGAACATTTTGTGACGGATACCGATGTAATCTCCGGTTGGAGTTTCAATTACAGCCGGAACTTTACGAATTGCTCCCAATGCTAAAATTGCTACTTGAGGTTGGTTAATAATCGGTGTCCCAAAAACGCTTCCAAATGTTCCAACGTTGGTAACAGTGTAGGTTCCTCCTTGAATTTCATCCGGTTTTAATTGGTTGTTTCGAGCACGATTTGCCAAATCATTCACCGTTTTGGTTAATCCGACAAGGTTTAGCATATCTGCATTTTTGATAACAGGAACAATTAAGTTTCCGTTTGGTAATGCTGCAGCCATTCCTAAATTAATATTTTTCTTTTTAATGATATAATCACCTTCTACAGAAATATTAATCATTGGGAAGTCTTTGATGGCTTTTGCCACAGCTTCCATGAAAATAGGTGTGAAAGTCAACTTCTCACCTTCTCTTTTTTCAAAAGCATCTTTGACTTTGTTTCTCCAATTTACAATATTGGTTACATCCACTTCGATAAACGACTGTACATGAGCAGAAGTTTGCAAGGAGGAAACCATATATCCGGAAATCAATTTCCGCATACGGTCCATCTCAATGATTTCATCTTGACCGTTTATAGAAACCGGTATTTTTTTCTCAGGAGTTGTTTCAATTTTCACAACTGCTTTTACCTCCGGTTTCGAAATTTCAGCAACAATTGGTTCTGCTTTTGGAGCAGTTGCAACCGGTTGGTTGGCTCTGTCTTTTACGTACGATATAATGTCATCTTTGGTCACACGACCTTCTTTTCCTGAACCTTTTATTTTTTCTAATTCTGCAATCGATACCCCTTCTTCCTTTGCAATGTTTTTCACTAAAGGTGAAAAGAATTTTTCAGATGAGGAAAAATCAACAGCAATTGGTGCAGCAGCATGAACAACTTCTTTGGCAACTTCAATGGCTTTTTCTATTTCAACAATGGCCGGTGAAACTTCAACTTTTTGAACTTCAATTGAAGCACTTCCGCCTTCGGTATCAATAATAGCAATCGTTTGTCCTACTTTGACAACATCGTCAACGTTGAAAAGTATTTCAGTAATTGTTCCCGAAACCTCAGATGGAACTTCACTATCTACTTTATCGGTAGCAATTTCCAAGACTGCTTCGTCAACTTCAATTTTATCGCCTACTTTTTTAAGCCAATTAGTGATGGTCGCTTCCGCAACACTCTCTCCCATTTTGGGCAATTTCAATTCAAATTTTGCCATATCGATAACCTAAAGGTTTATTTTGTGTTTCAGTTTGCGAAATTACTAAAAAAAGGACTGATTATTATCATTATCAATAATTTTATTTGACACGAATTTCACGAATATTCACGGATTAAAAAATTTTACAGAGTTCTAAAAACCTCAAAATTCAGTAATCAACCTTCAATCATCACGACTTCTCCTCGATCATTGCTGCTGTTGCTTCCAATCATAAAATTACTATGATTAGGAATGATTTTGAAGGTTACTTTCTCATTTTTATGCAATTCCATTGCTGAAATAATAGTTGAAAAAGTTAAATAGTTCTGATCAAAAATGATTTCAATGTTTGTATTTATTCCTTTTAAAAGCGAAGATAATTCATTTTTAAAGGAAGATGGAATGACTTTCACATTTTTTCCTAACAATTTTTCGAGCTTTTCTTTTAATAACTGATTTTCAGAAATCAGTATATAATGGTCAACCATACTTTTAGAATCAGTTATTTTATTTTTCTTCAAAAAGGCAAAAAAAACACTTCCTACTTTCATAAAAAAACTAAAAAAAGCTGATTTTTTAAAGTGTTTGCTATAAAAATACTCCATTGCTTCTTGAAATCGCTTCCTATAAGTGCCATCTTTCAAGGTACTTTCGCCCTTGTAATGAATGACTGAAGTTTCACTAAAATAAAAATTAGACTTGCCCGATAGCAGCAATCGATAACTCAAATCAATATCATCTGAATACATAAAACAGTTTTCGTCAAACCCACCATGCTCCAAATATAATTCACGCGGCATCACCATAAAAGCACCTACCAATATATCAACTACACCCGATTCATTTTCAGATAAATGCTGAGCATAATACTGATTGAAGAGTGAAACTTTTGGAAAAATTTTATACAAGCCGAATATTTTTGTAAATGCCACCCATGGAGTTGGAATACCACGCTTACTTTCAGGAAGAAAATTTCCTGTGCCGTCGATTAGTTTGCAACCAAGCCCCCCAGCCCCCGAGGGGGGAGTTTGCCGTAGATGACCCAAAATTTTTGTAAAAGTATCTTCTGCGACAACGGTGTCGGGATTAAGAATGCAAATATATTCGCCTTTCGCTTCGGCAACTCCAATGTTATTTCCTTTTGGGAAACCGGTGTTTTCTTTGTTCTCAATTAGTCTAATGCTAGGGAAACGGGCTTTCATCATTTGACAACTATCATCAGACGAATGATTATCAACAACAATTATTTCGCCATCAATGTGTTGTAAAGCGTCTAGAACACTGAGCACACATTGCTCAAGAAAATAGCGTACGTTGTAATTGAGAATAATGACGGATAGTTGCATAGGGCAAATTTACAGCAACTTATTTAAATCTTCCGGATTTTTTAAATTGTTCCAAAATAAAAGAAGTTCAATTGATTTAACTTTATCATTTATTCGATAAATCAGAGTTGTTTGTTTAGAAATTGCAATTGAATAATTGTTTTTAAAATTTATTTTTCCTAAAGTTGGATTTTTAGAAAGTCTTTCTAATTCCTTTTCTACTAATTTCTCAAAATTCAAAACTTCATTTTGATTCCATTTTAAGTAAATGAATTCGATTTCTTCATAGTATGAATTTAGTGCAGAAAAAGTCCAGTCGAGGTGATAACTCATTTCAAAAAAGGATATCTTTCCTTTATTCTTCTCATCGCTTCTTCGTGTGGAATTAATTTTCCTTCATTAGCTTCTTGAATTGATTTTTCCAAAAGTTTCACCAAAACCGGATGCAATTCTTCCTCTTGAACAGCATTTTTTTCTACATTATAGTCAGTTGTTGGCTCTTCAACTTTGTTGATTTGTTTGTTTTCGTGGCTTGGGTTCTTTTTACTCATGACAGTATCTTTTAAAAAAGTAAAAATAGTGATTTTTTCTTTGCATTTCTAGCAAAGTCAAATGTTTCAACAATTCGTTTCAGAAAAAATAAAGCATTACTTTTGCACTTTTAAAACCATTGATTAATTGGCAAATTGCCTCATTGACAAATTAAATGAATTACCTCTCAGTAGAAAATATATCCAAAGCCTATGGCGAACGCGTATTATTTGAAAACATTTCCTTTGGTATCAACAAAGACCAAAAAATTGCTTTCATCGCTAAAAACGGTTCGGGAAAAACGACCATTATGAACATCATCAATGGTTTTGATGAACCGGATACAGGACAAGTAGTGGTTCGTAAAAATATCCGAATGGCTTTTTTGTCGCAAAAAAATGAATTGCAAGATGAATTGACAATTGAGGAAAGCATTTTCGCCAGTGATAACGAAACGCTGAAAGTAATTGAGCAGTATGAAAAAGCATTAGAAAATCCGGAAAATGAAGAAGCTTATCAAAAAGCGTTTGATTTGATGGATCAACACAATGCGTGGGACTTTGAAACGCAATTCAAACAGATTTTGTTCAAATTGAAATTGGAGGATTTTAAATTGAAAGTCAAAAGTCTTTCGGGTGGACAAAAAAAGCGACTTTCGTTAGCAATTATTTTGATTAATCGTCCGGATTTATTGATTTTGGATGAGCCTACCAACCATTTGGATTTGGAGATGATAGAATGGTTGGAAAGTTATTTTGCCAAAGAAAATATTACGTTGTTTATGGTGACGCACGACCGTTTCTTTTTGGAACGTGTGTGTAATGAAATTGTCGAACTCGATAACGGCAAACTATACCAATACAAAGGAAACTATTCGTATTATTTGGAGAAAAAAGAAGAACGAATTGCTTCTGAAAACGCCAGTATCGACAAAGCTCAGAATCTTTTTGTGAAAGAATTGGCATGGATGCGTCGCCAACCGAAAGCACGTACAACCAAATCGAAATCTCGTCAGGATGATTTTTATGTGATTAAAGAAAAAGCCGAAAGTCGCCGAAAAGAAAATGTGGTGGAGTTGGAAATCAACATGGAACGAATGGGAAGCAAGATTATTGAGCTTCATAAACTGTATAAAAAATTCAAAGACAGAGTGATTCTTGACAATTTTTCGTATGATTTTCAGCGTGGCGAACGCATTGGAATTATCGGAAAAAACGGAACAGGAAAATCGACTTTTTTAAATATTTTGACCAAAACGATGTTGCCCGATGCCGGAAAAGTGGTGATTGGCGAAACAATTAAGGTGGGTTATTATACGCAAAGCGGCATCAACCCAAAACCGGGTCAGAAGGTTATCGATATTATTAAAGAGTATGGCGAATACATTCCGCTAACGAAAGGTAAAATTATTTCGGCTTCGCAATTGCTGGAACGATTCCTTTTTGATGCAAAAAAACAATATGATTTTGTAGAAAAATTGAGTGGTGGCGAATTGAAACGTTTGTATTTGTGTACGGTTTTAATTCAGAATCCGAACTTTCTGATTTTGGATGAACCTACCAACGATTTAGACATTGTCACATTAAATGTTTTAGAAAGTTTTCTATTAGATTTTCCGGGTTGTTTGATAGTGGTTTCCCACGATCGCTACTTTATGGATAAAATTGTCGATCACTTATTTGTGTTTCGAGGTGAAGGTGAAATTGAAGATTTTCCGGGTAATTATTCCGATTTTAGAGCCTATGAAGACAGTGCTGATGTGGCTTTAAAAGAAGAACACAAAGCTGACAAAAAAGCTTGGAAACAAAATAATTCGACAGGAAATTTATCATTTAACGAACAAAAAGAATTTCAAAAAATTGAACGGGAAATCAAAGAGTTGGAATTTGAGAAAAAGCAAATCGAACAATTGTTTGCCGATGGGAAAGTAACTGATGATGCTATTGAGAAAAAAGCGAATGAGTTGCAAGAGATTATAAAGAAATTGGAAGAAAAGGAAGAGCGATGGTTTGAACTTTCTTCGAAAATTGAATAACTATTTAAACCATCAAGATATTAAGTTAAATTAAGGTTTCTTAATTCCCTTAATATCTTGATGGTTTAGAAAAAAATTGAAATGTTTCATATCATAAAATCATATTTTAAATTTTTACTAAAATCCAAAAACCAACACGGAGTTCATTCGCCATTTGTGTTCGATTTGGTGACAAAATGTTTTTATGATAAAAAAAAATATCCTGAATATTCCATTTTAAAAGAATACCGAAAATCCCTTTTAGCAAACGAAAATACAATTGAAGTAACCGATTTTGGAGCCGGTTCAAGAGTTTTTAAATCCAATCAACGAAAAATTTCAGCAATTGCAAAAAATGCCGGAATTTCTCCCACAAGAGCTGAATTGTTATTTAGAATTACAAACTATTTTCATCCGGAAAGTGTATTAGAAATTGGAACTTCGTTGGGATTGGCTACAATTGCTCTTTCATTAGGAAGTAAAAATTCGAAAATAATTACGTTGGAAGGATGTTTACAAACAATTTCAATTGCAAAAAATCAATGTCAATTACAAAATCTAAACAACATTGAATTTATAAACACAAAATTTGAAGACTATCTAAAAAAACTTCAACCCGCAACTCGCAACCCACAACTAATTTACTTTGACGGAAATCATTCTAAAAAAGCAACCTTAGACTACTTTGAACTTTTATTACCAATCATTTCTAACGAATCTGTTTGGATTTTTGATGACATTCATTGGTCAAAAGACATGGAAGAAGCTTGGGAAATAATTAAAAATAATCCGAAAGTGACCGTTACGATTGACACTTTTCAATGGGGGTTTGTTTTTTTTCGAAAAGAACAGGAGAAAGAACATTTTGTTATTCGCGTTTGATTTTAAAAAATAGTGTAACATTTAATGTATTTTTACTACTTATAATCCGAGTATTGTAAATCAAAAAATTTGCAATCGTTAATCAAAAATCCGAAAACCAATGGCAAATCCATTAATCAAAATAACCAATCTAAAACGAGATTTTATTTTAGGAAGTGAAACGATTTATGTTCTAAAAGGCATCGATTTAGAAATTAATAAAGGTGAATATGTTGCTTTGATGGGACCATCCGGATCAGGGAAATCAACGTTAATGAATCTTTTAGGATGTTTAGACACCCCTACTTCAGGTTCGTATATTCTAAACGGAAAAGATGTCAGCAAAATGCACGATGACGAGTTAGCTGAAATCAGAAACAAAGAAATCGGATTCGTATTCCAAACCTTCAATTTGATGCCAAGAACAACGGCTTTGGACAATGTAGCTTTACCGATGGTTTACGCCGGATATTCAAAAACGGAACGCAACGAAAGAGCAAATGAAGTATTGAAGCAAGTGAATTTAGCCGACCGTATGGACCATAAACCCAATGAACTTTCCGGTGGTCAACGTCAGCGTGTTGCTATTGCTAGAGCTTTAGTGAACAAACCTTCAATTATTTTGGCCGATGAACCCACCGGAAATTTAGATTCAAAAACTTCCGAAGAAATTATGGGACTTTTTAATGAAATTCATAACAACGGAAATACTGTAATTTTGGTTACGCACGAAGAAGAAATTGCGGCTTATGCACACCGAATTATTCGTTTGCGTGACGGAATTATCGAAAAAGACGAGCGAGTAAAATAAACAATTTGTACCTTTGTGTATTAAGTTTATTTTATGAAAACACTTATTATTATTCTTGTAGTTTTATTTATAGCCGTTGCTATTATTACTCGAATGGCAAATAAACACAGAGAAAATCGACGAAATCGTAATTTCAAGACTAGCTATTATTCAAAAAAGAAACATTAACCGAATGAATGTTGGAATACTCACTTGTGCCCGATTACCTGAACTTTTAGAATCGGATCAAAAATTAATTCCACTTTTTGCAAAAGGAAATATTACTGCAAAAGCAATTATTTGGGATGATGAATCGGTTGATTGGACTGAATTTGATTACCTTATTTTTAGAAATACGTGGGATTATTATCAAAAAGAAATTGCGTTTAACCAATGGTTGTATAAAATCGAATCGTTAGGAATTAAAACCTTTAATCCGATTTCAATCATCCAAAAAAACAAACATAAATTTTATTTAAAAGAATTAGAAAAAGACGGAATTTCGATACTTCCGACAATCTTTTTAGAAAAAAATTCAACTTCAAATTTACACCATTTAATTCCTTGGAATTGGGAGAAAATTGTCATCAAACCAGCGTTTTCGGCCGGGAGCTATTTGACAAAATTAATTAATAGAAGTGAAATTGAATCCATCCAAACAGAATTCAAAGAACATTTTGAAACCAAAGATTTTCTTTTGCAAGAATTTCGTCCTGAAATAAAAGAATTGGGCGAAACATCGCTGATTTTCTTTAACGGAAATTTTTCACATGCAGTCAACAAAAAACCGGTTTCGACAGATTTCAGAGTTCAAATTCAATACGGAGGAAAATATACTTTGATTGAACCCAATGATGATTTAATACTTCAAGCCGAATTAGTTCTATCAAAAATTCCCGAAAAACTTTTATATGCTCGCGTTGACGGTATAGTCATCAAAAATAAACTCCATTTGATGGAAGTTGAACTCATTGAACCCGATTTATATTTTGATTTGGCTCATGGGTCAAGAGAAAGATTTGTAGAAAGTTTTTTGAAGGTAATAAGAAGCTAAGGTACTAAGGTACTGAGGTTATCCGTATCATCTTAAAACTACGATTTAATTCAACCCAATTAAAAAAACTTAGTACCTTAGCACCTCAGAACCTTAGCACCTCAAAAATGAAAATATACACCAAAACCGGCGATAGCGGAACCACCGCACTTTTTGGCGGAACTAGAGTTCCCAAACATCACATTCGTATTGAAAGTTATGGAACAGTAGACGAATTAAATTCACACATCGGCTTAATTCGCGACCAAAACATCAATCAATTATATAAAAACATTTTAATTGAAGTGCAAGACCGCCTTTTTACGGTTGGAGCCATTTTAGCCACACCGCCCGAAAAAGAGATTTTAAAAAATGGTCAACCACGGTTAAATATCAATCGAATTTCCGAAGAAGACATTCAATTATTGGAAAATGAAATCGATTCGATGAACGATTCATTACCCCCAATGACGCATTTTGTTTTACCCGGCGGACATACAACAGTGTCATATTGTCATATTGCAAGATGTGTTTGCCGAAGAGCCGAACGTTTATCCGTGCACCTTCACGAATTAGAACCAACAGATGAGCAGGTTTTAAAATACTTAAACCGCCTTTCTGACTACCTTTTTGTCTTGGCACGAAAGTTGTCATTTGACCTTCAAGCGGATGAAGTAAAATGGATTCCGAGGAAAGAGTAATCAGTTGGCAGTTTTTAGTCATCAGTTTAAACTGAACACTAAAAACTGAACACTGACCACTATTTTAACCACGTTCTTAACTTTTAAAAAGTAAAAAAAATACTTTTTGGTAAAATAAATCACTTTTTACTTGACTATTTCAGCAGAAAAATTATTTTTGCATAAAATTAAATCGATAGAAGATGTATTGGACATTAGAATTAGCATCCTATTTAAGTGATGCACCGTGGCCAGCCACCAAAGATGAGCTTATTGACTATGCTATTAGAACGGGAGCTCCACTTGAAGTAGTGGAAAACCTTCAATCTATAGAAGATGAAGGTGAAATCTATGAATCAATGGAAGAAATTTGGCCGGATTATCCTACAGACGAAGATTATCTTTGGAACGAGGACGAATATTAAAGAAAAATAAAAAATCACCAGAAAGAAGTCTCACTAGAGGCTTTTTTTTTGTGTAAATTTGCACACTTAAAAACAATAATCATGAGTTTCATAAATAGTATTCTTAAAGCATTTGTTGGCGACAAATCCGAGAAAGATGTCAAAGCAATAAAACCCTTTTTAAATAAAATTAAAACATATGAAAGCAATTTAGCATCGCTTTCACATGACGAACTGCGTGCAAAAACTACAGCTTTCAAAGAAACTATAAAATTAGCCCGTGCTGAAAAAGACAATAAAATTGCTTCCTTAAAAACAGAAGTTGAGCAGATTTTAGATATCGATAAACGCGAAGATTTGTATTTAACAATTGATGCATTGGAAAAAGAAGCTTATGAAATTTCTGAAAAAGTTTTATTAGAAATTCTACCGGAAGCTTTTGCTGTAGTGAAAGAAACGGCTAAACGTTTTAAAGATAATAATTCAATTAAAGTAAAAGCAACTCCAAAGGACATCGAACTTTCAGCAACAAAATCATATATCTCGCTTGAAGGTGACGATGCAATTTGGGCAAATTCATGGAATGCTGCCGGGAAAGAAATTACTTGGGACATGATTCACTATGATGTTCAGTTGATTGGTGGTGTCGTTTTGCATCAAGGAAAAATTGCCGAAATGCAAACTGGGGAAGGAAAAACTTTAGTTGCAACTCTACCTCTTTATTTGAATGCCTTAACAGGAAACGGTGTGCATCTAGTTACCGTGAATGATTATTTGGCAAAACGTGACAGTACATGGAAAGCTCCTTTATTTGAATTTCATGGTTTAACAGTTGATTGTATTGATAATCACCAACCAAATACCGATGCCAGAAGAAAAGCATATGATGCGGACATTACGTATGGTACTAATAATGAATTCGGTTTTGATTACCTAAGAGATAACATGGCTCATTCGCCAAACGATTTAGTACAACGCAAACACAATTATGCTATTGTGGATGAGGTCGATTCGGTTTTGATTGATGATGCCAGAACACCTTTAATTATTTCAGGTCCGGTGCCGCAAGGAGACAGACATGAATTTAATGAATTGAAGCCAAAAGTTGATAATTTAGTTTCTTTACAACGTAATTTAGCAACCGGATTTTTAACCGAAGCCAAACGTTTAATCAAAGAAGGAAACACCAAAGACGGCGGGTTTCAATTGTTGAGAGCGTATCGTTCGATGCCAAAAAATAAAGCATTAATTAAGTTTTTGAGTGAAGAAGGAATCAAACAATTGCTTCAAAAAACTGAAAATAATTATATGCAAGATAATAATCGCGAAATGCCCAAAGTGGATGAAGCATTATATTTTGTTATTGAAGAAAAAAACAATCAGGTAGAATTAACCGATAACGGGATCAAATTTTTATCACAAGATACCGATGGAAATTTCTTTGTTTTACCAGATATCGGAACTGAAATTGCCCGAATTGAAAAAATGAATTTGGTTAAAGATGCTGAAGCCGAAGAAAAAGAGAAATTGTTTCAAGATTTTTCTATTAAATCGGAACGCATTCACACGCTAACTCAATTATTAAAAGCTTACACACTTTTTGAAAAAGATGTGGAATATGTAATCATGGAAGATAAAATCATGATTGTCGATGAGCAAACCGGTCGTATTATGGATGGCCGTCGTTATTCTGACGGATTACACCAAGCAATTGAAGCCAAAGAAAATGTAAAAATTGAAGCAGCAACGCAAACTTTTGCAACCGTTACACTTCAAAATTACTTCCGCATGTACAGCAAATTAGCCGGTATGACAGGAACAGCTGTAACAGAAGCCGGTGAACTTTGGCAAATTTATAAATTGGACGTGGTGGAAATTCCAACCAACCGTCCGATGTCGAGAAAAGATCAGGAAGATTTAATATACAAAACTACCCGCGAAAAATTTAATGCTGTTATTGAAGATGTTACAAAATTATCTCAAGCAGGAAGACCGGTTTTGATTGGAACAACTTCAGTTGAAATTTCAGAATTATTAAGTAGAATGTTGAAGATGAGAAACATTCCACACAACGTTTTGAATGCAAAAATGCATAAAAGAGAAGCAGAAATTGTTGCAGAAGCAGGTAAAGCCGGAATTGTAACTATTGCCACCAATATGGCCGGTCGTGGAACCGATATTAAACTAACACCGGAAGTTAAAGCCGCAGGAGGTTTAGCGATTATCGGAACTGAACGACACGATTCACGTCGTGTGGACAGACAGTTACGTGGTCGTGCCGGTCGTCAGGGTGATCCGGGAAGTTCACAGTTTTATGTTTCTTTAGAAGATAATTTGATGCGTTTATTTGGTTCTGAACGAGTGGCCAAAGTAATGGATAGAATGGGCTTGAAAGAAGGCGAAGTGATTCAGCATTCGATGATGACCAAATCGATTGAAAGAGCTCAGAAAAAAGTAGAAGAAAACAACTTTGGTGTTCGTAAACGTTTGTTAGAATATGATGACGTAATGAATTCTCAACGTGAGGTGGTTTACAAACGCAGAAGACACGCTTTGCATGGCGAACGTTTGAAAGTGGATATCGCCAACATGATGTATGATACCTGTGAAAACATAACGAATGAAAACAAAGCAGCTTCAAACTTTAAAAACTTTGAATTTGAATTGATAAGATATTTTTCGATTACCTCACCAATTACCGAAAGTGAGTTTACTAAACTTACTGAAATAGAAATCACCGGAAAAATTTATAAAGCCGCATTATCCCATTATGATGAAAAAAATGTCCGTGATGCTCGTGAAGCCTTCCCTATAATCAGAAATGTTTATGAGAATCCATCTAATCATTACGAACGAATTGTAGTTCCATTTAGTGATGGTCAAAAAACATTAAATGTGGTGACCGATTTGAAAAAAGCCTATGATTCGGAAGGAAAACAATTAGTAGCTGATTTTGAAAAAAATATCACCTTAGCCATTGTAGATGAAGCTTGGAAAAAGCATTTACGCAAAATGGATGAATTAAAACAATCCGTACAATTAGCCGTTCACGAACAAAAAGATCCGCTGTTAATTTATAAATTTGAAGCTTTTAATTTGTTTAAAGCAATGTTGGATAAAGTAAATAAAGAGGTCATTTCGTTCTTATTTAAAGGTGATTTACCAAATCAAGGTAATGCGGCTATTCAAGAAGCAAAACAAATTCGTCAGAAAGAAAATTACACTGAATCAAAAGCTTCAACAGAAATAAACGATGGTGCAAAAGCCAACAGAGAAGCCGGTGAAATGGCTAGTCAGCGACCAGCAGTAACTGAAACGATTGTACGTGAAATGCCGAAAATCAACCGAAACGATACCGTAACTATCAAACATGTAATGAGTGGTAAAACGGAAAGTATGAAATTTAAAAAAGCAGAAAGCATGATTGCCAGTGGTGATTGGGTTTTAGTGAACTAATTTTAAATAAATCAAATAATATAATCCCCAATGGTTCTAAACTGTTGGGGATTTTTTATATTTGAAAAAAATCGAACAATGAAAAAAACAGTTATACTATTCTTTATTTTTGTTTCCTTTCAAAGCCTTTATTCGCAAGAAAAAAACAATAGTCCCTTTTTAGAACCCAAAAATCAATTTAAAGTTGAGGTTGATTCCAAAGAATATTTCTATTCTGAAGGAGATGAATTAGAAATAAATCATTCCGCTACAAAATCAAAATTAAAAATCGAATTACTTGGTTTTAAAAAATTTGATAGCGGAACCGTTAGTTTTCATTATCCTTCAAACTTTGCTTTTGAAGTAGACAAAGATTTTGGTTATAATAATTGGACATTTGACGGCAATAATGTAGTTATCTTATATTTTGAAATTGATAATGACATGAAAATGCAGGAATATATAGATTTAATGGTTGAACAATTCGGTAAAAAAAATTGCAAAACTGAAAAAAAACAAATTCAATTAGGAAACAAAATACTTTCCGGCACAAGAATTAATATAACATTGGTTGGTCAATTATTAAGTTTGGAATTCTTTGAGATTCCGTTAAACGATTACAAAACCCGTTTTATAGCTTTTCAAGATTCTAAAGATGAAGAAGGGAACAACTCAAAAGAATTAGCTGATATGATAAAAATGGTTCATGAAACGATTACTTTTTTAGAGAATTAGATTAAATGAAAAAAATTATAAATCTTCTTTTAATTTTAAATTTTACAATTTTCTATTCACAATCCATAGAAAATTTAAAAACAGAAACTAAAAATTTCTACGACGCACACTACAATATGAACTTTGAAGGAATTACTTCGCAGTATCACCCCAACTATTTTGAAAAATATACTACTGAAACAATCGTTTCTAATTTAGATGAATGGTTTCAAAATGATGTTTTAGGCAATCGAATTGTATTTCCAACAATGACTTTTATATATGGTCCAATTTTAGAAATTGAGAAAGCAAAGTATTGTGTGATTACATTCAAAAATTCCTTTCGAATCAATCTGGAGAATAAAGTTACTGATGACCAAATTAAGAGAGATTTAGCCACTTATAAGGAGATACCGCATTATAAATCAGTAAAATATGAATCCAATCGAAATAGCTATTTTGTAGAAGAAAACACAACTTGGATTGCGGTTGCCTCAGCTTCTACCAACAATAAATGGAAATTCATTGAACGTAACCCGAAATTTCATTCTTTTGATGAATTGCTTCCACTTTCTATTCAAAAACAACTGGGATTGTAATTATTTATAAAATAAGCACTATCTTTACTAAGATGCTTCTAATAGCATTACCAAAAAAGTATGGCAAAGAGTCAAGATGCTAAGAAAAACGTGAAGAAAGAGCCTTTAAAAACAGCGAAAGAGAAGAAAGAAGAGAAACGCGAGAAGAAAAACAAAAGGGATTAATTTTTTAATCCCTTTTTCTATTTTATTGCTTCACAAATTTAGAAACTCCTACTCCTTTATCTGAATACACTTTGATGAAATACGTTCCGGTTTGTAAATTTGAAACATCAATATTCAACTGATTATTATCATTTGGAACCGCTTGCATTAATTGACCCAAGCTATTAAAAATTTCAATAGATTTCAGATTGATAGTAGATTGACTTTCAATCGTCAAAATAGAACTTGTCGGGTTTGGATATAATTTCACAAAATTAGAAAACTCAAAATCAGGATTGCTCAACGCTTCAATTGAAGTTGTGGCCGGTTCGGTTATAATCGGGAAATTATAATCAAAATAAATACTCGCAAAATTTGAAAAAGTGTCGCCAACAGTTAAGTTGTTTTTTAGTTTAATTTTGAAAGCAATATAACCGTGTCGTTCTTCTGAAGGTGGAAACGGCAATTGAATATTTTCAAAAATAAATTCTACCTGATTGGTATTGGTAATTCTGGTTACAAACGGATGACTACTGCTTTGAGGAACTAAAGTAGAAAT
>Ga0207941_1000142_pt1 | contig 22418 bp, 12 predicted proteins | sample LakMenEpi13Sep12_FD_150695 | JGI IMG/M metagenome (GOLD analysis project Ga0207941, IMG submission 150695) | Freshwater microbial communities from Lake Mendota, WI - 13SEP2012 deep hole epilimnion (SPAdes) | ecosystem: Environmental > Aquatic > Freshwater > Lake > Epilimnion/Euphotic zone ...
CCATGCTCCTTGGCCAAAATCCTCTGACTGTTGGGATAGACCTCGAGCTTGACGCAACGGGCTTGGTTGGCCGGATCCATCGGGGCTCCTTGACCGATCCAATCGACGAGAACGCGGTAGGCGGGATCGGTTTTGCGTAGCTGCAGACCTCCGCCGTGGGGTACCTTCATGTTGGGTTTGGTCAGCAGGAGGCTCTGTTCAGGCTCTAAGGGGTTGAGCCTGCGTTCGCTTTCCTCACGCACGAGGGTCAACGCATCCAATACCTTATCGAACGCTCGGAGCGAGAGTCGAAAGCTTCCCTTACCGCTTGGCGATCCGTGGCAAGCCCCTGAGTTGCAACCTTGCTTGGAGAGTGCGACGAGGACTTCGTTTTCGAATTCGACTCGGGCGGGAGCTTCGTATCCAGAAACAACGATGGGAATCGCGATGCGATGGGTCCCCAACTCGGCGATGAGCTCTGCCTGCCCGTTGGCTTTTGGAGACACGCTTCGAGCATCGCATTGAGCGATCGCAGGGTTCGAGCTAGTCCATCGCGCTTTCTCGGTCCAGTCTCTCGCAAGCCCGTTTGCATCCCAACCCGTCAGTACGAACTTGGCCGAATCGCGAGATCGGGTCAGGGTGATTTGGCTGGGAAAGGCTTCGAGACGGACCGGAAGAGGTTCGATGGAGGCAGGCATGGGCGCGCTAGTCGCGACGATTTCATTCTCTGCGACTTTGGTGGTCGCAGAGAAAGTCAGGGGCAAATCCCCAGCGGGCTGCAAATCGGGTGCGATCTTCAATTGCAGGAAGCCTGTGGATTGGTCGGCGGGGATGACCACTGGGTCGGCTGCTAGACCTGCCGGGGGATTGGACAACTGCAACGTCACTGCGGCCGCTTCGATCCCTTTGCGTTGGATGTCGACCCGGATCGGCAGCGTCGATCCAGGCAGCAAGCGTGGGATCGGTGGCGCGGAGACCAGCAGTGGGTCGAACCACGTAAACGGAATTTCGAAATTCTCGATCCGTCCTCGTTGGGTTTGTCCATAAAGGGAGAGTTTGAGGCTGTCGCTCGGGGTAACGTTGGGATTCGGAGCCAGCGTCCCGTCCGATCGAGAGAGGGTGAGTTTCAAAGTGTCTTTATCGAGCGCAGGTTGAACCGTCCATCCTTGGGGGCCAGAGACCGACAGCAAGGAGACAGGCTCCTTGAACTCCTCCTTGAGTCGCTTGATGGTTCCGCTGATGACATGCTGCTTGATCGGGGCGGCGAGCGTCAGGCCGGGTGGAAATTCGGCTTGGAAAAAGGGTTCGCCTGGAGCCATGGAGGCGAAAGCGAGTTGGCCCAGGGTGCCCGAGGTTGGGAAGGGCTGGTGAGGGAGTTTGGCACGCCTCAACGCGATCGTCTGGACCGGTGATGAGAAACTCCCACCATCGACTTGTTTCGCCGTCCATTGCAGTTGCCCGGTGCGGCTCGGATCCCAACTCGCGTCGGTCGCAAGGAACATGCGATGTTCGGCGGCCTTTGCCGGGACGCTTGGATTGAGGATCCTCAGTCCTGGGATCGGCTGAACCCATTCGATTTGGATCGGGCCATCGTACCCGGCACGCTGAATAGTCAAATCGATCCAGGTCGATCCTGCACCCGATTCGAGCAAACGGCTCTCAGGGGTCTTTGGATCCGGCTTGATGCCAACGGCAAACGGAGGCTTTGGAGCCGCTTCGATCCAGTACGCGTAACGGGGTCCGGAGCGTCCGAGCAGATCGCTTGCGACGATCGTGTAGATCCCGGTCTCAGGAAACGTGATATCCAATTGCCATTCGTCCGACTCATTGATGGCGGTCTGACCCAAGACATTTCCGTTCGGATGCAGCACGGCCAGCTTCAAGAGCGTTGGGAGTCCAAGGCTACGGGTGAGCGTTTGGATCGAAATGGTTTGGCCTTGAGTCCCCGCGATGGCGTAGCGATCCGTCTGCCCTGGTTGAGTGATTCTGCCGGAGATTCCCACCGGAGGTGCCAAAGGGGACTCCGGTGGCGTCGTGTGCGATTCGGTTCCGAGAGGTTCGCTGTAGAGCTGAAAATCGCGAACCAGCAGATCGGCCCAGAAGCCACCGAGCTTCGTCGGACTCGTTGGGCCTGCTAACCAACGATGGAAGTTCGCCTCGGCAGGTGCGTTGACCTCGAGCCGCCATTGATCAGGATTCCGATCCGTTTGGAGGATCGAACCATCGGATAGGATCCAGGAAAGGTTCGTTGGTGCCGACGGTCGAACGGCCAGCGGGTAAGGGATAGGTGAAACCGGGGCGTCGGATATCCGGAGTCGGTAGCGACCGTCACCTGCGAACCGGCTATCGACGATTTCGATCAGATAATCCCCATCGGCAGGGGCTGTGAATTGGGCTTGGCTATCGGGCCCGGAATCGCTGTCATCGGATTGCAGCAGCAGTTTGCCTGTGGTGTCCCAGATTCGCAGGACCGAATCCATCGCCGATCCGATGCGTTCGGCAACACAATCGATACCGATGGTTGCGTTGGCATTCAATCGGACCTGATAGAAATCGCTTTGCGCCGCATCGCTTCGTCCATCGAGGGCGCAGGGAATCGAGATCGCTTGGGGTTGCGATGGGCTATGGTTCGCCCCATTGTCAGAAACACTTGGCAGATCGTCGATCAGTATCGTCAGCGGTTCGCTGATTCCATCGTCGGTGGCAAGCCACAGCGTGGTAGGTCCGAGCCGTACGGTCTCGGGGATCCGAATATCGGCGACGGCTTTGTTCGGCTCGATGTGGATCCACTGGACCTCCATCGGAAACGAACCACCGATGCGCAGGGGAGTTTTCAGGGCGCCCGCGGTCCATTCGACTCGCGTGGTTTTTCCGGGCGCAAGTGCCTGGGGGGCCATGGCCGTGATCGGGATCTGCGAAAGAAGACTTTTGCAGTCGAACGCAAGGCAAAGCGCGAAATAGCCGAGGAAATAGCCCAGCAATAACCAAACGCGGGGTAGTTGCATGGTCGGATTGAGGAAGGAGAGGTAGGTGGGTCAAGAGAATCGGGGCTCAAGGTTTCCCTGACCGATTCCCGGGGCATAGCCCCTTCATTCTACACCAAACCTGCGATCGGTTCGCCGTGATAAATGGCAAATGGGCGACCGTGAGTATCCTGCCATACCGCTTCTGACGGTATTCCCAATAAATGGTAGATCGTCGCGGCAAAGTTTTCTGGTTTGACCGGCGTATCGACAGGGTACTCCCCTTTTGCATCGGTTTTACCGACCACCACACCGGGCTGAATCCCTCCCCCTGCCATCAGGACCGATTGGCTGGCTCCCCAGTGGTCGCGACCAGGAAGCTTGTAGTGTTCGGCCAGCAGGGTGATTTTCGCCGTCCGGCCGAACTCCCCGGCCACGACGACGAGGGTCTCGTCGAGTTGCCCACTTTGCTCAAGGTCACCGAGCAACGCCGCGAGGGCTTGGTCGGTCGGTGGCAGCAATCGGTCTTTGAGATGAGGAAACGCGTTGCCGTGGGTATCCCAGGTCTCATTGTTTCCCAAGTTGACTTGGATCAGCGGCACACCTGAATCGACGAGTTGGCGAGCCATCAGAAGCGAATGGCCAAACGAGTTACGGCCGTAGCGATCAAGGATCGCGGGATCTGCTTTAGCGACATCGAGTGCTTTGTGAACTTTGGGATCGAGGATCATCGAAGCGGCCGTTTGGCGATGCCGATCGAGCATCGAGGATTCGCCGATTTGGTCGATGCGTTTGCGTTGGCGATTCAGACGGTCCAGAAGTTCCATTCGCTGATGGATATCCGAGATCCCCTGGGTCTGCGGGACCGATAACTGGGGAGCTTGGAAAATCCGCTCGTCGGGCTTTCCTCGCTGTTGGTGATCGAATGCGAAATCGGGAAACGCACCGTAGGAAGTCGTATGGAACGGAGAAGCTTCGATGAACCATGGATCGGAGGACTGCCCCATCATCCCGGCGTGCTGACCAGGTAGGACTCGACCGGTGTTATGGACGAGTCGTTCTGGAAGGACAACGGCTGGCGGAAGGTTGTTGCCCATCGCCCCGCGAACGCTTGGAATCGCATGTCCTAGTTTCGATGCGATCGAGGGGTGATCGGTTCGGCTCGGAGCGTTGGGATTGAAGCCCACGGGGAGTTGGGATTGTCCGGTGAGCATGATGTGATGCCCGGCGGAATGGTCGTTCGACGGATGGGTCAGCGATCGGCAGAGGGACCAAAGATGGCTTATTTTGGCGAGCTGCGGCAGGTGCTCGCAGATATGCAGGCCAGCGGTTTTGGTGGCGATGGGTCGAAACTCACCGCGAATTTCCGCTGGGGCATCGGGCTTCATGTCGAAGCTCTCGTGCTGAGCCAATCCGCCCGATAGGAAGATGAAGATGCATGATTTGGCCTTCGCGGGCGGTTTCGTGCCGCTGGCGGCCCGAGCCTCGCCGAGCCCTAGGAGGTGGTTGGTGCCTAGCCCCAGGATGCTCGCGGCTCCGATTTGCAACGCTTCGCGACGGGCGAATGTGGAGTGGTTCCAAATCGGTTTCGTGGGCATGGTTCGCACCCTGGGATGGAGTTAAGCGGTTAGCCAATAACCTCTTGAATCGGCTCTATGGGCTCGACACCCACAAGTTTTTGGTCCAATCCAGAATGGAAGTAGGATAACCGATTTGGGTCGATCCCTAACTGATGAAGAACGGTGGCATGGAGATTTTTGACGTGGAATGGTTTCTCGACGGCGGCGGCTCCGAGTTCGTCGGTGGTCCCTACGCTCACGCCCCCCTTGATCCCACCGCCGGCCATCCACATGGTAAAGCCATAGGAGTTGTGGTCCCGTCCGGTCCCTTCGGCATACTCGGCTGTCGGTTGGCGCCCGAATTCGCCGCCCCAAATGATCAGCGTCTCGTCGAGCAATCCGCGTCGTTTGAGGTCCGCGATCAGACCGGCGATAGGTTTGTCGGTGTTTCCCGCATGGAAATCATGGTTCTTTTTAAGATCGGAGTGCGCGTCCCAATTGTCGTCGTTATGGGCACCTCCGGAGTAGATCTGAACGAACCTGACCCCCCGTTCGACGAGCCGACGCGCTAGCAAGCACTTGTTACCAAAGTCCTTGGTCCGGTCCTGATCGATACCGTAGAGTGCAAGTGTTTCTGCCGATTCGTCGGCGATGTCGACCGCTTCGGGTGTGCTCTCTTGCATCTTGTAAGCGAGTTCATAGGTCGAGATACGCGATAGTAGATCGCTCCGATCGCCGCGTTGCTTGGCATGCAAGGTGTTTTGCTCGTTGATCGAGTTGAGCAAGTCGCGTTGGAGATTGCGAGAAACCCCATCTTGTGACTTGAGGTCGAGAATTGGGGTGCCTTGGGTTCGGAAAATTGAGCCTTGGAAACTTGCGGGCATATAGCCGCTCGACCAGTTCTTGGCCCCTGAAATCGGCCCTCCGGTTGGGTCGAGCATCACGACAAACCCCGGGAGGTTTTCGTTCATCGATCCGAGTCCGTAGTTGACCCAGGAACCTAGGCAAGGGTGTCCGCTTTGAACCCGTCCGGAGTTCATCATCAGCATTGCGGAACCATGTATAGGCGAATCGGCGGTCATCGAGTGGATGAAAGCGATATCATCGACGTGCTGGGCGACATTGGGGAACAGTTCGCTGACCCACTTGCCCGACTCCCCGTACTGCTTGAAGCTCCATCGGGGTTCAACGATCCGTCCCTGATTCTTATGTCCTCCGCGTCCAAACGTTTTGACGGTGACGACTTGGTTGTCGCGACCCTTCATGGTGGGTTTGTAGTCGAACGTATCGATGTGGCTAGGACCACCGTACATGAACAAAAAAATGACGCTTTTGGCTTTGGGTGCGAAATGGGGGGCCGGTAGTTTGCGGTCCTCCGATGCGTTGGCTTGGCCAAAAAAACCATCGCGCGAGAGCAAATCGGTCAGAGCCAAACCGCCGAAACCGGCACCGGTTTGCCAGAGAAATTCCCGGCGTGTCCTACCGCAAAAGTTACGAGGCATTTGAATATTCGCTTGATTGGAGTGACGGATTGATGATCGGTATCAACATTAATCAACGGTTGATCGACGGTTAATCGACGTAGGAGAATTCGTTGAGGTTGTAGATGTACAAGCAGAAGAAGGCCAGCGCTTTGTCTTGCGAGAGCTGGTGCTTGGTCTGCAGTTGCTCGATGAGTTTCTTGCTTCTGGCGACTTCATCGTCCGAAGGATTCCGGGCCAGAGCGAGTCGATGGGCCAGTCGGATTTGCTCGTCGAGATCCTCGGGAGCTTGGGCTCGAAGTCGCTTGGCAAACTCATCGGACTGGGTGTGGAGAAAGTCGCTGTTGAGCATCCCGAGCGCCTGGCCTGGTTGCGTTGTGATAAAGCGAGCCTCGCAACTGACATCTGGGTCTGGAAAGTCAAAGTTCGAGAGCATCGGGACCAAGAGCGAACGTTTGATGTGGATGTAAACACTGCGTCGACTTTGATCCTCCGGACCCGACCGTTCCCAACCTTTTCCAGGCACCGACTGCGATGCTAAGACTTCCTTCGATAGGGTTGGATAGATACTAGGTCCGAACATTTCGAGATTGAGTTTTCCGTTGACTGCAAGGATCGAATCCCGCAACTCTTCGGCGCTCAAGCGACGCAAATCGAATCGACTAAAGCAATCGTTGTTGGCATCCTTGGCCAGCGCCTCGGGGGAAGCCAAGGAGGATTGACGGTAGCTCTTGGACGTCAGAATGAGCTTGTGGAATGGCTTGATCTTCCAGCCCTGTTCGACAAAATTCGAGGCGAGCCAATCGAGCAACTCGGGGTGGGTCGGCTGCTCGCCGAGTTGCCCGAAGTTGTTCGGTGAGCGAACGATTCCTCGTCCGAAATGATGCTGCCAGATTCGGTTGACGAACACTCGGCTCGTGAGGCGATTGGTAGGATCGGTGATCCATTTGGCGAAAGCCAGTCTTCGGCCTGTCGTGTTGGCTTGAGGGTTCGGTGCGATCGCCGGTGGCTCTCCTCCGAGGATGGAGAGGAATGCCGGATCGACTTTATCGGCTTTGCCCTGCGGGCTGCCTCGCGTCAGGATATAGGTATCTGGTGCGTTGGTACCGACTTCGCTGACGCACATGCCGTAGTCCTCCCACGGCTTGCGACGCTTGTTCTCTTCGAGTTGCTTGCGCAGGGATTTGAATTCCTCGACAAGCGCCGGATCGAGTCCCTCGACGCTCGAGTTTGCAATCGCTTGCTGCAGATCCTTGGCCTGTTCTGCCGAGTCGGCCGTCAATCGTTTTCGGCGGAATCCGGGACCTGACCAGGCAAGGTTCAGGCCTTTACCGAATTGGCCTTGGAAGTAATCGAGTCTTAGGGGAATTCGACCTTCTTTGAGCTGCACACTGATTCGCTTGGGACGGCCCACACCATGGATCCCGTCGTATTCGATGATCTGCTTGCCGTCGAGGGTCAACCGAGAACCGTCATCCGAATCGAGAATGAACGTGTATTCGCCATCCTTGGGAACGATCAACATCGCGGTGAAAACGAAACCAAAGAAATCCGGGCGGCTCGAAGCTCCGATGTCGATCAGAGGCGGATCGACTTTGGCGATCGTCTCGGGCTTGAGTTCATCGAAGTTCGGGAGTTTGTCCCAGGTGTCTCGATAGAACTTGTATTCAAGATCATCGAGGTCGTAGGATTTCGACTCCGACGCAGTGAGCGCATTGAATTGTTCCCGCAGGGTGGTCTCGACCTCGGTCAGTCGCTTTTGAATCCTGTCACCGTTCTGTCTTATCTCCTGCTCGAGATCGCGCATCTGATCTTTGTCTGCCTGACTTGCGATCAAAGGGCGTTCGACTTGCGGGCCATAGCCGTTGGAGGTGAGGTTTCTGAAAAATGCCAAGGTGCTGTAGTAGTCCTTGGTAGGGATAGGGTCGATCTTATGGTCGTGGCAGCGACTGCAATTGATCGTCAGACCCAAAAGTCCTTGCCCGACGGTCGTGAGGATATCGTCGAAGCCTTCGTAGACGGCAAGCTCTCGATCGGCAGGTTCGTCGTCCCAGATCCCCAATCGATAGAAGCCGGTCGCAATCAAGGAGTCTCGCGTGATTTCCGGGAGTTCGTCACCGGCGAGTTGTTCGGTCAGAAACTCGTTGTAGGGCTTGTCTTGGTTGAACGCGCCGATGACGTAATCGCGGTATCGCCAAACATGGGGCTTTGCCCCATCGCGTTCGAAGCTATTGGTTTCGCCGTAGCGGACCACGTCGAGCCAATGGCGGGCCCAACGTTCCCCGTACTGTTGGCTGGCAAGCAATCGATCGATTTCGGCTTCCCAAGCTTGATCGAAGCCCGATTTGGATTTTTCGAGGAACGCGGCGACCTGGGCTGGAGTCGGAGGCAAACCGATCAGGTCGTAGTAAAGACGGCGGAGCAACTGGATCGGTTCGGCTTGCGGGGCGAGGCTCAGCCCTCGCTTGGCGAGTTTCTCTTCGATGAACGCATCGATCGGGGCACTTTGGAGAGCAGCTTGTGGAACCTCGGGCTTGGTCAGCGGTTCAAACGCCCAATGCTGCTTCCACTGAGCTCCTTGGGCGATCCATGTTTCAAGGATCTTTTGTTCGCGTTCGGTAAGCGGTTTTCCCTCGGGGGGCATTCTATGCCCTTCCTCGCTTGAGCGAATCCGCTTGAGCAATTCGCTCTGCTCTGGGGCTCCTGGAGCGATTGCTTGAAGTCCCGATTCGAGTTTTTCTGTTGCATGCTCGAATGAGCTCAGGCGTAAACCTGCTTCGGCTGTATCCGGGCCGTGGCAAGCAAAGCAACGTCGGGCGAGCAGCGGTTGAACGTCTTGTCCGAACCGAATCTCGTTGTCCGGCTCTTGGGCTCGGACCGATAGGGCCACAACCCAGCAGGAGAGGATCGGGTAGCAGGCAAGCCGAAGGGAGGTCAGGAGGGTTCTGGTCCAACGAGGGGAGTTGGGCCGGTTCGCAGGGTGCGTTGGGTTCATCGAGACTCAAATGGGTTAGAATTCCACCAAGGGTAGGCGCTCAACGACTGTTAGACATTATGCGAAATGATGATCGTTTTTTCTACGCCATTCGCTGGTTCTTTTGACATTCGGGCTAATGCATTCGTCGACTTTGATGGCTATGATAGCCAAACCTTCATAAACACCCTTTGTTTTCAAGGTTATTCTACGAGAGTGGTGCTGCGAAAAATGTTTCTCAAATCGATCGATTGGGTGCTCCGACAAGCCTCCATGAGAGCTTTCAAGTATCTGTTTTGCTTCTTGTTGGGGCTTTCCTTGGTGGATTGCCAGATGCTCTTGGCCCAGGAGCCCCCTGCAAGTCCATCGCACAGCACTGGATCCTTGCCCGGATGGATCGAATCGGTCGACGGTTTCTTCGAAAACTACTTGGTCAAGCCGCTCGATGCGGTTTTGTTTTTTGATTTTGGGACCAAGCTTTGGCTTGGAGTCAGCATTCCATTTGTGGTCGTCTGGTTGCTCTTTGCCGGCATTTTCCTGACCATACGCATGGGCTTTATCAACGTGCGTCTTTTTCGTCATTCGGTCGACTTGATTCGCGGGCGATACGATCGCAAAGAAGATCGAGGGGATGTTTCACACTTCCAAGCCCTCGCCTCTGCGCTTTCGGGGACCGTTGGGCTTGGGAATATCGCAGGAGTCTCCATCGCGATCGGGACGGGTGGACCTGGAGCGACCTTCTGGCTGATCTTTTTTGGTTTGATCGGCATGACGACGAAATTCGCCGAATGCGCTCTAGCGGTGATGTACCGAACCACCGACGAAAAAGGCAACATCCTCGGTGGCCCCATGGTGTACCTTCGAAAGGGACTCGAGGCCAAGGGACTCGGCGGCTTGGGCAAGGTCCTTGCGTTCGCTTTTGCGATCCTGTGCATCGGTGGCTCGTTCGGGGGTGGGAACTCCTATCAAGTGGCCCAATCGCTCAACGCGTTCCAGGCTGAACCCGCATTTGAGTTTCTCAAAACGGCCCCTTGGATTTATGGACTCCTGATGGTTCTAGCCGTCGGCGTGGTGATTATCGGAGGGATCAAATCGATCGGGAACTTCGCCGGGATCGTCGTACCGTTCATGTGCGGAGCCTACCTGATCATGTGCCTGACGATTATCGGTGCGAACTACCAGCAGATTCCGACGGCGGCTTTGGAAATCGTCCAAGGAGCCTTTGCGCCCTCGGCACTTTACGGTGGCTTTTTCGGGGTCTTGGTCATCGGAGCCAAACGGGCCTGCTTTTCCAACGAAGCCGGAGCCGGATCGGCCGCCATTGCCCACTCGGCTGCCAAGACCCAGGAGCCCGTCAGCGAAGGCATTGTGGCTTTGCTCGAACCGTTTATCGACACGGTGATTGTTTGCACGCTGACCGGTTTGCTAATCGTCATTACTGGGGTGTACAAGCTGCCCGAAGTCCAGCAGATGGCCGCTGCGAACCAAGGTTCGATGATTACCGTCCAGGCCGTTACCCAGAACCCGAGCTTAGCCTGGTTCAAGTACGTTCTGTACGTTGCGATTTTCTTCTTTGCTTACTCGACCTGCGTCTCGTGGTCCTACTACGGAGAACGCTGTTTTGTGTGGCTCTTTGGACAAAAGTCATCGTTGATCTACAAGTTCCTATTCCTGGGCTTTACCCTTCTCGGATCGATCGTCAAACCTGTGAACATTCTGGAGTTCAGTGACATGATGATCCTGACCATGGCGATCCCCAATCTGCTGGGTGTTTTTATCCTGAGCAACGAGATCTACAAGCAATTGCAGATCTACATCGGCAAACTCAAGTCCGGTGAGATTGCACCTGAACGCTGATCGGATGGGAACCAAGTACAGTTTGGAATCCAAGTTCGACTTAGCCATCGTCGGCGGTGGCGTCATCGGTCTATCGATCGCCGCGCAGTGCGCGAAAAACGGCTGGCGCGTGTGCCTGATCGATCGCGGGACGATCGGCAAGGAGTCCTCGTGGGCAGGCGCCGGGATCCTCCCTGCCGGTGCGAGTGGACCTGTCGAGGATCCGATCGAGCAACTGCGTCAGCTTTCCGACCAAGTCCACGAGGAGTGGGCCCGATGGCTCTACGACCTGACTCAGATCGATACGGAATACCGCCGCTGCGGTGGCCTTTATATCGCTCGAAGCCCCGCCGAACGCGCTACGATGCGAGCCAACTGCATGTGGTGGGACGAACTCGGTATCGAGTACGAGCGATGGAGCATCGACCAAGTCTCGAGCCGATGCCGGATGCTTGCGTCCGGGGGGCTTGCGTCCGGGATGCTCGCACCTGGGGGGCTTGCAGACCCATCGGGTATGTCGGCGACTCGTGCGGAATACTATTGGGTGCAGCGCGATGCACAAGTGCGAAATCCTCGGCATCTGATCGCCTTGAAGGCAGCATGCCAAGCCCTTGGTGTCAGCTTGGTCGAGCAGGCTCAGGACCTGAGCTTACAGGCCGACGGGACCTCGATCCAGAGCATCTCCTTGAAGTCTTACGAAACAGGCGATCCACTGAAAATCGTAGCCGATCGTGTTTGTTTAGCCACCGGAGCTTGGACGGGCCCGTTGCTCAAGACCTTGGGGATCGAAACGGGCATCTATCCTGTGCGTGGGCAGATGCAACTCTATCGGTTCGATCGCCCCCCTTTCGAGTGCGTTGTCAACGAAGGGCACCGGTACATGGTTCCAAGGCAAGACGGTCGCTTGCTGGTCGGTTCGTGTGAAGAGGAAGTCGGGTTTCAAAAGGGCACTACGCAAGAGATGATGGATCAGCTAGCGAGCTGGGCCTCTAGCCTTTGTCCGATGATTCAACATGTGCCTCTCGAAACGCAATGGTCGGGCTTGCGCCCCGGTTCGATCGATGGCTTTCCGTACTTAGGGACGTTGCACCCATACACCAATGGCTATGTCGCTGCTGGTCATTTTAGGCATGGACTTCACTGGTCGAGTGCGACCGCGGTTCTGATGGACCAGCATATGCGAGGCCACAAGCCCCTGATCGATCTTGAGCCGTTCCGCTTGCACCGCGGCAACATTCCGTAAGGGAATCGAAATCACAGTAGAGCCCTTATTGTTGGATCGCTACTGCTCTTCGAGACGCTCCTGGATCCACGCGACAATCGCGGCGCGATGGTTTTGACTCAATACCCACGGATCGATTTGGATTCCTAGGCTCATCGCAACGGCCACTGCGATATCGACCGAGCGGACCCCCTCGTACTGCGATACGCGTTTCCCCTCCTCGAAAATCGTGCTCCCTTGGTCCGAAAAGTCGCTTTCGAACACATCTCGCAAGCGGGCGATCCAATCTTCAGGAACCCGCTCGGATCGGCAGTGCTGGCAAGACCATATCTCATCCCCGTCGCATGCCGAGAGCAACTTGAGAGCAAGTGGTTTTGTGATTTTTGAGAGTCCTTTCGCCATCGCTCGTCCTGTCTACTGCGTTCCGTTTGACTTGGTTTTGGTGTATATTCGATCGTCCATCGATCGAAGGACTCTCATCATTACCTCTTCGGCTAGAAATTCCAAGCGATGACACACCCCCAGACCATTGCGCGCGTTGAAAACCTTATGGATCCCGATGCCAATATTCTCCTGAATATGGACATCGAACAAGCAGAGCGGATGGTTCTTACAGGACTCGCCGAGGAGGTGGCCAAGATCGATGGACAATTTGCGATCTGCGTAACCCAAGGAAAAACCGTCCGAATGGCACGCTCGATCGGGCGACCCATGCGGTATTTCTTGGCCAAACGAGCCGAGGGCCCCTGCTTGATCGTCGCCGAGCAGATCCGAGACATCCGGCTCAAACTCTCCGAGATGGGGATCGACGATCAATTCCACGCCTCGTACACCCGGATGGTCCCGGCCCACTATGTCGTCGAGATCGAACTTGTCGGATGCCCCGATCCGAACCCGCTTTACACACGATTCTTTCAGCCCGCGCGCAATCGCTGGTCGAACGATCTCGATGCGATCGGAGCCAAGTACATCGGGCAACTGGCCACCGAATGCGATGCTTGGCTCGAGCGTATCGGCGACCGAGAACCCATCGGTGTCCTCTTTTCCGGAGGGATCGATAGCGGCGCGGTGCTCCTGGTACTCCACCATCTGATGCTCCGACGGGGACAAGCCCCTCAGAGGCTTAAGGCCTTCACACTCAGCGTGGATCAGCGTGCCCAAGACGCCCAACAAGCCAACGACTTTCTCAAACAATGCGGCTTGCAGATGCTCCATGAAGTCCTCGACATACCGAGCCATAAACTCGATTGGCGACGGGCGGTTCACGTCACTGAAGACTATAAGCCTCTCGATGTCCAAGCCGCCACCATGGGCTTGGCCCTCTGCGAAGAGATCCGAAGCCGGTACCCGGAATGGAAGTATCTGGTCGATGGCGATGGAGGGGACGAAAACCTCAAAGACTATCCCATTGAAGAAAACCCCGAGCTTACGATCCGAAGCGTCCTGAACAACCTGATGCTCTACCAAGAAGGTTGGGGTGTCCACGCGATCAAGCACTCGTTGGTCTATTCCGGAGGCCAGAGCCGTGGCCATGTGCGGACCTGGGCTCCGGCAAAATCCCTGGGGTTCCGCGGCTTTAGTCCATTCGCTCTGCCGCGCGTGATCGAAATCGCAGAAGGCATCCCCTTTATCGATTTGACCGACTGGGATCACGAGAAACTCTATGAGCTCAAAGGTCAGATCGTTCGGCGCGGTGTCCAACAGGTCACCGGGATGGATCTACCGGTGTTTCCAAAACGTCGTTTTCAGCACGGAGCACTCGACGCCCAAGCCTTCGAAGCGACCTTCCCGAAATACGAGGCTGCTTACCGTCGCGAGCTATTGAGCTACTTTTCCTGAAAGCTTGGCCGACAAAAACGCCAAGAAGAATTCAACGCAAAGTCGCAAAGGCGCAAGGACGCAAAGGGAAAGACAGGAAGATCGGTCATGGGTTTAGATCGAAAGCGGATTTCCCCTACCCCCTGATCCCTATTCCCTTGATCTCCTAATGTCCTAATCTCCTAATGTCCTAATCTCCTAATCTCTTCTATCTATCCCCTTCTTCATTCCCTTCTTCCTTGCGTCTTTGCGCCTTTGCGTCTTTGCGTTTCCGGTTTTCTGTTTTCCGGTTTTCGTCGCCAGACTACCTTGCGATATCGAATGCGTAGATCAGCTCCTGGTCGCGGATGATCAGTTTTTGGCCGGCGATGACTGGGTGGGCCCAGATTGCTCCCCGCTGGCGATCTCCGGACCATTCCGAAGGAAGCTTGACCGAACCCTTTTCTTGCCAGCCATCGCGAGAAGGAGCGACCAAGTAGCAGATACCTTCGGAGTCGTCGTAGCAGTAGAGCATGCCGTCGGCCATGGCGATCGAGCCCGAGTTGGCTTTCCCGGTCTTGTGGTTCCAAAGGATGCTACCTGTCTTGAGGTCTTGGGCTACCCATGCCCCTCGCAATTCTTTGGTAAAGCCGTAGATCGTCCCATCGTTGAGCACGTAGCCACCGTGGTGGTTCTGCATGCTTTCTTTATCGAAGTGGTAGATCTCATCCATCGTGACCTTGCCACCTTGCGAGGAGAGTTTCACCAAAGTGTTTCCAGCTTGGTAGGCCGAGGAGTGGTAGACTTGATCCCCAACGATGATCGGCGTCGGGATCACTGCCGTTTTATTTCCGGTCGTTGGGCTGGTGAATTGATGTTCGCCCGTCTTGGCGTTGAATGCTACCATCCCGGATTTGGCCGCCGTGATGTAGATAGGCGTTTGTCCGACGTTGGTTTTCATGATCGACACGTACTGGGAGCCCTCTTCGAATCCTTTGGACTCGTAAACTTTTTCGCCAGTTTTCTTGTTCAGACCTACGAGAAACGTTTTCCCACCCGGAGTGCAAATCAGGTTATCTCCATCGATCAAAACCGATTCGCTGTAACCCCATTGCGGGATCCCGCCACCGAAATCCTTGATGAGGTTTTTGCTCCAGACGACCGATCCGTCGGCGACGCTCAGACAGGCAAGATCGCCCAGATCGGTCAGGAAGTACGCATGGTTACCATCGACGGTCGGTGTGCTGCGAGGCCCGCCTCCCCAACCCGTGAGGTAATCGTTCGATTGGGTGCCTGGTCCAATTTTTTGGCCCCACAGTTCCTTGCCGGTTTTTGCATCCAAGCAGATCGCTAAGGTATCTGCGCCCCGTTGGCCCATGGTGTACAAACGTCCATTGCTGACGGCGCTCGAGGAGTATCCAAGTCCAGCGGATTCATATTTCCAAGCCAGTTTGGGGCCACCCTCGGGCCAGGACTTCAGAAGGTTCTGTTCTGCGGCGATGCCATCTCTCGCAGGACCACGCCACTGAGTCCAATCTCCGTCGTCGGCCATCGAAGCGGTTGGAGCCGAAGCCATCGACAGCGTAGCGGTCAGGAACGCCTTGGAAAAAAGTGCTAAACGATTTTTCTTAAGACTGGAAATTGCGTTGGTTCGCATCAAGGGATGTCCTGTTGTTTTGGTAAGTAGGATCTGGGACGGGAGCTTATCAGGGCCTAATGAGGCCCAGCAACGAGCGAATCGACTCCGGTTGACCGAAGAGTAGCTCGAAGACGATTGTATCGGATTTCCAGAAGAAATGAACGGTCAAGGACCGCTCCGGGCAAGCCTCTGGTTTATCGCTGGTAGATCGGCAAGTAATGGTACTTGACCGAAAGGCTCAAAACGGCCATGGAGGTGCAGTAGACGGAGCCCGCGTTTTGTTCTTCGCCGGAGGAGGATTCCCAGGCTCCGTTTTCTTTCTGTTTTGAGAGCAACATTTCCGAGACGATGCTCGCGGCGCGTTGAGCATGCGAGCCACCTCGCTGATGCATGCCTTGGGCAAAGTAATACAGCCCATAGAGAATGAATCTTTCGTTCCACTTTGGCGGATGATCCAGGAGCCAATCGGCGGAGCCGGAAACCAGGGGCGATTCGTATTGTCCGCAGACTTGCATGGCCAGAAGTCCTGCGGCAGTCATGGTAAAGGACGGGCCGCCTCCGTTGGGTTCATAAGAAAACCCAGCCTTGGGATCTTTCGGGATGCCTTGGGTGTCTACTTGGGAGGTATACGACCGCTTCAAGTACCCGATCGCATCGTCGATGGTTGCCGAAGCGACGTCGAGTCCATCATTTTTGGCGCTGCGCAAGGCCATGACTTGCCAGACCGAGACCGAGAGGTCGCTGTCGCCTGCGTCCGGAGTATATCGCCATCCGCCTCGCGCATTGGACCCTTTCTTGATGCGTTGACTGCGAACGATCAAATCGATCGCTTTCTGACAAGCATCATGCAGTTGCTTGTCCATCTCCGCATCGACTCCCATGCCGAGCATTTCGGTGAGCATGAGTGTGACGATCCCGTGGCCGTACATGCGCGACCCGTCGGCGGCTCCGAAGTATCCGGATTTGTCCTGTCGCCCCTCTCCCAGGAGGTACCTTAAGGCTCGGGTCATGGCGACCCCTTCGGGGGTAGCATCCGAGGGTTGATGACCGACGGCGGCCATCGCCATGATCGCTAGCGAGGTCATCGCATTCTCGTGTCCCCGATCGGAGATCGAGCCATTTTGTTTCTGTTGGGATACGAGGTATTGAATGGCCTTGTTGACCCCCGCATCGATTTCATCTTTGCGAAACGCGTCTTGGCCGTACGATTGGGCCGACAGGCTAAGTACCGGTGCAAGCCCCAGTACAAGCCCCAGTACAAGCCGAAGTGCAAGGCTGAGTTTTAACATAGCGAAAATTCGCGTCCCGTCGAACCAATGCGCTCGCGCGAGTCGGGTTGAGTGCGTGGTCGGATCCATGCATGCAGACATGCATGCCGACACGATCCGGCGAGCTAGTAGGAGTGCATTGCGGACTAGTCGGTTAGATATCATCGGCTTTCTCATTGACTTTTTCGAGGATGTCCAGAAGGACTCGATCGACCTCGATCCCCTCGGCTTGGGCTTCAAAATTCAAAAGGACGCGATGCCTGAGGGCTGGCAGGTAGACGCGTCGAATGTCTTCGTAGCTGACGTTGTATCGTCCGTCGAGCAAGGCGCGGACTTTGGAGGCCAGTGCGATGGTCTGAGCGCCGCGGGGGCTGGCTCCCCATCGGATGTATTGGTTGGTGATTGCCGGTGCCAGCGCGCCACCTGGATGCGTGGCCAGCACCAATCGGGCTATGTAATCTTGGACGTGTTTGGCCAAGACGACTTGTCGGATCAAGCCTTGCCATTGGACGATCTCGGCTCCGTCCATGACCTTCTCGGGCCTGATGGTGGAGTTTCGTGTGGTTCGATCGATGATCGTATTGAGTTCCTCGCGGTTGGAGTAACCAACGACGAGCTTGAATAGGAATCGGTCGAGTTGGGCTTCGGGGAGCGGATAAGTCCCTTCTTGTTCGATGGGGTTTTGGGTGGCCAGGACGAAGAAGGGCTTTTGAAGTTCGTACCTTGTTCCCGCGACGGTCACGGTCCCTTCCTGCATGGTCTCGAGGAGTGCTGACTGCGTCTTGGGGGTCGCTCGGTTGATTTCGTCCGCAAGGCAGATCTGGGTGAAGATCGGGCCTTTTTGGAATTCGAACCGTCGTTTGCCTTCCTCTTCGACGATCATGTTGGTCCCGAGGATGTCCGATGGCATCAAATCGGGGGTGAATTGGATCCGATTGAAATCCAGCGAGAGGGTTTCCGAAAGGGTTCGAATGAGCATGGTTTTACCAAGCCCTGGGACCCCTTCGAGCAGGCAATGGCCGCCGACGAACATGGCCGTTAGGACGCCATTGACGATCTCATCGTGGCCGACGATGACACGTCCGATCTGTTCGCGGACTGCGGCGAACCGTTCGCGGAACTCTTGGGCCTGTTGTTGCATCGACTCAGCGACGTTGGACATGGACAGGGACTTTCTATCAAGAAGGGCGGGGTCAGTGGTGAAATCCGTAGTGGAATGAGTCAGTTTTGGTTTTTCTTCGCTTTGCGTTTGGCTTCGAGAAGCCTTGAGGTGTAATCCTCGTTGTCCGAATTGGATTTCGATTTGGGGAGCGAGTCCGATGGAGCCGAGCCGGTGGACTTCGATTCGGCGGGTTTGAAGGCAGCGGTTCCAAAGGTATCGCTCGAAGAGGGGTTGGGATTGGATTCGAGCGGATCGGGCAGTTCCATGGAGGTGGAGGATCGTTGTTTTTCCAAATCATTGGATACTTGCGATTTGCTCGACCGGAGCCTTTCGAGGCTTTTTTGCCTTGCAAGATCGACTTCGGAGGTTTTCATTTGGCTCATGAAGGCAGCGAGCTTTCGAAGTGGCCAGCCGAAGTCGACCGCGACGCGTCGGATGAAGACGTCGGCCAGAAAGAGGCTTGCACCCAGCAGCACAACCAATGGCCATATATCTTTGAGCGAGCGGGCCGGGGGGAGTCCTGGTCGGTAGGTATCGAAGCGCAGAAGTTCCTCCATGTCGGTGTCGTTCAATTCAGGTAGGACTTTGCCGGTCTGACCTCCCAGTGGGGTACTGTTGGCAAGCTGTTCGATCAGGCGCATGTTGGCTTGTCGGATTCGGTATTCATCAGAGAAAGGAACATTCACGCCGGTCGTGAAGATTTGCCTGTCGGATCCCGGGACGATGCTCAGCATGTAACTGCCTGCTTCTTCGGGAGTGAATTCACCGATGTAGCGACCGGGAGCTTGTTGTCGCATCGAGATGGATTTCGGCACAAGGTCTGGACCGACAGCCGTAGCGTTCATATCCAGGAAGTTTAGGAATTTGTCCTCGCTATCCGAGGCGTTGACGATGATCTGCACCCGACCGTCTTTGACCTGGGTTGCTATGTTGTACTTGTCATCGTTCCTTTGGGTCCGCATGGTCCAGCGGACCAATTGGGAGAAGAACTGATCGTAATAGGGGGAGCCGACCCAATCGCTGGCCCAGCGTTTGCCGGCATCGGAAGTAAAGACAGCCGTTCTGCCAAGTCCGTAGTTCCAAGTCGCTAGCAGGGATGCGTTCTCGGGCTCAGCGGGTTTGGATGCCAGCAACGGGACTTCGACCAGCGGGCTGTCTTTGGTCTCGGTCAGGACGAATCCTCGAAGACGTGGCAGATCGCCTTGGATTCCCGAAAGGATTTCGTGGTTGGGTAGACGAACCAGTGGTTGGACACCTCCCTCGGGTTCGAAAATCACGGGTCTTGCAACGCGTCGAGCTTCTCTCATGAAGATCTTCGGCAACGCAGCGGCGTTGGTCACGACGTAGTAATTGCCCCCGGTCACTTTGGCGATTCGATTCAATTCAGCGGTACCGACGGTTCCGTGCGAGCCAACAGCCACCGTACTGATCTTGATCTGGTTTTTCGTAAACTCACTTAAAACCTGGGCCGATGCCGGGGTTGGATCCCCGTCGCTGATGATGATCATATGTTTGATCGCTGCCGGAACGTTCTTGAGCGAGCGGATAGCAAGCTTCAGGGATGAATCGAAATCGGGCATGTCCCCGGGCATCATTTGAGAGAGTCTCGATCGCATCATCCTGCCGTGATCGCCGACTTTGAGCATGCCGTCGGATCCACCCCAGAGCCAAGTATCGCCGGTCGCATCGTACTTGATGACTCCGCAATAGTCCCCCGGCCCAAGGGATTCCAGAGCCGACTTTCCAATGACCTTCTGCCAGTGGTTACCTTCGGGCATCTCGGATGCGTGCATGACCATGGCCAGCGCCCCGACGGCCTCGACTTTGGTGTTCTTGATGGTGAAGTTGACCGGCATAGCCTCTTCGAGCTTGGTGTTGCTCCAGCCCCCGGCTCCGAACGCCTCGGGGCCGCCGAGCATGAGGATTCCCATCCCGAATTGCCTGGAACTCTGCACCATCATTTCCATCTGTGCGTCGGATATCGAGGAGATCTTGTCCATCGATTCGCCGCTGGTGCGAGGCACCCCGGCGAGGATGACCGAGTCGTAGCTTTGGAGTTCCACGAGGCTCGAAAAAAGATTGTTGGTGGTCCGGGGGTCGACCACGATATCGTTTTTTCGCAATGCATCGACGAGGGGTTCGTAGTTGCCGAGGTTGTTCGCATCCTCGATAAGCATCACGCGAGATTTTCCTCTGGCGTAGGTAAATGCCGTCGCTCGGTTGTTCTGAGTGATCGTATCGTCGGTCAGAGCGTCGGGAATGAATTCGGCCTCGTAGGTGTATCCGGCTGTCTGATCGATTTTGTGAGGCACTGGGATGACGTTGATATCTCGATCCAGAACGTAAGGGGAATCGGCCAGGATTTCTGTTTGGCTACCGATTCGCCGCACGACTCGCACCCTGCCGGGAATTTCCGGGGAGGGATTTTCTGAAGTTCCAAAACGATTGATGACGACGCGAGCATCGACCGTTTGACCTTGTTGGACATAACCGGGCACGTCGATCTTCTCGACCATGACCTCGGCATTGTTATCCAAGCGTATCGGGACCACATCGATCCCAATTCCGGTTTCGGACAATCGCTTGGCGGCCGTCTCAGCGGTTCCTAAGGTTTGGATTCCGTCGGTCAATACCACGATCCGCTTGGCGGAGTCCTCGAGGAAGCTCGCCGCTGCGAGCTTCAATGCTCCTTCGAGGTTCGTCGCGTCGGGCTTTCCGAAGTTACTCTCGGGCCGTGACAACGGGGGGAGATTTTCATCCAGCGGGGGAACTTCGATCGATGCTTCTCGACCAAAGAGGATCAAGCCTGCCCGGTCAAATCGCTTTTCTCGTCGGTGCTTTTTTACGCTATCGATCGCGAAACGGAGCATCAATTGACGTTTGGCGATCGGGATCGAATCGCTCTGGTCGAGCAGATAGATAACCGTCTGACGATCGCTTGTCCAAATCCATTGGATTCCCGCGAGGGCCAGGATCATAAGCAGCAAGACTAGGCTGCGAAAAATAAGGGCGAGCAAACGCCGGGTCTTTCCCAGTCCCGAAAGGGATTGGCTTCCGAGCCACCAAGTGATCGGTACGAGGACCAGCAACAGGAGCATCCACGGATACTCAAAACCAACCTGGAAGTTGCTAAACATAAGAGAAGCTGTTGTGGACTTTGATAAAACCAATTCGGGCTTGCCAAGGTAGGCTTCCTGATCCTCTTTCGGCCAATTCCATGAATCAGAGCCCCAATTATGGTCGAAAATGGGAATGGAATGCCATAAGGCAGCTAAGATTTATCGATGAACGAACCTAAAAAGTCCTAAGCCTCCCAATTTCATGATTTTCGGGTTGATCGGGGCAATGGACCTAAACCCTCGCCAAGCCGTCGATCGTTATGCAGATTCAAGGAATTCCCATCGAAGACAATTTTGCAGAAGCCTTCGATATGCTTGCGACCCGCATTGTCATTACGGCCGCCGAGCCGGCCTGGGCCGCCCGCGCCGCCGAGGCGATGACCGGGTTTGCAACGAGTGTCATCGGTTGTGGGGTCGAGGCCGGGATCGAGGGAACGGTCGATCCGAATGAAACGCCCGATGGTCGACCGGGCGTGGCCGTCTTGGTATTTGCCGTCAACCTCCAGACGCTACAAAAGCAGCTCGAAAAGAGGATCGGTCAATGCGTCCTGACTTGTCCTAGCACCTCGGTTTTTGCCGGCTTGACCAGCGAGCGTCGGATCGCCTTGGGTTCTCACGTTCGATACTTCGGTGACGGAAAACAGATTTCCAAAAAAATCGGCTCCGAGCGATATTGGCGAATCCCGGTAATGGATGGCGAATTCGTTTGCCAGGAAAACGTCTACGGAACGAAAGCGGTAGGTGGGGGTAACTTTCTGGTGTTGGCCGACTCGCTCCACGGTGCTCTTCACGCTTGCGACGCGGCAGTCGTTGCGATTCGCAAAGTTCCAGGTTGCATCGCACCTTTCCCAGGAGGAGTTGCGCGCAGCGGATCGAAGGTAGGCTCAAAATACAAATCGCTCAGGGCTTCGACCAACGATGCGTTTTGCCCGACGCTGCGAGATCACGCCGAGAGCCAAATACCCGACGCAGCGACCGCGTGTTTGGAATTGGTCATCGACGGCCTGAGCCCCGAATCCGTCGCTGAAGCGATGCGGGTAGGGATCCTAGCGGTCTGTCAGATCGGCAAAGAGCTCGGGGTGCGAAAAATCACCGGAGGCAATTACGGCGGGAAGCTCGGACGCCATCATTTCTATCTCCGAAATGTTCTTGCAGGATACGCCAAGGTCTGAGCCGTTTGGGATTTACTCTTTAGGCTTTTGCGATTTTTCTTGTTTGGCCTTTTGGACTTTGCTGTTGTCTTTAAAGCCCTTCTCGAACTTGCCGATCTTAGGGCGGATGTTGATTTGACAATAAGGCATTTCAGGGTGCTTGATGAAGTAGTCTTGGTGGTACTCTTCGGCAGGATAAAAAATCTTCAGCGGAGAAATCTCGGTGACGATCTTGCCTCGGAAGGTTCGTTTCTTTCGGAACTCTTCG
>Ga0207941_1000144_pt1 | contig 22169 bp, 25 predicted proteins | sample LakMenEpi13Sep12_FD_150695 | JGI IMG/M metagenome (GOLD analysis project Ga0207941, IMG submission 150695) | Freshwater microbial communities from Lake Mendota, WI - 13SEP2012 deep hole epilimnion (SPAdes) | ecosystem: Environmental > Aquatic > Freshwater > Lake > Epilimnion/Euphotic zone ...
GAGCCGGGGTTCGGCAGCCGGCGGCCAGTTGGCCGAGCCAGTCCTGCAGGGCGATCAGGGCGGCGGGGTCGAGGCGGTAATAGATCCAGCGGCCCTCCTGGCGGGCACGGATCAGGCCGGCCTCCTTCAGCACCTTGAGATGAAACGAGAGCTTCGATTGGGCCAGATCCAGATCGGTGGTGAGATCGCAGACGCAACGTTCACCGCTGCCCAGCGCCTCAATCACCTGCAGGCGGAGGGGTTCGGCGAGGGCCCTGAGGAGCGCCCGGGCCTGCTCAGACTGGAGGGGTGGGCTAGCAACAGCACCTGGATCGGCCACGTGATCAGCAACACATCTCGAATCAACTTTAGTTGATCTATGTTCGCAGCTCCGCGTGCTTTCCGAATGAAGATCGGCATCAACGGCTTCGGCCGCATCGGCCGCCTGGTGTTCCGTGCCCTCTGGGGGCGCCCCGGCATTGAGCTGGTGCACGTCAACGACCCGGCGGGAGATGCCACCGCCGCCGCCCATCTGCTCGAATTCGATTCGGTGCATGGCCGCTGGCCCCAGGAACTTCACGCCGAAGCGAATGGCTTCCGGGTGGCCGGCCAATCCGTTGGCTACAGCCAGCAGAAGGATCCCACCGCCGTGCCCTGGGCTGGCGCCGGTGTGGATCTGGTGCTCGAATGCAGCGGCAAGATCAAAACCCCCGAAACGCTCGAGCCCTACTTCAGTGCGGCGGGCCTCAAGCGCGTGATCGTGGCCTGCCCCGTGAAGGGGGTGATCGCGGGACAAGAAGCACTCAACATCGTCTACGGCGTCAATCAGCACCACTACGACCCGCTCCGCCACCGCCTGCTCACCGCCGCCTCCTGCACCACCAACTGCCTGGCGCCGGTGGTGCAGGTGGTGCAGGAAAGCTTCGGCATTCGCCACGGTTCGATCACCACCCTGCACGATGTGACCAACACCCAGGTGGTGGTGGATGCCTTCAAGAGCGACCTACGCCGGGCCCGCTCCTGCCTGCAATCGTTGATCCCCACCACCACCGGCTCGGCCCGGGCGATTGGGCTGATCTTCCCTGCGTTGCAGGGCAAGCTCAACGGCCATGCCGTTCGGGTGCCGCTGCTCAATGCTGCCCTAACCGATGCGGTGTTCGAGTTGGAGCGTGCCGTGACTGCGGAGGAGGTCAATGCCGCCTTCGAGGCCGCCGCCAACGGCCCCTTGCAGGGAATCCTCGGCTACGAAACCAGGCCCCTGGTATCGATCGACTATGTCAACGATTCGCGCAGCGCCATCATTGACGCCCTCTCCACGATGGTGACAGGCGGCACCCAGCTCAAGGTCTACGCCTGGTACGACAACGAATGGGGCTATAGCTGCCGGATGGCCGATCTGGCCTGCCACGTGGCTGCGTTGGAACGTGCCGCCCTGGAAGCTGCCGCCCGATGAAACAGCTCACGGGTTTGCAGCAGTACGCGGTCGTGACGGCCAACTACTGGGCCTTCACCCTCACCGATGGGGCCCTGCGCATGCTGGTGGTGTTCCACTTCCACCAGCTCGGCTACTCCACCCTGGAGATCGCCTTTCTGTTTCTATTCTACGAATTCTTCGGCATCATCACCAACCTCTACGGCGGCTGGCTGGGCGCCCGCTTCGGGCTGCGGCTCACCCTCTGGGCGGGAACGCTGATGCAGGTGGCGGCCCTGCTGATGCTGATTCCGGTGGCCGACGACTGGCCGCGCTGGTGGAGTGTGGCCTACGTGATGGTGGCCCAGGCGATCAGCGGCATCGCCAAGGACCTCAACAAGATGAGTGCCAAGAGCGCCATCAAGACGGTGGTGCCGGAAACCCCGGGCGACCCCAGCCGGGGCGAGAACCAGCTGTTCCAATGGGTGGCGATCCTCACCGGCTCCAAAAACGCCCTCAAGGGGGTGGGCTTCTTCATGGGGGGATTGCTGCTCACCAAGATCGGCTTCAGCGCCGCCGTTGGAGCCATGGCCGCTGGCCTGTTTCTCTCCTTTCTGATCACCCTGGTGCTGCCCGGAGAGATCGGGCGCATGAAGGAGAAGCCCGCCATCACGGCCCTGTTCTCCAAATCGAAGGGCATCAATGTGCTGTCGCTGGCGAGATTCTTCCTGTTCGGCGCCCGTGATGTCTGGTTCGTGGTGGCCCTGCCGGTGTTCCTGCAGGCGGCCCTGGGTTGGAAGTACTGGGAGGTGGGCGGTTTCATGGGCCTCTGGGTGATCGGCTACGGGATCATCCAGGCCTCGGCCCCGGCCCTGCGGCGCAGCTGGGGCAAAAGTGCGCCTCCGGGGGTGTCTGCCGTGCAGTTCTGGAGCGCCGTGCTGACGGCCATCCCTGCCCTGATCGCTATCAGCCTCTGGCGCGATGTGGGCAACCCCGGCATCGCCGTTGTGGTGGGTCTAGCGGCCTTCGGGGCCGTGTTCGCGATGAATTCCTCGATCCACAGCTACATGGTGCTGGCCTACACCGATGCCGAGTCGGTGAGCCTCAACGTGGGCTTCTATTACATGGCCAATGCGGCCGGCAGGTTAATGGGCACCTTGCTCTCCGGTGCCCTGTTCCTAGTAGGCGGCCTGCAGGCCTGCCTCTGGACCTCAGCGGCTCTGGTAGCCGCCGCAGCGCTGGTGAGCTGCTGGCTGCCGGCGCCGCCGCGGGCTGTCGTAACAACCGCCTGATGCCACGCCAAGGCCCAGCGAGGCTTGCCTCGCGACTGGGCCATGGGAGCCGACAGCGAAGCCAACAGCAGTGACCTGCCGTGGTCAGCAGCCGCCTTCAGCAGGCGATCGCTGCGGGTCCTCCTCGAGCCGGGAGATGATCACGCTCATAATTGGGTAACAAATACGAATGGACTATAAATGCGAATGGGGAACAAATGCGAAGAGTTGGCGGAGCCGAGCCTCAATAGAGCGTTACAACAGATCTTTAGCGCCTTCAAGTCAGGCAGCGACCACTGCGGCAGATCCAGTGCAGCAACCAGCGCAGCAAATGCCTCAATGCCCCAGGTGATCAGGTTGCAGTAAGACCAGAGCAAGGTTTTCCAGAACACTTGCAAGGCCTTGGTCAGCCGAATAGGGTTTGAGGGTGCGCGCAACTGCGCCGGTTGGTGCGCCGCAACCAGGTTATCGGATCCCTACTTTTCCAGAGGATCCAATTGATTTGATCTTTCTGAAATCATTCAGAAGACAATCTCCTGGTGCACCAAAATCGCTCTCCCTCACTTAAAACCACCCAATGACTACTCGTACCGTCATCGGTCTGTTTGCCGAGAATTCCCACGCCGCCAAGGCCCTTGAGGATCTGGCCGCCGCTGGTCTGCATCGCGATGCCCTCGATCTGCTGAGCGCCGATGATGCTTCGGATGCTCCCAAACTCCGCGCCCTCTCCGATCTGGTGCCCGAGCCCGATCTCGGTATCTACATCGAAGGCGTCCGTCAGGGTGGCACCCTGCTCACCGCCCAGGTGCCCCTCGATCGCGAAGCCCGCGCCGCCGAAATCATCGGTGCCAACACCCCGGTCAACATTCGCGAGCATGCCGTCACCCTCAAGGCTCGCAACCCCGAACTGAAGGCCGAACTGATCGACGCCAAGCGCGATCCCAACGTGCTGGAAGTGGTGGAAGAGGTTGTTGAACTCGGCAAGGAGAAGGTCGAAACCGGCCGTATGCGCATCTACAACGTGGTTTCCGAGTCCAAGGTCTCCAAGTCCATCGACCTGGTCGACGAGACCGTGACCGTTCAGCGCCGCCCCGTCAACCGCGCTGCCCTGGAAGATGCCTTCAAAGAGCGCGTGTTTGAGCTCTCCGAGTTCGACGAGCGTGCCCTTGTCAGCAAGCGTGCCCAGGTTGTCGAAGAAATCAATCTCGCCAAGCAGGCCGAAACCAAGGGTCAAACCGTCACCGAAACCGTGCGTCGCTCCGATGTGCGCGTCGAGCGGGTGGGTGCCGATGGCAAGGTGATCGGCTGATCTCCGTTGGCTGGGGCTCCGGCCCCAGCTTCCACCTCACACGGCCCCTTGGGGCATCCTTAAGGGGGCCGTATGGCCCCCTCTTTCTCCCTAAATCGGCATGATCCGTCGCATGTTGCGAGCCCTGCTGGGTCTCGGTTCGTCCCCTGCCGACGATCCTGTCGTCCTGCCTTCAACCTCCGCCCCCGCCAGCACTCGGAGTTCCGCCGTGACCGCTTCTGACAGTACTCAGACCAACAACAACCTCGTAGTCGTCGGTGAAAACGGCGAGTCATACACCCTCCTGCAGCGAAGCGTCGACAACGGCATCGAAACCCTGCTGCTGGGCCGGAGCGATGGCTCCCAGATCACCCTTCCCTTGAGTGATCTCAGCTGGAAGGGTGCCGGCACCTGGTTGCTCACCGACGCCGTGCGCGATGCCCGTGGTCTGGTGATTCCGGTCGTAGAGGAACGGCTCGAGGTGTCCCGCGAGCGGGTGGAAACAGGCCGGGTGCGAATCAGTAAATCCGTCGAAGCCCGCGAGGTGGTAGTCGACGACCCCCTCAAGCGCGAATCCGTGCGGGTCGAACACGTACCGATCAACCAAGTGGTGACGGGCGCGGTTCCCCAGGTGCGAGAAGAAGGAGATGTCACCGTGATTCCGATCCTCGAAGAGCGGGTTGTGACCCGCACCGAGCTGGTGCTGGTGGAGGAAGTGCGCATCCACCGCGACCACAGCGAATACCACGACCCCCAACGGGTGACCCTGCGCAAGGAAGTGGTGGCCGTGGAGCGTTTTGGCGAAGACGGCAGGCCACTGCCCTCCTAATTTCGATCAGCTTCACAGAAACAATTGGTTCACACTCTGAAAGAACGCAGACAAACTTGATTTTTCAGGCAAAATAACAAGCGGGCTCATCACCCAAAACGGGTTTCTCACCTTGATGGTGATGATGAGCCCTATCCAGTTGTTCCTGCATCCATTTCTTCTTGCATCCATCCCAATGGAAGTCCCTACTTCTCCCATGAGCCACCGCAAGGTCAGAACACTGATGGCCAGCCTTGCATCGCTGGTTTTCTGCATCACTCTCCTGTTCAACGTATCAACCGCCTCCGCTGCAACCCTGGCAGATGACATGGTGCAAGCCAGTAAGGATGCGTGCATCAATTTGGCCAAGAAGCGCGGTTTCTCGGTTGAAAACGTTATCGACGCCCAACCGGCAGATGGCGACAGTGCTCACGTGGTGCTGAAGCTGGCCAAGGGCGGTGATCGCTACGAATTCAACTGCGGTTTCTCCCAGAATATCCGCCAGTTCGTTGAAGCCACCCCGGTGGCTACCACCAAGCAATCAACCCCCACCGCCTCGAACCAACCGAACAATCGCGTTGTCGATACCAACAGGGATCGCAATGCAGTGGTCCAACGTGATCGCACTGCGGTGGTCCAACGTGATACCAAGCGCCAGCGTGATCAGGTTGTGGTGGCTGAGCCGAAGCGTGATTCAGGATTCAACCCTGCCTGGTTGCTGCCCCTGTTGCTGTTGCCACTGGCCTTCCTTTTCCTGCGCAACCGTGATGCGGAGTCGGGTGAACCCACCAAGGTGGGTGTCTACACCACACCAGCCAAGCCTGCGGCGGTGAAGGTGGACACCACCGCCACCACGGCGAACAAGGTGGTGGAAGCGCTGATCCGCGTTCAGGATTCCGCCATTGAAGTCCGCTCCGGCGCTGGGCTCACCAACTCCGTGGCCAGGACCATCGCGGCGGGCTCCAAGGTTCGCCTGAGCGGCCGCTACCAGGACGACTGGGCCGAACTCGCTGAGGGTGGCTGGATCGCCATCCAATCCCTGGCGTCCGACCCACGTCAGAGCTGAGCGTCACTTCAGGGGAAGGAAGGGGCCCACAGGGCTCCTGTTCCTTCCTGGGCTTCAACCTGGCCATCCAGCTGCGCGGCTGTCTGGCCTCACACTCCCTCACGGCCTGGCCTCAGCCAATGGAGGCCAGGCCGATTCCTAGGCTGCATCGATTGGCAGCACCGCCTTGAGCGCAACAGATTTCCACCAAGAATCGCTGCATCGCGAAGCGAGCCCTTCCGAGCCCACCGCCAGCGAGACAGCGCTGGATTGGGATGTGATCGTGATCGGCTCCGGCATCGGTGGCCTGGTCACCGCCAGCCAGCTGGCCGCCAAGGGGGCGAAGGTGCTGGTGCTGGAGCGCTACCTGATCCCAGGGGGATCGGGCGGCAGCTTCAGGCGCGCGGGCTACACCTTCGATGTAGGCGCCTCGATGATCTTCGGCTTCGGCCAGAAGGGCCACACCAACCTGCTCACCCGCGCCCTGGCTGATGTGGGCGAGCACTGCACCACCATCCCCGATCCTGCCCAGCTCGAATACCACCTGCCCGGCGGCCTCAGCGTGGCCGTGGACCGCGACTACGAATCCTTCCTCGCCGAACTGACCGCCCGCTTCCCCCATGAAGCCAAGGGCATCCGCGCCTTCTACGACACCTGCGCTCAGGTGTTCCACTGCCTCGATGCGATGCCGTTGCTCTCGCTCGAGGATCCGGCCTACCTGGCCAAGGTGTTCTTCAAGGCGCCCCTGGCCTGCCTGGGCCTGGCCCGCTGGCTGCCGGTGAATGTGGGATCGGTGGCTCGCGCCCACATCCAGGATCCAAACCTGCTGCGCTTCATTGACATGGAGTGCTTCTGCTGGAGCGTGATGCCCGCCGATCGCACGCCGATGATCAATGCGGGCATGGTGTTCTCCGATCGCCATGCCGGCGGCATCAACTACCCCAAAGGAGGCGTGGGGGTGATCGCAGACAAGCTGGTGGCGGGGCTGGAGCGCCATGGCGGCGCGATCCGCTACCGCTCCCGGGTGGTGAAGGTGCTGCTGGAGCAAGGCCGGGCGGTGGGGGTGCGGCTCGCCGATGGCCAGGAGCTGCACGCTCGCCGCGTGGTGAGCAATGCCACCCGCTGGGACACCTTCGGGGATCCGGATGGCGACGGGCAACAGCCCGAAGGCGCCGGCGAGCTTCCGGCCAGCGCAATGCCCAGCCAGACCCTGATCGATGGCGCCGACACCCCCGCCGCCGAGCGCACCTGGCGGCGCCGCTACAGGCCCTCCCCCTCCTTCCTCTCGCTCCACCTCGGCGTGCGGGCCGACCTGATCCCAGAGGGCACCCACGTGCACCACCTGCTGCTGGAGCGCTGGGAGGAGATCGAAGCGGAGCAAGGCACGGTGTTCGTGTCGATGCCCTCGCTGCTCGATCCCTCCCTGGCCCCAGCCGGCCACCACATCGTGCACACCTTCACCCCCTCCTCGATGGAGGCCTGGCAAGGGCTTTCCCCCACGGCCTATGCCGCCAAGAAGGAAGCCGACGCCAACCGCCTGATCGCCCGCCTCGAGGCGATCCTGCCGGGCCTGGCTGGCGCCATTACCCACCGGGAGGTGGGCACCCCCCGCAGCCATCGCCGCTTCCTGGGCCGCAGCGGCGGCAGCTACGGCCCCATCCCGGCAATGCGACTGCCGGGCCTACTGCCAATGCCCTTCAACCGCACCGGGATCAGCGGTCTGTACTGCGTGGGCGATTCCTGCTTCCCCGGCCAGGGGCTCAATGCCGTGGCCTTCAGCGGTTTCGCCTGCGCCCATCGCATCGGCGCCGATCTGGGGCTTAATCCGTGGGCGCTGCCGGCCTGAAACCGACTCCAAACGTCCCCAGGGCGAAGCGGCGCGGCCAGCCGATCCAGAAACGGCGGGCCCAGAAAGGCAGGCCGTTGAGCACCACCGCCAAGGCGATCACCAGCTTCAGCAGCCGGGTGAGGCGATCGAGGTTGGGCCGGGGCTGCTGGTGAGAGCCCGCTAAAGCGGCACGGAGGCCCTCAGGCGCCCACGCCAGAGGAGCCAGGCGCCGAGGGCAGCGGCGGGCAAACCGCTCGATTGCGCCGTGAGCAGCGCGGCGATCTGGGCGGCGTAGGTGGAACGGCTGGGCAGCCCCCAGCCCTGGCCCCAGAGACCCAGGCGAACGGCGGCCACCGCCAGGCCCATGGCCACCAGGCAGATCAAAACAGTCAGCGCGGCGATGGTTGCCGCCACCAGGGCGGAGGATCGGGGACCGGCGGGCGGCCGTCCCCCCAAGCCAGCCCCGGAGGCCAGGGCCACCGCGAGCACGCCCCCCCAGCGCCATCCCCAGTCGAGCAGCTCACGACTCTCCAGCGGCTGATCGACACTGACCCGCGCGAGCAGCTGAATCAAGAGGAGCGCCACGAGTTGCGCCGCCAGGAGTGCGGCAGCTCCGGCTGCGGCGACCGCTATCCATCGGCTGGGTGCTCCGTTCCCCCAAGCTGGCGCCGTCACGGTCGGATCCTCGCCTCTCGTGGCCAGTTGAGCCAGGGGCTGCCCCAATATCGGCGCAGCGGGGCGGCAGCCGGATCGCGCTGCAGGTCCATCCAGGCCGGACCCACGGGGCCCAAGGACCTAGGCCGCCCGCCGACAGCGTTGAGGATCGAGCCATCCCATAGCCCCTGGCGCCAGCGGGGAAAGGAGATTCGCTCGAAGCGATTCGCCCGCCACCGGATCTGATCGGCCTGGGCCAGGCCGTGATCACGTGGGTTGAGCAGGACAAAGCCATTGGCTTCGATGCGCAGATCAGTGAGCGGTGAATCGGGTGCGCCGTTGCCGAGGCTGTAACCCAGATAAAGATTGCGTTGCAACGTGACATGGCGGCTTGGGCCACCCATCAGTTTCAAGAGGACGCCATAGCCAGCCTCTCCAGGTCGAGGAGGAATCAGCACAATGTTGTCGCTGATCGTCAACGGCCCGGTGGAAACCGGGCTGATCGCGAAAGCGACAAAGGGATTGATGATCAGATTGTTCTCAACCCTGAGATGACGCGCTGCACCATCAAACTCAAAAGCATCATCGGTGGTCTCCACGATCAGATTCTGCCGCGCCCGGTTGCTGCCGCCTTCCGGACTGAGCTTGATGCCGTCGCCGGCCTGGAGAATGATGTTGTGATCGACCTCAATATTCTGACCACGCAGCCAGACCAGCGAGCAGTTGGAATAGGGATAGACCTCCTTCCAGCTCAGCCAGCCGATGCGGCCCCATTCGAATAGTGGAAAACAGCTGCTGAGGTTGTGCCGGATGCGGATTGCCCGCGGCTGAGCTAGCGAGGCATTGTCATTGATGGCCACATCGGCAGCGTCGAACTGATTGCCCTCTATCAGCACGTGATCCGCATGCCAAAGCTGAATCGCCGCCATCACCACGAAATCAAAGCGCAGATCCCGCACCTCCACGTGGGGGGCTTCAATCCACAGACTGGCAACTTGATGGCCTCCGGAGTTGGTGCGGGCAGGCATCGGCCGGCGCACCTCCAACTGCTCGAGCCTGGGCGATTCGCCCCCGGGCAGACATAGCCACAACCTGCGCTCGGCCGAGCTGAAGGCCGGCCAGGCGCCGGGCCTGGCGCAGATCTGGCGCAGCTGCTCCAGGGAACCTGCGCGATAGGCCGCAACGCCGTTCCAGCGCAGGCCAAGCACCCGCCAGGCCACGGCGGTGCTCCAAATCCTGGCGCCATCCGGCCACCACTGCCAGGCCGCCATCACCCCGGGATCGGCGCCGCCGCTGATCACCGCCTGGCCGGGCACGGCTGCGCGCAGGACCAGGGGTCGCCCCGGCAGGCCGCCCCGCTTCAACCGCACGCTCTCACGGTAGATCCCCGGCCAGATCAGGATCGTTTCGCCGGGTTCGGCGATCTGGGCCGCCCGCTGGATCGTGCGCACCGCAGAGCGGCGCGACTGCCCCACGAAACCATCGAACCCATCCGGCGCCACATGCACCACGCCCTGGCGCAGCCAGCCGCTTGGCATTTGCAGGTAATGCCCCGTGGCGACCAGCGCCAGCGCGGCGGCAATCCAGCCGGCGCTGGCTTGGCGAGACAAGGCCATGGGACGCCCGTGGCGATCGCTCAGGCTACGAATCCTCCTGCCACCGCTCTTGAAGTCGCTGCTGCAGCCGGCGCCAGGGGCCTTCAGCATCCCTGGCAGGCCCCATCGGTGCTGCTCCTTTGGGGACGCCCCTGGGTCCACTGGGCGCAGGCGATGGCGCGGCGGCAATCGGCTCGCTGAGGATCGGTGAAGTCCAGCAGCTCAGGGCGGACAGCCATGCTGCAAGGCATGGTCGATCCCACGCTCGCCGCCGCAGGGGGTGGCGCATGGGTGCCGGGGCTGCGGCTGGAGCTGGCGGAAATCTGGGAGGGCTAGAGCTTCCGTGTCAATGTGCCTGGAGCGAGAAGCTCTGCGCCATGGGCGGCATCAGCCTCGAAGACTTCACCCAGAGCGTGGCGGTCCGCTCGCTTCCTCCTCGGGGCCATCAAGAGGGTGGCCAGGGGCAGGGCCTTGGGGCAGGGTTCTGAACAGGCTTTCTCCATGTAGCTGGCCCTGGCGACAGTTGAAGCGGACCACATCGCGGCAGGCGTTGCCGCAGAGCGGTTTGAGCACCAGGCCGGGGCCATGCAGCGCCGCGTTCCAACAGCGCGGCTTTGTCGGCCAGGAGCCGCAGGGCCGGTCGGCAGCGTTGGAGGACCCGCGCTAGTGGCGGAAGGCGCTGCTGGTGGTCGGTTCCGGCATCGGCAGAGTCAGGCTCTCGAACCAGATCACCGAACGCTCGATGTCATCGAGCAGGTCGTCCGCCATGTCGCGGCTGAAGCCGGCCCGCACCACGAAGCGCAGCACGGCCCTCTCCTGGCAGTCGGCCGGCAGGGTGTAGGCCGGCACTTGCCAACCCCGCTCGCGCAGCTTGTCGGAGAGGTGAAACACACTCCAGTTCCGCACGGCGGGATCGATCTCCACAGCGAACACCGGCAGTTGACCGAGCGGATGGCTCACCAGCCGCAGGGGCTCCAGATCGCGGAGGCCGTCGGCCAGGTGGCAGGCGATCGCCTCCAGGGTGGCCATGCGGTGGGCGAAGCCCTCGCGGCCAAGGTGCAGGAAGTTGAAGTACTGCGCCACCACCTGGGCGCCGGGTCGGGAGAAGTTCATGCCGATCGTGGGCATCTGGCCGCCGAGGTAGTTGACGTTGAAGCGCAGCTCCTCGGGCAGCAGGTCGTCGTGGCGCCAGAGCACCCAGCCCACCCCGGGCAGCACGCCGCCGTACTTGTGGCCGCTGCTGTTGATCGAGAGCACGCGTGGCAGGCGGAAATCCCAGACCAGATCGGGGGAATTGAACGGCGCCACGAAGCCGCCCGAGGCGGCGTCCACATGGATCGGGATGTCGAGGCCGGTGCGTTCCTGCAGGGCATCGAGCTGCCTGCTCAGCTCTTCGATCGGCTCATAGCTGCCATCGAAGGTGCTGCCCAGGATGCCCACCACCCCGATCGTGTGCTCATCGCAGCGGGCCACCGCCTCCTCGACGCCGAGCTGGAGACGATCCGCCGTGATCGGCACCACGCGGGGCTCGACATCGAAATAGGCGCAGAACTTATCCCAGCAGATCTGGGTGTTGGTGCCCATCACCAGATTGGGGCTGCCGCTCTCCAGGCCCGCCGCACGGCGTCGCTGGCGCCAGTGCCACTTCATCACCAGGCCGCCGAGCATGCAGCCCTCGCTGGAGCCGGTGGTGGAGGTGCCCACGGCCTGGGCGGGATCGGGGGCATTCCAGAGATCGGCCAGGATCCGCAGGCAGCGCTGCTCCAGTTCGGCGGTCTGGGGATATTCGTCCTTATCGATGATGTTCTTATCGGCGCATTCCTCCATCAGCCGCCTTGCCTCCGGCTCCATCCAGGTGCCCACAAAGGTCGCCAAATTCAGGCGAGCGTTGCCATCGAGCATCAGGTGGTCGTGGATCAGCTCGTAGGCGTTCTGGGCATCGAGGCCGCGGGCGGGGAGTGAATCGCGGGGGATCTCGGCGGGCAGGTTGGCGGCGGCCAGGCGGGCGCTGAGGCCGGCGCTGATCCCGAGGTTGCTGGCGCGGCGCTTCGGCGGCTGTGAGCTCGCGGTCATGGGGGGGAACGGAACGGGGGGCCGGCGGAGTGGGAACGGAATCGAGGGCCGGGCGGTCCCGGCGAGGTGGCTGGGGCTGGGCTAGGCCGCAGTCGTCTCGTCATTCCAAGGTCATTCAAGGCGCAGCTTGCGGGCCCGAGGGCGCGAATGCCCGGATCGCCGGATGAACCCGTGGCGGATCTGAACGGCCCTGCAGGGAAACGCCCTAAAGGGAACCAGGACGGAACCGGCAACCCGGCCAGGAGCTGTCGGAGGATCAGGCACACCGCCACGGCCCCATCGCCGGCCTCCTGATCCCGTTGGACCTCGCCTACCGCCTTCACAGCTTCCTGAGGCCCACGCCACCGGCCCCTGGCGAGGGCCTGCGGCTGGGGATCTGGCAGGGCACCGGCACGGCGGCCACGCCTGAGGCCGTGGCCGAGAACCTCGAACGCCTCGAAACCGTCTGCGGCCTCGCCGCCGCCCAGGGGGTGCAGCTGCTGGCCTTCCCGGAGCTGTACCTCAGCGGCTACATCGTGACCCCGGAGCTAGCCCGGCGCCTGGCCGAGCCGGTGGATGGCCCCAGCCTGCAGCGGGTCGCCGCCGCCGCCCGCCGCCATGGCCTGGCGGTGGCCTGCCCCTACCCCGAGCGGGCCCGGGTGGCCGGCGAGGAGCGCTTCTACGACGCCATCGCCTTGTTCGGAGCCGATGGCGCCCTGCTGCGCAACTACCGCAAGACCCACCTCTGGGGCCCCGATGAGAAGCTCTGCTGGAGCCCGGGCTATCTCCATCCACAGGAAGGCGAGGCGTTCACGGTGCAGGCGGTGAACGGGATCGGCGTGGGCCTGCTCAATTGCTACGAGGCGGAGTTCCCCGAACTCACCCGGAACCTGGCCCTGCGCGGCGCGAAGCTCGTGCTGATCCCCACCGCCGCCGACACCTGGGCGCTGCTCAGCAATGGCCAGCGCACCGACCGCCCCTACCCCGATGTCTCCCGCACCCTGATCCCCGCCCACGCCTTCGGGAACGACTGCTTCGTGGCCTATGCGAACCGCTGCGGCGAGGAAACGGTGAACGGCACCGTGATGGCCGCGTACCTAGGCAACAGCATCATCTGCGGGCCCCACGGCGATGTCTTGGTGGCGGCCCGCCCCGAATCCACCCTGCTGCTGGCCGACTGCATCCCCTCCGACTACGGCCCCACCCATCCAGCCGGCACCCGCTACCACGAGGATCTACGGGCCGAGCTCTACGGCTGGGAGCAAAGGAGCTAGGCACCAACCCTGGAATGGGCTGGCCCTCGCCCACGACAACCCGCATCCTGTCCATAAGGTGGAAGCCTTACGGCGGTTTCGCCCGGCGATGGCCACCCCTCCCCTGCCCGCCTCCGAGGACCTGGCCCGCTACTTCGAGGCGCGCGGCGAGCTGGCCAAGCCCTGGACCTGGCAGCTGATGCGGCTGGCCAAGATCCGCGAAGCCAAGGACACCATGGATCCCCAGGAGTACCTAGAGCGCGTCCAGGAGGCCCACGCCGACCTGATGAGGCTCGGAGAATTCTGGAAGGGCCGCGAGGAGGAGGTGTTTGGCGGTCGTTATCAGCCCGCCAGCGTCATCGAACCCTTGCCCGGCTCCCCGGAAGACCGTTGATCGGCCGTGCCCGAATCTCCTGCCCCCAGCCTGTCCCAAGCCGCCGCTGCCCCTTCAGCGGAGAAGGGCATCCACGCCATGGCTCCACTGATCCGCTTCACCCTGCTGGCCCTCTATCTGGCCTTGGTGTTGCCCCTGCCGCTGATGGCCCCCGAAGCGCTGCGGCCCCTGATGCTGGCGGCGGTGCCCTTGGGGCTGGTGCTGGTGGTGGCGATCACCAGTGAACGGGTGGAACTCGATGACAGCGGGATCCGGGTGGGCCATCCCCCCTGGTGCGCCTGGCTGCTGCGCCGCGGCTGGCAGCTTCCCTGGAGCACGATTCAGTCGCTCACCCCGGTGGGCACCAGCCAGGGCGGCAGGGTGTATTACGTGCGAAATCAAGGGGGTGGGGCGTTCCTGCTGCCCCAGCGGGTGGAGCGCTTCGAGGCCTTCCTTGAAGACTTCGCCGTGCGCTCCGGAGTCGACACTTCAATGGTGGCCCGGATCAGTCCACCCTGGACCTACCGGCTACTGGCCCTGCTCTGCGGCCTGATGCTGGCCGGTGAGGCAATCAGCCTGGCCTTTGCCATGGCCGGCGATTGAATGCGAGTGTTCGAAGGGTCGCAGCCATGCCACTTTTAGCTGCATCAACACAATCATCTTCATGGCAAGTCAGTAGCAATCCAGGCAATAGCTGCCCGATTTGCTTGGCAAAGCACAGCAGGCATCCACAAGCCCGCAAAGTGTCTCACATTACGCCATTCTCATTGGCTCCGCCACGCTGGCTTCGGCCAGGTAAGGCCAGCCACCTACTGGAGCGAGGCTGCGATATCCGTACAATCTTGGAGCTGCTTGGTCGTAACGATGTAACAACCACCATGATCTACATCCACGTACACAATCGTGGAGTGGTTGGTGTTAAAAGCTCTGCAGATCTTCTCTTTTCCTAGCAAGCGCTAAGGACCAGGTCAGCATGGAAACCGTGGCTAAGTTTGGCATGATTTGAGCATCCGTCCATCATGCTTGGCCGGAACGGCCCCATCCTTGAGAAGCCTTGCAGTGCATTCGATCTGAGGTATCAGTACGAATCGTTTATGCATGATAGGCTGAATAGAGACCGACCTGACGGGATGTTATGCGGTCCGCCCATACAGGGCTCGAAGGATCGAGGAAGACTAGGACTGATACAAGGAGCGCCACATCGGCCCTGCCCTGGAGCTGTCAGCGATCAAAGCCATTCAAAGTTAACTAATCCGAAACAAACCCTCCGCTCCGAGTCAACATCGCTCAAAGCTTTAGGGAGACTCTGGATAACCCTCTCCTCGTAGGAGCAGCTACCAAACATCCCTTGCTGCACAACTGCTGCTCTTTAGGTGTATTCGATTTTCCAGAGCCTCCTTAGAATTGGAAGCCTTGTTTAGGCATTAACCCTTTTGCCATACCACCACACCACAAGAGTCCGTCATCATGGTTATGTATTTTATTTTGGCTGTGGCGAGCATTGGTCTCGCTTTGTCTCCAAACCACTCTGCAGAAGCAGCAGGATTTACTATTGACACAACGCCAACCTGGGATGGCATGCTCAATGTAGGCCCTTGGAGTACGCGTCCTTCAGGCACCGAGACAATCGGACAAGTGATTAGTACTCCGTCTTCAGCACTGGCCGATGTACTTCTCGATGACTTCACCTTTTTCGCAGGAGGTTCAGACGCAATTTTTAACTATAAAGCACATGTGTATCAATGGGAGTCAACTGGCGAGCTCAGCTCTGGAGCGACCATAGGGCCCTCTCTGTTTGAATCCCCAATTCTTGTCCTACCAGGCGAGAGAAACTTCACCCCTTTAAGGGTAAATGTCGGCGGCATACTCCTTGCTCCCTCCACAACCTATGCTCTGTTCGTTTCCACGGTAGGTGTAGGAAACGTTATACCTGGCGAGACGACACTTGGCGTCCAAAGTGATGCCTATCTGGGAGGCAAATGGATCTACAACAATAATCCATTTACCTTCATTGGCCCATGGAATGGGGGGTTTGTAACTCCACCCGGAGATTTGGCCTTCATCGCCAACTTCCGCGCCAACTTCCGCGAAGTTCCTGGCCCTCTTCCAATCCTTGGTGCCGGTGCAGCCATAGGCTTCAGCCGTAAGCTTCGTAGTCGCATCAAGGCCGCTGGCATGAGCTGAGTTGATCTCTATGAAACCCAATCCCCCCAGTGGCGAGGGGCATTATGTTAGCTGATCTCATGATTTTTTACGCCATTATTTTTTTATGCCATGGTTTCAAAAAGCGATTGATAATCATCGGCTTCAGGAGCGGATACGGTCTCAGGCTTGTTTGCGATCGACGTACCCGTGCTGGAAAGGGAAGATGGCCAGGAGCAGCGACACCTTCCAATGTGACCTGGCCGTCACCTCTTATTCTTGCTGTGTGATTAATAAAAATAGATATGGCCTTCATCCAGGGCAACGAACTCCCCCTATCATCCGCATCTGATGAACGGGCACTCCCCCTCTACGCTACACTCAGGGAGACTCGGCCACCCAGACCCATAACGCCATCCTAGCTACTCGTTCAGACGCTGAATTTCCTTCGGAAAAGCCCTTCAAGAAGATAGGCCGCTGTTACGATTTACCTACGAACAATAAGTCTCTGCCTTCCAATCAATGACAGGTTTGAAGGATCGGAAAGAGCGACAAGAAACGCCCTGTGGTGGAGGTCGATGCTGCTGGCATAAACAGACCGAGTTTCCCAACTCCGCGAACAGTAAGGCGTCGCTGGCGACCATACCGATCGGCAGCTGATAAGATTGAATCATAGCAGCTGGAAGATTGACGTAGCAGTGATCAAACTGAAGTTGACCGTAGCCCTTGGTGAGCAGCTTACAGAGCAGGCACATCTTCGTCGGCTGAGCAAGTCTGAGTTGGTTCGATGAGCATTGTCGGCGTTCCTCCAGTCCTCAATGGAGGGTGATGAATGTTCAGCACCCCAAACCGCAGCTGATCTGTTGGCTGATTTGGTGGGTTGTTGTAAAGACGGACGAACAGACTTGTCATCAAACCCTGCTTATCAGTCTGACTTCGACAAATACTGATCGTGGCGGTGCTTCTAGACACAGGCGCTTGGGTTGCTCTATTGAGTCGTAACGATAGCCATCGTTAATGGGCTGTTGACCAATTTGGGCTTCTCCAGCCTCCTTTACTGAGCTGTGAGGCTGTTGATGCGGAAACCTGGCTTCTGCTCAAGCGCTCTGGATTCGATCCTGCGTTGGCTCCATTTATTGAATGGGGAGTTATGCAATTGCCATTCGTTCTCCAAGAGCAAATTGCCTTAGTAAGCTCGCTTTTCAAGCGTTATGAGAATGTTCCCGCCTCACATGCTGATGCTGCTTTAATCCGATTGGCAGAGATCAACGACTCACCTTTGCTTCTCACTACCGACAGTGTCTTCCATAACTACCGCCGCCATGGAAGACAAACGATTCCTTTGATCAGCCCGTGATTGCTGGGGATCCTGCTGTAGATGCGAAGGTCTGTGGACGTTGACTATGGAGAAGCGATACTTCGAACATACCCCTCGAGTGGACAGGCCACCATCAACTCTCTGCTACGCCACCCCAGGCTCCCTGCCTGCCACTCAGGGGCAGCGTTAAATAGATGGGGCGCAGGCAGCCGAGCCGAAAGCTGGTACAAACTGTGTGTAGCCGCCACAGAGGCATGCAAACGAAGGTTCAGAAGTGGGGAAACAGCCTTGATGTGAGGATTCCTCGCGGCTTGGCTGAAGAAGTGGGTTTGGGTGCTGGCACTGAGACCGAGATCAGCCTCATCGCCAAGGACGATGAATTGGTCCGGAGGCCCTCACTGCCTACCCGGCTCCGTGTTTCGGATCTGCTTGCTGGCATCACGCCAGAGAATATCCACGCCTCGATTGATACGGGGGATGCAGTTGGGACCGAAGCCTTCTGATGGTCTGGAGTTCACACCACAGGTAGGAAGTGAACAGAGTGGAAGGAGGCCAGCCCTTGTTATATCGCCAAAAGCTCATAACGGAAAAGTAAGTCTGGCCTTGTTTTGTCCGATCCCAGCAGGGGAGCAAGAACGGCAGCCATGGTTTGGTGTTCAGATGCCCGGGCTAGGTTCCCCCGCACGCAGGTGGATTAACCGGAGTCCCACAGGGGTTTCGGTGAACCGGCGCCCCCTGGCGGGCTCAGCTCAGGGCCGCTATCCGGGATGGCGAGGCACCATCGGCCAACACCCCGTTGTCGTCCTGATGAGGGAGGGTATCGAGGCTGAAGCGGTAGCCCTGCTGGCGCATGGTTTCGATGCCACCGCCTTCTCCGAGGCCAGCCTGCTCAAGCTTGCGGCGCAGGGTGAGCACCTGGGTGTCCACCGACCGGGGGCCGCCGCTGAAGGGGGGCCAGGCCATCCGCAGGAGTTCCTGGCGGCTGCGCACCACACCAGGAGGCATCAGGAGGGCGCAGAGCAGGGCGAACTCCCGAGGGCTGAGTTCCACGGGCTGGTCCCGCAGGGTCACCTGGCGGAGCAGCAGATGAACCTCCAGGGGTCCGACGCAGACCCGCTCCTGCAACCCATGGCCACTGCGGCGCAGCAGGGTGCGGCAACGGGCCGCCAGCTCCTCCAGGCCGAAGGGCTTGCGGAGTACATCATCGGCGCCGGCATCCAGCAAGGACACCACAGGCTCAGAGCCGGAGCGGGCCGTGAGCACCATCACCGGACAATGGAGCTGGCCCGCCAGTCGCAGGGCGGAGGTTTCCTCCAGGAGCTCGGCGCTCACCAGCAGATCCGGGGATTGCTCCTGGCAGATTTCGATGGCCTCGCGGGCCGTTGCCACCGCCGCCGCCAGATGCCCATCCTGCCGAAGACGCTGGGCCAACACCGTTCGCAGGGTCGCATGGGGATCAACCACAAGAACCCTGCGGGCCTGGCTGCCATTGTCCGTCGACGTGGACTGCACCATGTAGATGGCGAGTTAGCCCTAGTGGACACAAAGGTTGACTCACCATAACGGAATCCGAAGGATCGAACGCGTATCAGGCGATGCCTTTCAAACCGTCCCCCGGACGGCTTCCCGCCCTGTTTTCGGCTCACAAGCTGGCGCCAGGCGCCAGAATGCCGCAATGGGCCCCCGCCCCAAGGAACCGTGCTGCAACACCCCGACGCCATCCGCCACTTCCAGTCCCTCTGCGACGCCTGCCAGGAGCTGTCCAACCGCTTCCACGGCCCCTCGGAACTGCGGCTCTATGCCGATGGATACCTTCACGCCCTGCGGCGCACCGCCGTGCTTGATCCGCTCTCCCAGCGCCGCCTAGAGGAACTGGTGGACCGCTGGATCATGGATCCCTCCAGCTTTATCGGACCGGACGGCGACCCTCGCACCCTGTTTGAGCGCGAAACGGGCCGCCGCTGAAGTTCGGTCTTGCAGGCCTCCGCCGCTGCGGACCTCAGGAGGCCAGGGCCACCGCCAGCTTCTCGCGCAGCTCACCGGAGTTATACATTTCAATCAGGATGTCTGATCCACCCAAAAATTCCCCCTTCACGTACACCTGTGGAATCGTGGGCCAGTCGGAGTATTCCTTGATTCCCTGACGGATTTCAGGATCGGCTAGCACATCAAAGGTCTCGAAGGGCACTGCCAAGGCCGTGAGGATCTGAACCACGTTGTTGCTGAAGCCGCACTGAGGCATCAGCTTGTTCCCCTTCATGAACACGTAGACGGGGCTGGTGGCGATCAGATCGTCGATGCGTTGCTGGGTGGTGCTGTCCATGGAGGAAAGAAGCGAATCGGAACAAAAGGTGCGTGATGCTGGATCAGACCGGCGTGGAGGTCTGCACGGCCAGGGCATGGATCGCCTCGCTGGCCAGTTCACGGCGGAGGGCCCCGTAGACAAGCTGGTGCTGTTTTACCCGGCCCAGACCATCAAAGGCGGCGGACACCACCCGCACCTGCAGGTGATCGCCACCGCCGGTGAGGTCTTCCACCTCCACTTCGGCATCGGGAAGGGCGCGGCGAATGGCGTCGCGGACCTGCTCCGGCTGGACCATGGAAGGGGATTCCCAAAAGGCCTGCAAAATCTAGGCGTCACCGGGTGAGGGTGGCTTGAAGGCCACGGGACTCAGCCGCCGGGGGCCACGGCGTTGTAAGGAGTGCTCACGAAGCCGATCTCCAGCAGCTGCTGGTAGGCCTTGCGCCCCTGCTCACTGGAGGGGGACATCACCTTCACCACCTCCACCAGCAGCGGCACGGCCACCTCCGGCTGGCTCTGGCGGCGGAACAGGGCGGCCAGGCGCATGTTGGTCTGCACCAGGAGTTCAAGGGCCTGGCGGCTCTTCTCATCCATCTCCCGGGGGATGCGGGCATCCAGACCGCGGAAGGCACCGCTGAGATCGCGGTAGAAGCCCAGCAGCCGGCGGCTGGCATCGCGGGCCTGGTCGTAGTGGCGGCGAGCCTCCGTCAGGTTGCCGGCGGCCACGGCGGCGTCACCGCGGGCCACCAGGGTCTTCACGGCATTGATGTCGAAGGCGGTGCCAGTGGCGGCGAGGCTCTTGATTTCATCCTGGGCCTGGGCGCGGGCTGCGCCGCCGGTGAGGATCGGCGTGGCGGGCAACAGCAGGACCAGGGCAGCGGCCCAGCAGGCACTGGCTCGCCGAGACAGGCGAGGGGAGCTGACGGGGCGGGGGCTGCCCGGAAGGCGGAGAGCGGCAGAGGCGAAAGGCCTGGTCACGGAAGCGCCAAGGGGAGTCTGAACTTTACGGGGAAGCACCGAACCCCCCCAGGGGAGGCCGCCACGCGGCTGGGATCGAATGGCCCGGAGCCGGCCATAGGAAACACCGGGGCTGCGATAGGGCTTATGGCAGGGGACGGCCCACCAGCTCCCGGGCTTCCCGCTCGGCCCGCACCATCGAGGCTGCGAGTTCAGCGGTGAAGCTGGCGGCGGCGGCACGTCCCCCCTGGCTCACCCCTAGCGCTGAGCCGATCCGGACCGCGGCGGTCTGACCGGGCCGCGGAACGGGCTGGCCGTAGGCAATGCCCACCGGCACCACCCGCACATCCACGCCCTGGCCGGCGGCCAGCTGGGCCAACCGGGCCAGGCCCTGATGAAGCCGCAGCGGTTCGTCGTGGCGATGGATGCGTCCTTCGGGGAACATCACCAGCTGCTCCCCCCGCTCCAACAGATTCACCGAAAGCCGCAAGCTGGCCAGGGTGGGACGACCCTGATCCACCGGAAAGCAGCCCAGCCGCTGCAGCAGCCATCCCTGGGGTCCCGCCATCTCGTCGCGGGTCACCATGAAGCGGCAATCCCGCCCGGTCACACGACGTCCGGCCGCATGGGGCAGCAGCAGGGCGTCCCAGCGGGCCCGGTGGGTTGGCGCCAGCAGAACCGCACCAGAGCGGGGCAGATGCTCGCGACCCCGCACCATCACATGGGAGAAGAAACCAGGCAGGGCCACGTCCTGGGTGAGCACCGTGGCGAGTGGCGCCAGCCAGGGGCTGACGCCGTTGCAGACACTGCGCTCACGGGCCGCAATCAAAGCGCCACCGGCACCGCCTTCGATCGGCGGACCGGAAAGAGCCGCAGCCTCCAGGGAGCTGGTGCTGACGGCAGACACCGTGGACTCGATGGCCGGGCCCTCGACCGCCATGGGAGAAGAAAGAATGGATGGGATCCACGGTGAAACTAAGGGCCAAACCAGGGTGCCGCAGCACCACCGCGGGCAGTTGGCCCGTCGGCCGATACGGTTTGCCAACCCGTTCTCCCCTGCCCGAGCAGGTGCGGTTGCATGGCCAGCCTTGGCGTGAACATCGATCACATCGCCAACGTGCGACAGGCGCGCCGCAGCGTTGAACCCGACCCCGTGACCCACGCCCTGCTGGCCGAACTCGGCGGCGCCGATGGCATCACGGTGCACCTGCGGGAAGACCGTCGCCACATTCAGGACCGGGATGTGGAACTGCTCCGCCAGACCGTGCGCACCCGGCTGAACCTGGAGATGGCGGCCACCGCCGAGATGGAGGCGATCGCCTTGCGCATCCGCCCCGACATGGTGACCCTCGTGCCCGAACGCCGCCAGGAGGTGACCACCGAAGGAGGACTGGATGTGGCCTCCCAGGTGGCGGAGCTGGGCGGGATCGTGGAGCGGCTCCAGGGGGCGGGGATCGGCGTGAGCCTGTTCGTGGATCCGGTGGCCCAACAGCTCGATGCCAGCTGCGCCACCGGGGCCCGCTGGGTGGAACTGCACACCGGCCGCTATGCCGAGGCCAGCTGGCAGGAGCAGCCCACGGAACTGGAGCGGCTGGCCGGCGGCTGCGCCATCGCCCGCCAGCTGGGGCTGCGGGTGAATGCCGGCCACGGACTCACCTACGCCAACGTGGAACCGGTGGCCGCGATCGAAGGGATGGAGGAACTGAACATCGGCCACACGATCGTGGCCCGCGCCCTGGCGGTGGGTCTGCAGGCGGCGGTCCGGGAGATGCGGGCGCTGATTCAGAATCCCCGCCGCGACCCCCTGTTCGGCAGCCGATTTCCATGAGCACCTACCACTTCATCGCCGCCAGCGAGGCCTTCCTCACCGTGGAGGAGCCCCTGGAGGAGGTG
>Ga0207941_1000145_pt1 | contig 21981 bp, 15 predicted proteins | sample LakMenEpi13Sep12_FD_150695 | JGI IMG/M metagenome (GOLD analysis project Ga0207941, IMG submission 150695) | Freshwater microbial communities from Lake Mendota, WI - 13SEP2012 deep hole epilimnion (SPAdes) | ecosystem: Environmental > Aquatic > Freshwater > Lake > Epilimnion/Euphotic zone ...
CTTCCGCGACGGCCAGCAGCTCTACCCGATCGAGGCGGTGGCCGCCGATGGCGTGCAGAAGCGCAACATCACCCTCGAGTTCCGCCGCTCCACCCCGGAAGACAACAGCAACCCCGCCAGCCAGGCTATGGCCGAATGGTTCTGATCCATCCCGTTCCCTTGCCGTATCACTCCTGAAGCCTCCTGCCATGTCCGCGCCTGCCCCACCAGTTCCTGCCAACACCACCCTGCGCACCCTGGTGGCGGCCACCCCCGTGGCCGGCTCGATTCTGTTTCCGCTGGTGGTGTCGCTGCTGATGGTGCGGGTGAGCATCACCGCCGGGGTGCTGGCCGCCGTGCTGATCGGCTCACTCTGGTTCGTGGCGATGCTGCGCACCTCTGAGATGCCCGGACACTCCTGAAGCTGCCGGTGCCGGGCGCCACCATGACCACAGTCATCACCTCAGGCGCAGGCCCTCGAAACCCCTCGTCCCAAGGCTCTCAATCGCACCTGAACAGCACCTGATCCGCTTCTGAGCCGCTGCACCACCACTCCAGCAGCTCGCCCGCCAGAGCTCCTCTCAGGTCACTGGCCTGTCCGCCCTCGGGAATCCTGAGGGCCATGGAAGGATCCGCCCCCGATTCCCGGCCCTCGCCAACACCCATCCCGGAAAGAGGTGGGGCCCTGCCCAGGAGCGACTCTCCTGGAGGCCAGCTTCTGCCCCAACCCAACCCCCCGCCCCGACGATGGCCGGCTACGGGGTGCCCGGAGGCCGTTTCGGGGCGGCAACCGGTGCAGGCCTCGAAGCGAGCACCGACACGGCTGCGGAGTCCCCTGAGCGCAATGCTCACAGCGGCCCAGACCGCAGGCCTGGCCGTGGCACTGCCCCTGCTGCTCGGAGGCTGCGCCCCATCCAAGGCCCGGATCGAAGGGGCGCCTGCCGCCGATCTGCCCCTGCCGCCCGGCATCCAGGTGGCCTTCAACCAGCGCGCCAACCAGCGCTATCGCAGCCCGATCAGCGGGCGCTGGCGCCAGGGGGATGACCTCGAAGCATTGATCCTCACGGCGATCCAGGGGGCCCAGCGGGAGATCCTGGTGGCCGTGCAGGAGCTCTCCTTGCCCCGGGTGGCAGAAGCGCTGGTGGCGGCGCAGCGCCGCGGCCTACGGGTGGCGGTGGTGCTGGAGAACACCTACAGCACCCCCTGGAGCAGCCTCAACATTCACGACCAGGCGGCCCTGGATCCGCACCAGCGCCACCGTGTCGCCCAGCTGGCGGCCCTCCGCCAGGGGGATGCGGTGGCGATCCTGCGCCAGGGGGGGGTGCCCCTGATCGACGACACCGCCGACGGCAGCCGCGGCAGCGGCCTGATGCACCACAAGTTCATGGTGGTGGACCGCCGCGTGGTGGTGACCGGCTCGGCCAACTTCAGCCCCTCCTGCATCCACGGCGATCTGGATGACCCCACCACCCGGGGCAATGTGAACCACCTGCTGCGCTTCGACAGCACCGAGCTGGCCAATCTGTTCGCCGGCGAATTTGCCCGCCTCTGGGGTGATGGTCCCGGCGGACTGCCCGACAGTCGCTTCGGACTGGCCAAAGATGAGGGGCCGGGCCAACGGGTGCAGATCGGCACCACCACGGTCACGGTGCTGTTCGCCCCCCACCGCCGCCGTGATGCCAACAATGGCCTCCTGTGGCTGGAGCAGCAACTCGCGGGGGTGCAACGGCGGCTCGATATGGCCCTGTTCGTGTTCTCCGGGCAGAACCTCGCCGATGCCCTAGCCGCCCTGGATCAGAGGGGCGTGCGCATGCGACTGCTGGCCGATCCGGGCTTCGCCAGCCGCTCCTTCAGCGAGGTGCTCGACCTGCTGGCGATCAGCCAGCCGGATCACCGCTGCCTCCTGGAGGCCGGCAATCGCCCCTGGCAGCAGGCGCTGGAGGGGGTGGGCACCCCCCGGCTGGCCGGCGGCGACAAGCTGCACCACAAGATCGCCGTGCTCGATGGCCGCAGCGTGATCAGCGGCTCCTTCAACTGGAGTCCCAGCGCCGCCTTCCAGAACGATGAAACCCTGCTCCGCATCGATTCCCCGCTGCTGGCGGCCCACTTCGAGGCAGAGATCGATCGCCTCTGGCGGGGCGCCGAACTGGGGGTCACGGCGCGGCTGGAGCGCAAGCGCCTGAAGCAGCAGCGCCTCTGCGGCAGCGGCCGGCAGCGGCCGGAGGTGCGGCCGGAGGTGCAGGCGGTGGAGCCAGCGGCTCGCCTTAACCTTCGGCGAGGTCGCCGGTTAACTCAGCAGTGACCACGGGGCTTCACGCCGTGCTGAGCAGCAAGGACAAACTGCCGTCTGCACTGATCGAAGCGACCTCTGATCAGTGCTCGGGCCGTTTTCATCCATGGAAGATACAACCTACCCGGTGCCGGAAAAGAGAAGATCAACGCTGAGCACAGCTTGAAGGACAAGCAATGCCCAATAGAATCGCGGCGCTTACGCTCGCGTAGCCCACGTATTCCTATTTTTCCCCAACTCTGCCCTCCTGGCTGCGTTGCGGCAGGTCATCCATAGAGGGGCCGGGGCAGAGCCTCACACCTCCCGCAGGTGCCGATCACACGGCAGAACCTGTTGGCCTGCAGCCGCCCCCTTCAAGGCAGGCACCCTTGCTGCCACTTCCCGTATCGCGTTGCAGCACAGCCCGCCTCCCCAGTGGGGTTGCCTTCGCCGCAGCTGATCCACTGCAGGATCCGCGCCAGATTTCTCCTCTGCAGCGGCTGCAAACCCGCCGCAACCGCGGCCTGATCAGGAACGCCGGGCTGGTGCAGCGCTGGGTGATGGGGAAGCTAGCCATCGGGAAGATGCCTTGCGGAGTGGTCTATCGGCCTGTTTGGCTCAGGGAGATCGATTAGCTTGATGGACCTGGAATCCCTCCATTCGTGCAATCCAAATCCCCAACCCCCACCTCCTCCCCCATCAGCAGCGATCCTTCCCTTGCCGGTGTTTTGGAGGCCATCTCGCTGGCGATGTTGGGGATCTTCCTTGCCACAGTCGTCATCAGAGCCTGGCCACTCAAGATCCTGGATAGCCAGTGGCAATTGGGCTTCGCCGCAGAACTGATCAGCAACGCATCGCTGGCCTTGGTGGGTGCCCTGCTCACCCCCCTGGCCCTCGCCTTCCATCCAGGCAGCGACCGGCTGCGGGCCCGCCGCGATACCTTCCGCCGCTTGGCCCTGGCCGCCGCAATCGGCTTCCTGCTGCTGATCCCCCTGCAGGCCTCCGCCGGCTGGAGGCTCTACCGCACGGTCACCAGCACTGCCGAGCAACAGAGCAGCCAATCGGCCCGCAAGCTCACCGAACTCCGGCAGGCCATCGCCACCGCCACCAGCCCACAGGAGATCCAGGCCAAGCTCAATCAACTGGTGGGTCCTAGCGCAGGTCTCACGCCAATCCAGCTGCGCACCCCGATCGATCAGCTGCGCCAGGAACTGCTGGTTGGAGCGGATCAGGCGGCCAATCGCCTCCAACAGCGCATCCAGGCTCAGGCCTCACTCAAGCCAGATCGGCTGATCAAGGAAACCACCCGCATCGCCCTCTCATCGCTGCTCTATGCGGCCGGCTTCGCCTTCCTTTCCGGCGCCCTGCCGCGCACCAGCCAACGGAGCGTGGCCTTTGGCTGGGGCTCAGGCAAGAAGAAGTTTTGAACAGCTGCTGCGGGAACTGCTGGCCTGGGCGATGGGCTCGCCAACGGCTAACACCAAGAAGGGGACTAGGATCCATGGTTCTGCCTAGCCCAACGCGATGGATCCGGTGATCGCCCCCCGCAGCCATTCCGCGCGCCTGGATGCGATCAATCTGATGCTGCGCGATCTGCACACGCGGCACGATGAGATTCGCCACCGCGCCGCCTTCCGGGACTGCACCAGTGAGCTGCTCACCCTGCAGCAGGAACTGGTGAATTACCTGCTCACCAAGAAGCACGGCCTGCTCGGCACCGATCCAGCCGTGAATGAAGCCGACCGCAACTACAACTCTTTCACCTGAGCACCTCGCCGCTGCCCGTGGTGGTGGTGGGCGCCGGTCCCACCGGTAGCGCCTTCGCCCTGCTCCTGGCCCGCGCCGGCGTGGCCGTGGAGCTCGTAGAGAGTCAGCCGCGCCACAGCGCCTTGATCCGCGGCGATGGCCTGATGCCGAGCGGTCTTGAGGCCCTGAACCGCATGGGCCTCGCTTCCCTGTTGGCCACGCTGCCGCGGCGGGAGCTGCGGGGCTGGAGCTTCCTACTGGAGGGCCGCAGCCTGTTCTCGGTGGCCGAGCCGTTCGGTGGATCCGTGCCCTGCAGCCTGATCGACACGCCGGGCCTGCTGGAAGGCATGTTGGAGGAGGCCTTGGCCTGCCCGAATCTGACCCTCCGGCGGGGCCGGGCGGTGAAGGAACTGCTGCTGGAGCCTGAAGACACCCTGCCGGGCCGCGAAGGACCAGCCCGGTTGGCAGGCGTGGTGCTCGACGACGGCACCCAGCTGCCGGCCGAGCTGGTGGTGGGCTGCGATGGCCGAGGCTCCACCATCCGGCGCCTGGCGGCTCTGGAGCTGAACGAGGACAACCCGCCCCTGGAGGTGCTCTGGTTTGAGCTGGAGAACGAAGCTGCGGCCCACCTGCAGCCCTGGATCGCCGGCCGCTTCGCAACCCTGATCGGCGACGCCGGCAGCTATGCCCTGTTCGGCACCGCCCGCGGCGGTGTGCGGCTGGGGTGGCTGCAGCAGCGGGGTGCCGCTGGCTCCCCCGTCTCCTGGCCGGAACGCTGGGCCCGCAGCGCTCCGCCCGAGCTGGCGGCGCTCTGGCGCAGCCTGCCCACCACCAGCGTGGGGCCACCGCTGCGGTTGAGCCTGCGCTCGGGGCTGGCGCCCCGCTGGGAGCGGCCTGGATTGCTGCTGCTCGGCGATGCCGCCCATCCGATGAGTCCGCTGCGGGCCCAGGGGCTGAACATGGCGCTGCGGGACGCCCTGGTGGCGGCCGAACGGTTGCTGCCGCTGCTTAGCGCCGGCGGGGGAGCCGGCGGTGCTGAGGCCAGCTGCGGTGATGCATGCGGTGATGAAATCGCCGTTGGGGCCGGGCGGATGGCTCCCGGCCCAACCGCCGAGGAGCCCCCGCAACGCCACGAGTTTCAAGAACAGCTCGACCAGGCCCTGGTGGCGATCGCCGAAGCGCGGCTGCCCGAGATCCGCGCGGTGCAGGCCCTGCAGCGCCAGGAGCTGGGCCGGGGCGAGCTGCTGCGTGGGCAACCCTGGCTGCGGCGCCTGCTGGCCGCCACGGCCAGCGTGAGCGGCCCGTTGTTGTCGCGGCGCTGGCAGGCCGGACAACCGACCCTGCGGACAGGCCTACCGCTGCCCGAGGGCCCACCATGATGCAATCCCGACGTTGTGCCGTTCCCTCGCCATGGCTCCGCTCCGCCGCACCGCCCCCCTGGCATCGCTGAGCCTTGGGCTGACCGCCGGCCTCACCCTGGTGACGGGCCTGAGCGCGGGTCTGGCAGCGGCCCCGGCCTTCGCCGCCGAGGCCCCCTACCCGCCGGCCACCACCTTCCGCGAGGTGCAGCTCACCACCTTCAGCTGCGGACGCGACAACACCCAGGCCGACTGTGACAAGGCGCGCCGCCTGGCCGACCCCCTGCTGGATCACCCCCGGCTCTCCACCGCCTGCAAGGACGCCCTCTGGAGCGTGCGTCAGCTCTCGGTGGTAACACCGCGGAACAGCCCGGAGCGTCGCGATCCGATCGATAAGGCGAGCCGCGATGTGGCCGCCTACTGCCGCCAGCCCTACGTGCCGGAAACCGCCCAGCCGACCACCAATCCCGGCGGCAAACCGTTCTCCTTCAAGCCGCTGAATCCCTGAAGGAGGGCTGGCAGCGGCAGGGCTAACTTGGTGCCGCGCCTACCCTGCCCGAGCTAGCCGATGACCAGCTCCGACCTCGCCATCACCGTGCGGCAGGTGGCCCTGGACCAACCCTTCACCGACCAGAAACCCGGCACCTCGGGTCTGCGCAAGAGCAGCCGTCAATTCCAGACCCCCCACTACCTCGAAAGCTTCATCGAGGCCTCGCTGCGGGTGATTCCCGGCGTGGCCGGCGGCACCCTGGTGCTGGGCGGCGACGGCCGCTACGGCAACCGCCAGGCCATCGATGTGATCGCCCGCATGGCGGCGGCCCATGGCGTGGCCCGGCTGATCACCACCACCGGCGGCATCCTCTCCACCCCAGCCGCCTCGAATCTGATCCGCAGCCGCAGCGCCATCGCCGGCATCATCCTTTCGGCCAGCCACAACCCCGGCGGCCCCGATGGCGACTTCGGCGTGAAGATCAACGGCGCCAATGGCGGCCCGGCCCCTGAATCGCTCACCGATGCGGTGTATGCCACCACCAAGAGCCTCGATGGCTACCGCATCGTTGATGCCACCCCGCTGAACCTCGATATCCCCGGCGAGCAGCGGCTGGGCGAGTTGGTGGTGGAGGTGGTCGATGGGGTGGCCGACTACGTGGCCTTAGTGCAGAAGCTGTTCGACTTCGATCGCATTCGCGGCCTGCTCAAGGGCGATTTCCGCGTGGCCTTCGATGCCATGCATGCCGTGACCGGCCCCTACGCCACCCGCTTGCTGGAAGAGCTGCTCGGCGCCCCGGCCGGCACCGTGCGCAACGGCACCCCCCTGGAGGATTTCGGCGGCGGCCACCCCGACCCCAACCTCACCTATGCCCATGAGCTGGCCGAACTGCTGCTGGAGGGAACCGATTACGCCTTCGGCGCCGCCTGCGACGGCGACGGCGACCGCAACATGATCCTGGGCCGCGCCTGCTTCGTGAACCCCAGCGACAGCCTGGCGGTGCTCACCGCCAACGCCACCCTGGTGCCCGGTTATGCGGATGGACTGGCCGGCGTGGCCCGCTCGATGCCCACCAGCGCCGCGGTGGATGTGGTGGCCAAGGAGCTGGGCATCGCCTGCTTCGAAACGCCCACGGGCTGGAAGTTCTTCGGCAACCTGCTCGATGCCGGCCGCATCACCCTCTGCGGCGAGGAGAGCTTCGGCACTGGCAGCAACCACATCCGCGAGAAGGATGGCCTCTGGGCGGTGCTGTTCTGGCTCAACATCCTGGCGGTGCGCGGCTGCTCGGTGGCCGAGGTAATGGCGGAGCACTGGAGCCAGTTCGGCCGCCATTACTACTCCCGCCACGACTACGAGGCGATCGCCAGCGAGGCCGCCCACGGCCTCTACGACCGCATCAAGGCAATGCTGCCGCAGCTGGTGGGCCAACCCTTCGCCGGCCGCACGATCGCCACCGCCGACGACTTCGCCTACACCGATCCGGTGGATGGCTCGCTCACCAGCGGCCAGGGCCTACGCCTATTGCTCAACGACGGCAGCCGCGTGGTGCTCCGCCTCTCCGGCACCGGCACCCAGGGCGCCACCCTGCGGGTGTACCTGGAGAGCTACGTGCCCCCCAGCGGCGACCTGGGCCAAGATCCCCAGGTGGCGCTCGGCGATCTGATCAGCGCCATCGATGAGCTGGCGGAGATCAAGGTGCGCACGGGCATGGAGCGGCCGACGGTGATTACTTGAGGGGGGTTCAAGAAGCGACCTTGGCGGCTTTTAGCAAGAATTGCGGCCCAGCGGTTCTTGGAGACCAAACGCTTGAATGAAGCGGCTGCTGCCGCGAACAACATCAGTTAACTCATATCCTGGGGTGGATATCCGCTTGAAAGTGCTACTAGGCCCGCCTACGGATAAAAGCCCTAGCCGCCGAAGCCCGCGAAGGAACAATGCTTCAAGTCCAAGCAAGCGCGTGCAAGCCGTCGACAACCATATACAAACCAACCAAAGACATCCCCCAGGCTATCGCCTCGTTTGAATGACGAGACAATAATGCCTCTAGCTTTGCCAAGATAGGCGAGACATAACCGTGCAGCGAAAGCCGCACCGCCAGCAGCAATAATGCTGGCGTGATCATCAACAAACAATAGCCGAAAAGCACCACACTGCGCCCCAACAGAGATAACTCCGATGCGGTCAAAAAACCGATCGCAGCCAGATACGGGATCATCGAAGCAGCCTCTATGGCGGCGGCCGTCAACGCGAATACGAAGACCGCGCCGACGGGGGCCGACGCATCGGTCGCATGCCTCCGCATCCGCATGAGGAGACCCGGCCCGTTACGTGCCAATTTTTCCGCGCGGCGAGCATCGCGACGCTCCTTGCCTGCTTTCGTCCAAGGCGCCATTCGAACACCGAGAGCCATGAATCCGACACCGAGGACCAGCTGAACGATCCTTATCGGTTGTGAGTTTCCCGTCTCCCGCAACGTGTCGAGTAGAATCGAGGCTCCGAGTAGCAACGCAATCCCCAAAAGCAGATAGAACGCGGCTACGGTGCAAAGGAACAGAACAATCCTCCCTGGGCGTGGACGATCGGGTACCGACATCAACCACAGGGGGATGAGCAACGTACCGAAACTAGTGCTATCGACCAGTGCCAGTAAAACAAGCGGGGCGAGCAGTTCGATGTTCATCGATAGTAGTTTCTTAAAGATGCTGCAAGCGACTGAGCCATCATTGACTCATCTGCGGCGGAGGCACAAAGCTAGTCGCATAACCCCAGAAGTTCCTTTCTGAAAAATCAGTAGAGTTCAGCATGTTACTGCCGCGAGAGACCTAACGCTGCCCCTGAGTGGCAGGCAGGGGAGCACGGGGTGGCGCAGCAGAGAGCAGTATGGAGGCCTGTCCACTGCAGGGGCTTGTTAGCCGATCTCATTACGCCTCACCGATCCCTTCGCTGGCGCCAAACATCCTGGAATTCCTTCAAGCAGCTGGCTGCCTCTGCACGGTTGGGCAGGAACTTGGCCTGGAGGGAGATGTAGGCCATGTTGGCTAGGGCAGTGGTATTCAGTTCCTCGGCAAGAATGTCACCACATCCCTTAACGGAAACCTGGCGAAGAAAGGCAGCATCGGGAAAGGCGTGGGTCACGATATCGGCGTACTTTTGCAGCTCGGAATCGGGCAGGCTGGCCACTGGCAGGGAGTCAAGCTGCTCCAGGGGATAGGCCAGACCGCTCTGATCAAAGGTACGGCCCTCGAGATTACGAGGGGAGAGAGTCCGGGCGGATTCGATCACCGCAGGAAACTGCCAGGATCTGGGAGCATAGATGCCGACGCCCGCCATCGCCGCCTGGAGGCCCAGAAGTCTCAGAATCACGGTGTCGAGGTTGGCGAAATCCTGCTTGGAGCCGAACCCCCGCGCTGCTGCCCTGAAGTCAGCCAGCGCAAGATCCTTGTCGCCTTTCTGTGAATAAGCCATGCCCCGATTGTCATAGGCCTCAGCGGTGGGGAGCAGCTGGATGGACTTCGTGCATTCGGCGATGGCACCAGGCAGATCGCCGGCAAGGCGGAGGGCATCTCCACGGCTGTAGAGGTTGACATGCAGTAACTCCCGGGGCAGGTTGAATTGTCTGGCTTTCTCCCAATCCTGCGCAGCCGCCTCGTACTCCTTCAGCAGGAGATGAGCCATAGCACGCAGGTTGTAGGGAGACCAGTTGTCTGGATTCCTGGGGTTTAGCGCGATGGCCTGTGTGGCATCAGCGATTGCCCTTTGATAGCTCTCCATCTGCAGCCAGATAACTCCTCTGGACATGTAGGCCCAGAAGTTACGTGGATCTGCCTGCAACGCCTCCTCCAGATCCCTCAGAGCCCCTTGCCGATCGCCCTTCTTTTCCTTCTCATGGGCCTTATCCACCAGCCGCTGACTAGGGCTCTTGGCGAGAAGGCCGTCCTTGGTTGAACTGAGTTGCACGATGGTTGGCTTGCCGATCGCCAGGGATGGCTCAGCGGGAAGGGAGGCGGAGAAGAAGCCGAGCAACAGCGATGCAACCAGCCACTGATTGGGGCCCATGGATCAGCTCCTGTTGAATCAGATTCTTACTCTGATCGCTGTGGAGCATGACCCCGGCGCGGGCACCCGTAACATAGTTGTGAATACTCTCGCCTATCTAGCCATCGGCCAGTTTGTTACCGCCTATGTGATGGGCCTTCCTCCCCTCTCCGATCAGCGACCAGCCCCCACTGCCGGACCCACTGCCAGCCACCTACCACGGATCGCCCTCCGCGAGCGAGGGCTGAGCGGTGATCGACGGCTGCGCTCGCGGCACTCTCTCCGTCGGTTCGCCGAAGCTATGGCAGACTATGATTGGGATTTTCTATTTCTGATCACTAAGCCAAAAGCTCATGATCGGTGGCATGGTGCATGTTCTTGTAGCAGGTCGAGGTCATTGCATCCCAGGCAGCTAACGCTATTTGGGTGGTTTCCGAGAACCACGGCAGCGCTCCTGTTTTTGTCCGATAACCACCTCCTGTTTACCAAGCCCACCCTAGCCACCGCAGCCAGTTCACGGCAGGAGTGTTCGTTGTGAACGGTGGTTATCGGACCCGGTAACCACGTGGAGCGTCTGCTACGAGCCTCCATGGCAAGCAGCTGTCCCGTAGCTGCTGTCTCGTAGCTGCTGAAGCGATCACGCCCGCGAGGCGTCGTCGCTCTTCTCGCGTCGCAGGGTGAAGAAGAAGGGCTGGGAGATGCCCCGCGCGTCCATCACCCCGAGCAGGGTGTGCGCATCGAGGCGGCGGAAGACATCGACGATCGGCAGGTGGTCGTACAGCATCGCCGCGCTGGCCACGCCACGGTGCTCCACCACCCGCAGGCGAGCCTGGGGGTGGTGGGTGATCCACAGAGGCAGCGCCAGCCGCTGGAACAGGCTCCCGGCGGCGGCGGTGCCCAACCAGGGCCAGCGCTCCAGCCAACGCAGATCGGGCAGCAGCGTGGCCCGCAGCGGCACCACGGCGCCGCCGGCGGTGCGAAACAGCAGCGGATCCACGTCGTCGGGGCCGCGGAAGGCCTTGCCATACCAGTGATAGGTCTCCAGCACCCCATCGAGGGGATGGCCCGTGGCGAAGCGGCCGCCACGCCAGCGACCCAGCAGCTCGGTGGGCTCCACCGCCGGCAGCCGGTCGAACAGGGCCAGCGCCTCCGCTGCGGTGGTTTGCATGGTCACGAGGGGCTCGGGTTCTCAGTCCTAGGCTGCCTCCACGATTGCCCTTCGCCGCGATGGCCGCCGCGATCCCCACCCTGGCGGACCCACCCAGCCGTCAGGTGATGCAGGCCATCGTCGATCCGCTCGCCTACTACCGCCGCTGCTTCCGCGCCCACAACGGCGTGGTGCGCGTGCACATGGTTCCCGGCCTCTCACCTCAGCAGGTGCTGATCAACGATCCGGTGGTGCTGCAGGAGCTGATGGGCCGCGACAACGGTCGGGGCATCAGCGCCCCCGGCCACCTCAACGCCCTGATGGAGCAGGTCGTGGGGCAACACTCGCTGATGCTGCTCGAACCCGCTCCCCACCGGGCCCGGCGCCGCCTGCTCACGCCACCGTTCCATGGCGAGCGGCTCAAGGCCTACGGCGCCCTGATCCAATCGATCGCCCGCCAGGTGTTCGCGGAGCTGGCGCCTGGCCAGGTGTGGGATGCCCGCACCCAGATGCAGCGCATCACCATGCGCGTGATCCTCTCGGCCGTGTTCGGCCTGCACGAGGGCGAGCGCTACCGGCGCCTGGAGAACCTGCTGCAGCGCAACCTCGCTCTGCGCACCGGACGCTTCGGCACCTTGATGCTGTTCCTGCCGCCGCTGCGCCGCGATCTCGGGACCTGGAGCCCCGGCGGCAGGCTGCAATACCTGGAGAGCGCCACCAGGGCTTTGCTGCTGCAGGAGATCGCCGACCGCCGCCACAGCCTGGAGGCCGTCGACGGCCCGCAGCGGGTGGATGTGCTCAGCCTGCTGCTCGCCTGCCGTGATGAAGGCGGAGAGGGCCTCAGCGACGCCGAACTGCACGATGAACTGCTCACCCTGCTGCTCGCCGGCCACGAAACCAGCGCCACCGTGCTCACCTGGGCCTTGCACTGGATCCATCGCCAGGATGAGGTGCGCAAAGCGCTTCTCGCGGAACTGGCCGGCTGCGACAACCCGGACGACCCCGAGGAAATCCAGCGGCTTCCATACCTCAGCGCCGTGGTCAACGAGGTGCTGCGCATCCATCCGGTGGCGATGCTTCTCTTCCCCCGCCTGGTGGAGGAACCCCTGCAGCTGGCGGGCTGGGCCTTCGAGCCAGGCGATGTGCTCTTCGGCTGCATCCAGGCAGTGCACCAGCGCGCCGAGCTCTACCCCGATCCCGGGGCCTTCCGGCCGGAGCGGTTTCTGGAGCGCAGCTACGGCCCTGGCGAATTCCTCCCCTTCGGCGGCGGAGCACGTCGCTGCATCGGGGCCTCACTGGCCCTTTACGAGGTGAAGCTGATCCTCGCCACCCTGCTGCGACAGCATCGCCTCGCCCTCACTCCTGGCTCCGACCGTCCCCTGCCGCCCCGGCGGCGGGGCTTCATCCTCGGGCCGTCGAGGCCGGTGTCGCTGCGGGTGCTTCAGGCCTGAGGCGCTTGTACGCCGGGTCGGCGGCCAGCAGCAACAGCGTGGAGAACACCATGGGCGGCAGCCAGCGGGCAGCACTAGCGAACCGCCTGCACCATTCATTGCTGCCGAACACCCGCACCAGGCCGGTAACGAGCACGTACATCGAGGTGCCGCCATCTCCCTTCCCATGCAAGAACACCCAATCTTGTAACCGCAGTCATTATCAGGCGCGATCGCGGAGCGGACGAAAGCGATGCATGACGAGTCTTGCTTAAATCAGGACACGCAACAATCGTGTCACCGAGAAAGAGGTTGAAGCCAATGAGCTTCACCATGAACTGACTGAGTAGCCATCTCCGCTACGGACTATTGCACGATGGGCCGTACTCCATGTACGCACCCGCAGCTTTCGCTGGCGGGTTGCCTAGGTCAAAAGTCGTGTATCGAACGTGAAAGCCTCATCGCTGATGATGCGTATTCGTTGCGCTTCTGGATGCCGAGGATTGAGCAGGAAGTTGCGTTCGACCGTGATGACTGCAGACGGAACGCTCAAAACCGCACTCCCTGCGCTGGTGAGCCACGACACCCCGAGTGTTTGAAGTGAAGCCGGAGCTGGCAGCGTAGACCAGTCCCCCGGCAGCATTATCGGTTCAAGTACTGCCGTGGACAGGTCATCTGGGATTTCGATGGCGAGCAGCCGCAAGTCTGACGGTGCCATGAGCGGATCGACATGGACGAGCAGCTCAAGCGCCGCGAGCGCCGCAGAGCTGGCGGTGTAGACAATGGGATTCCCTTTCGTGTGCCAGCGTCCGGATGTGTACATTCCACCGATGCCATCAAGCGCGTTATCCACGTATGGCTGGCGGCAGATCCTCCAGACGCGCATCAACTAAAGATTCCGTAGTTGAGGCGCAGCAATACTTCTTCGATCTGACGCGCACCGATCTCGGTATCGAGAAGATCGAGCGGAATCTCCCTGCCCAATGCACGGTTGGGCGTCTTCAGCCAAACGCGGGCCTTTTCGATGGAGCCTAGAACCTCGACCGCCTGCGAAACCGCTCTTGCCACACGATAAAGGCGATCAGACTCTTGGGGGTTGAGGTGTCGCGCCTCCTTTCTGCGGGCAACGGTTCGAGGAGGGATCCCGAAAACCGCTGTGAACTGCTGCGGAGAAATTTCGAGTTGCTTTGTCAGTGCCACAAGCGCAGAGAAGGGCAGACCACTGCGAACAGAATCGCGAAGCTCGGCCAAGCTGGTTACTCGCAGACGCAAGATTGAGGCCGCTCCTCCCTGCTCAGGACTTGAGGACCCAGTTGCCGGTGCGGTATGTCCTGCCATGTGGCAATACTAGCACGGCCATCTGGCGTAGCTACCATTGCGGCACGGTTAAGCCTCCAGCATTTCCGAGGCCCACGAACTTCTTCGCAAGGTGCATGCCAAACTCCTTAAAGACAGGAGATAAAACAACGAGAATGAGGATCGTATAGCTTAGACCATTCGCAATGATCACTAACAACATATCTTTCCTTCACGCTAAAAATTACTGCTGAGCACTTCGGTTTCCATTTTGCCTGAGTGAAATGTGCCAGTCACCATCGGTCCAGCCAACGCTCAAGATCAAAAACGGGCTGAAATTTTGGAATTGGCAGTTACCTCCGCTCCCGTCTTCTGAATCTTGAAACTACGCCCCATTCGCATCGCCAGTGGAGTGAGCTTCAACATAGTCCTTTAGCACAGCATCCATACGAGCTTGCCAACCAGCTCCAGAAGCCCTGAAATAGTCAATAACCTCAGGGCTATATCGGATTGAAACTAGTTGTTTTTTATTTGCCAACTTTGGACGTCCGCGAAGCACGCGAATGGGGACCATTGCGCTCATCTGCTCGTCTGTAAGCGGAAGGGCGTCTGGATCTGATTCCGCTGCCGCTGTAATCAACTGATCTTCCTCAAATGTCGGCATCCTCAGGCTGATCTTCTTTAATGGCTTTGACATAGTGGTTGACCTCACGGCGATTGGCTCTGCGTAGGCTAATAATTCTCCTTGTCGACTCGCGATCTACAAAGGCTACAAAATAGAGTATGTCTCCAATTGGAGCCAAGGCAACCATCCTTACTTCACCATAATCAGCCCGATCATCAAGCCAGACGAGTGCTGCTTCCCAACCGAGCTCAGCTGCGGCCGTCAAGGAGAGGCCGTGCTTGCCCAGATTGGTCGCGTCCTTGCCTGGGTCGAAATCGAACTGCACATTTTATCGTAGCTACGGAAACACCCTCCGTCAACTTTGTCTCAACAAGCAGCCTTCAGGTGGGCCTAACGCTTATTGGATGGTTTCCGAGAACCACGGCAGCGCTCCTGTTCTTGTCCGATAACCACCTCCTTGTTACCAAGCCAACCCTAGCTACCGCAGCCAGTTCACTGCAGAAGTGTTTGTTGTGAACAGTGGTTATCGGACCCATTATCCACCTGTAGCCGACACTACCGCCTGCTCTGTGTGCCGCCGAAGCAGCCGGGAAGTTATCAAACATTCCCGAGACATTGCGTATAGCGCTACGGGTGATACATTTTATTCCTATCATTTTGGCCGGCCGATTTAGCTGAAACGATTTAACTAAAACGATTTAACTAAAACGAATCAGTTTTGGCAAGCCAGCTGGCAACAAGGCTCATCTTCCCCCTCAGATCTCCTCCGGCCCGTCCTGCTCCCCCAGCTGGGTGAGGGCCAGCTGGCGCATGGTTTCGCCCCAGGCGCCGCAGCTGGCGGCACCGGCCACCACCAGCACGGCCCCCAGCAGCGGGATCGGCTTGATCGGCTGGCCCGGCGTGTGGGCCGCGCGGTGCACCAGCAGCATCAGCACGGTGCCGGCCACGGCGGCCAGGCTGGCGGCGAACAGGATGCGGCGGCGATCGACCCGCAACTGGCGGCGTGGTGTGTATCCGGGGGGGGGAGGGAGGGGCATCGGGGCCTTGGCGATTCAGGGATGGGGGTCGCTGATCGCGGAGGGATCGCTCGCATCAGCGGGGGGATCAGCAGCCGGATTCATTCGCTGGGAGCATCAGCAGGCAGCACCTCCTTTTCGCCACTGACGGGAAACCAGGAGGCCTCAAGCTGCTTCATCAGCACATAAAAAGACGGCACCACGAACAGGCTGAGCACCGTGGCCACCAGCAGGCCGCCGAAGATCACAGCGCCCAGGGAGCGCTGGCTCAGGGCACCAGCACCGGTGGCCACCATCAGCGGGAAGAAGCCGGCCAGGGCCGCCATGGCGGTCATCAGGATTGGGCGCAGGCGGGAGCTGGCGGCGCCGATCGCCGCCTCGCTGGCGGTCATGCCACGCTCCATCCGCTGGTTGGCCAAATCCACGATCAGGATGCCGTTCTTGGCCGCCAGGCCGATCAGGGTCACCAGGCCCACCTGGGCATACACATTGTTCACCTGGCCCAGCAGCACCAGGAAGGCCAGGGCCCCGAGCATCGCCAGGGGCACGGTCATCAGGATGATCAGCGGATCGATATAGCTGCCGTACTGGGCCGAAAGCACCAGATACACCACCACGATCCCCAGGGCGAACACCAGGGCCGCCAGCGATCCGGCCTGCACCTCCGATCGCGTCAGGGCCGACCAGTCGGAGCCGATGTTGCTGAAGCCCATCTGGCGGAAGGTGGCCATCAGGCTGTCGATCGCCTGGCCGCTGCTGCGGCCGACGTTCTCCACCCCCTGAATCAGCACGGAGCGGTAGAGATTGAAGTGGCTCACGATCGGCGGCGCGCTATCGAGCTGCGCCTTCACCACGTTCGAAAGCGGAATCAGCTTGCCGCTGCGGTCGGGCACGTAGAGATTATTGAGCGACTGCACCACATCGCGGCTGGCACCATCGGCCTGCAGATACACCTGGCGATATTGCTGCTGTTCGTAGGTCTGGTTGATGAAGCTGCCGCCATTGAGCGTGCCCAGCACCTGCATCGCCTGGCTGTAGTCGATATTGAGCGAGGCCATCCGGTCGCGGTCCACATCGAGCCGCCACACCGGCGCATCGCTCACGAACTGGGTGTAAAGGTTGTAAAAGTTGCCGCTGGCCTTGGCGGTGCCGATCAGCTTGCCCGCCATCTGGCTCAGGTCGGTGGGGCTGTAGCCGCCATTGCTGAGGTCGTTGAACTGGAAGGAGAGGCCGCCCTGGGCGCTGAAGCCGGGCACCGCCGCCGGCGACTGGGCCATCACCAGGGCGCCGGGGATGTCATGGAATTGCTTGTTGAGCCGGGCAATGATCTCCTTGGCCGACTGACCCTTGCCGCTCCGTTCATCGATCGGCTTCAGCCCGAAGAAAAACAGGCCCTGGTTGAGCGCCCCGCCGTTGAAGCCGGCGCCGCCCACGATCTCGCCGGAGATGATCTCCGGTTCCTTCGCCAGGATCGCCTGGGCTTTTGTGGCCACCTCCATCGTGGCCTCGATCGAGGATTGGGGCGGCAGCTGGATGATGCCCAGACCATAGCCCTGGTCTTCGGTGGGCACGAAGCCGGTGGGGATGGCGGCGAAGGCCACGCCGGTGAGCGCCACGCCGCCGAGCAGCACAAAGGCCACCAGCCGCCGCAGCCGGATCGCCTGCTTGAGGATCCGGCCGTAGGCGCGGGAGAGGCGCTCGAAACCGGCATTGAAGGCGGTGAAGATCGGCATCAAGAAGGTGCCCACCACCGCCCCGAGCAGGCCCAGCAAGAGAGAAGCCACCCAGCCACCGGCCAGGGCGCCGTAGAGGCCGCCGAACACCCCGCCGATCACGGTCCAGAGGATGCCGCGGGGCTCGGTCTTGCCACCCCCCAGCAGCAACGCCGACTGCAACGGCTTGCCGCTGATCGCATTGAAGGTGGACACGATGATCGAGAACACAATCGTGAGCGCGAACTGGCGGTAGATCACGCCGGTGGCGCCCGGGAAGAAGGTGACGGGAATAAACACCGCCAGCAGCACCAGCGCCGTGGCCAGGATCGCGCCGGTGAGCTCCTTCATCGCGTTGGAGGCCGCCTGGAAGGGCCGGTCGCCCGCCTCAATCCGGGCCGATACCGCCTCCACCACCACGATGGCGTCATCCACCACCAGGCCGGTGGCCAGGATGATGCCGAGCAGGGTGAGCTCGTTGATCGAGAAGCCGAAGGTCTTCACAAACACCAGGGCCCCCAGCAGGGCGATCGGCAGCGCCAGGGCCGGCACGGCGGTGGCCTTCCAGTCCTGCAGGAACAGGAAGATGATCAGCAGCACCAGCACCACCGCATCGCGCAGGGCATCGAGGGCGCCGGCGATCGAGGCATTGATGAAGTCGGTCTGGTCGAACACCTTCTCCAGCACCACCCCCGGCGGCAGGGTGCTGCGGAACTGGCTGAGCACCTGATCCACGGCCTTGGCGGTGCTGATCGCGTTGCTGCCCGGCAGCTGGATTACACCAAAGCCCACGCACGGGTAGCCGGTGCGAGCGTTGATCGCCGACTGGTTGAAGTTCTGGAAGGCGTATTCGGCCCGGCCCACATCGCCAATGCGAATCAGGCCCCCATCGGGGCCCTTGCTGATCACCACATCCTCGAATTCCTGCACGGTCTTGAGGTTGCCGTTCACCAGCAATGGGAAGGTGGTGCGGTTGCTGGGGGTCGACGGCGGACCGCCGATGCTGCCAGCGATCACCACCATGTTCTGGGATTTGATCGCCTGCTCCACCGCGTCCACGCTGAGATTGAAGCGGGCCAGCTTGAGGGGATCCACCCACACCCGGAAGGCGGGATCACTGGCGCCGAACACATTCACCTGGCCCACCCCCTCGGCCCGGGTGATCGGATAGATGAGGTTCAGCTGCAGCAGGCCGTTGAGATAATTGCGGTCGAACTGCCCCTGGGTGGAGGTGAGGTTATAGACGAGCAGATAGCTGCTGGCCGTCTGCTGCACCGTCACCCCCTGGGCATTCACCTGGGGCGGTAACTGCGAGGTGGCGGTCTGCACCCGGTTGAGCACGTTCACCTGATCGATATCGGGATTGGTGCCCGCCTTGAAATACACATTGATCTGGCTGTTGCCTTCGCCGGTGCTGGTGGAGGTGATGTAATCCATCCCCGGCGCCCCATTGATCTGGGATTCCAGCGGGCCGGTCACGGCGCTCTCCACCGTGAGGGCATCGGCGCCGGGCAGGTTGGCGCTCACCTGCACCGTGGGCGGCGCGATGTTGGGCAGGTTCTCGATCGGCAGCAGCGGCAGGCAGATCAGGCCGGCCATCAGGATCAAGATGCTGCACACCGTGCTGAGCACGGGGCGGCGGATGAAGGTATCGGAAAGACTCATGGGACCTGCATTGCCCCAGGGGTCGGCGCCGCGGCCGGAGCCCGCATACCGGCCGCCGGCTGCAGCATCGCCGCGGCCGGCTGCACCGAGAGGCCGCTGCGCAGCTGGGCCAGATTGCCCACCACCACGGTGTCGGCAGCGGTGAGGCCCTCCTTCACGGGAAAGGCGCCGTTCTGGAGGGTGCCGAGGGTCACCGGCACCTGAATCGCCACCGGCAGGTTGGGCAGGGGTTCGGGCTCGATCGCCCGGCCCAGACGCTTCTTCGCCTCCTCCACGCTCACCGCCAGGAACACGAAGGTCTTGCCGGCCTGGAGCAGCACCGCCTGCTGCGGGATCGCCAGCACCTGCTGCTGGGCGAAAATGAGGGTGGCGCTCACCCGCTCGTTGTTGCGCAACGAGCCATCGGGATTGCTGAACTCTGCCTTCACCAGCAGGGTCTGGCGTTCCTTATCGAGGGCCGGGGCCACGAAGATCACCCGTCCCATCGCCCGGGGCCGGCGTGGATCCGGGCCCTTGAGGATCACCGGCAGACCCGGCCGCACCCGGTCCCCCAACTCACCGGGCACATCGATCCGAACCCAGAGGCGGCTGTTGTCGATCACGCTGGTGACCACCTCGCCGGGCTTGATCACATCGCCCAGCTTGAAGTTGAGGTTGCCCACATAGCCGGCGATCGGCGCCACCACGTTCTTGTAGGCGAGGGTGGCCAGCGAGGCGTTCAGCTTGTCGCGGCTCTGGATCGCCTGGGTCACGTAGTAATCCCGTTCCTTGCTGGAAACGGCGCCCTGCTGGTTGAGGAAGATGTAGCGCTCGGCATTGAGGCGGTTCTTGCGCGCCTCGGCGGCGTCGGCGTTCACCGTGGCGCGCTGCTGCACCTGATCCAGAGTGAAAAGCAGCTGGCCCGGCTTCACCGGCTGCCCCTCATACACCGGCAAGGCGGTGATGCGGCCGGCGATCTCCGAGGAGAGCCGCACCTCGCGGATCGCCTCGAGGGTGCTCTGGTAATCGGCCGAATCGAGGGTGTTGAAGCTGCGGGGATTGATCAGCTGCACCTGGGGCGGCGTGGGCGCCGGCGTGTGGCTCTCGCTGCAGCCGGTCAGTCCGGCCGCCAACGCCAGGCCCACCGCCAGAGAAGCAGAACGACGAAGGCGCACGGGGCGGGGATAGCTGGGCCGAACCATAGGCGAGGCCTCCGGGGACCTCAAAGCTGCAGCAACCAGAGCGGCAGCCGCGCCTGGTCCGCCGCCGTGCCGCAACGCCAGAGGATGCCCGCGGCGCCAGGATGACGCTGTGCGCGACCCGCCGTGAGCGACCTGTTCAGCCACCGCCGCGAGCAAACCCTGCGCCAGATCGCGCCCCTGGCGGATCGGATGCGGCCCCGCAGCCTCGATGACTTCGTGGGTCAGGAGGCGATCCTGGGCCCGGGCCGGCTGTTGCGGCGCGCCATCGCCGCCGACCGGGTCGGCAACCTGATCCTGCACGGCCCGCCGGGCACCGGCAAGACCACCCTGGCGCGGATCATCGCCGGCAGCACCCGCGCCCACTTCAGCAGCCTCAACGCCGTGCTGGCGGGCGTGAAGGACCTGCGCGCCGAGGTGGAGGCGGCCCGGGAGCGGCTGGCCCACCACGGCCTGCGCACGATCCTGTTCATCGACGAGGTGCACCGCTTCAACACCGCCCAGCAAGACGCCCTCCTGCCCTGGGTGGAGAACGGCACCGTGAGCCTGATCGGCGCCACCACCGAAAACCCCTTCTTCGAGGTGAACAAGGCCCTGGTGAGCCGGGCGCGACTGTTCCGGCTGCAGCCGCTCGAACCGCAGGATCTACGCCGCCTGCTGGAACGGGCCCTCGCCGACCCGGAACACGGCTTTGGCGCGCGGCAGGTGGTGATCAGCACCGAGGCAGCCGACCACCTGCTCGATGTGGCCGGTGGCGATGCCCGCAGCCTGCTCAATGCCCTGGAGCTGGCGGTGGAAACCACCCCGCCCGATGGCGCCGGGGTGATCCACATCGACCTATCGATCGCCGAGGAATCGATCCAGCAGCGGGCCGTGCTCTACGACAAGCAGGGCGATGCCCACTTCGACACGATCAGCGCCTTCATCAAGTCGCTGCGGGGCTCGGACGCCGATGCCGCCCTCTTCTGGCTGGCACGCATGGTGGAGGCCGGCGAGAACCCGCGCTTCATCTTCCGCCGCATGCTGATCGCCGCCGGCGAGGACGTGGGCCTGGCCGATCCCCAGGCGATGGTGGTGGTGGAGGCCTGCGCCGCCGCCTTCGATCGCATTGGCCTGCCGGAGGGTCTTTACCCCCTGGCCCATGCCGCCCTCTATCTAGCCGGCACCGAGAAGAGCAACAGCAGCCTCGGCTTCTTCGACGCGGTGAAGACGGTGCGCCAGGCCCGGCGCCAGGCGGTGCCCTCCCACCTGCGCGATGCCAACCGTGATGGCGCCGCCTTCGGCGATGGGGTGGGCTACCGCTACCCCCATGCCTACGCCGAGCACTGGGTGGCCCAGCAGTATCTGCCGGGTTCGCTGCAGGGGCAGGTGTTCTGGCAGCCGGGCCCCCTGGGCTGGGAGGGGGAGCGGCGGGAGCGGCTGCAGCAGCGCCGCGCTGCCCAGCTGGCCGCCGCGGCCGAAACGGCCCTCGATCGCCCCGACCTGCTGAGCAGCTCACCGGAGGATCCCCTGCTGGAGCGCTGGCTGCAGCGCCAGGCCGCCGCCGAAGGGGAACGGCTCGACCAGTTGCGCCGCCGCTTCTGGAAAGATGCCCCGATCGGCCGGCTCGACCGGGTGCTGGTGCTGGAGGCCCACTCCCTGCTCTGGGCCCTCGATCCGCTTCAGGCCGCCGGTGAGGGGGAGGTGGTGATCACGGTGGCGGCCGCCGAGGAGCGGCAGCGGCTGGAGGCCCAGCTACAGGTGCTCGATGCCCTGCAGCGCCCCCGGCTGCTGGAGGTCGCCCCGGAGGATCCGGCCGGGCTGACCCATGCCCTGGAGGAGGGACTGCGATTCGAATGGATCGCCGCCCGCCAGCCCTTCCGCCGGCTCGTGGCCGATCAGCGGCGATCGTGGCTGGAGCGGCTCACAAGCCTTGCGGCACCGGGCGCCCGCGGGCGATGGCTGTTCAGCCAGCCGCGGCTCGGCCCGGCTGGCAGCCTGCTGGCCGCCCTGGCCGGTGGGCGCCAGGCCCAGCCACCCGAGCCGGCCCGCCGGC
>Ga0207941_1000146_pt1 | contig 21967 bp, 22 predicted proteins | sample LakMenEpi13Sep12_FD_150695 | JGI IMG/M metagenome (GOLD analysis project Ga0207941, IMG submission 150695) | Freshwater microbial communities from Lake Mendota, WI - 13SEP2012 deep hole epilimnion (SPAdes) | ecosystem: Environmental > Aquatic > Freshwater > Lake > Epilimnion/Euphotic zone ...
CTTCCAAACCCTACAACATTGGTCGCTCGCGCTTCCAGGGGTTGTAGGCCGCACCGTTGGGCTTTCGCCTCAACCGCGCAGTCCAAGAACATAACACCCTGACTGCTGAGCTGACAACCAGGCCTGGAGCCAAACGAAGACCAAGCAGCGCCAAACTCGAAAAAGTCTTGCCATGCCTTGATTTCCATCGACTTGCCTTAGCAGTTTCATGGCCTGCCCTGGCCAGGTTCAGGGTCCTAGAGAGCTCTTGTGGAACAGCTGGTGACCAAGACGTCTCCAGCTAGAGCAGCAAAGCCTCGGCCCAGGGGAGAAATAAATTCAGGGTTTCGTTCCGATCGGCCACCAAAACGGGGAAGTCTGTGTTGGTCAGGTCCTCTCCCTCGGCAAGGGCATCAGGGTGGTTTTGCAACCAGCGGATCGGACAACCCAGTTCGCTTAGCACGAGCCAGGCCGCTGCCAAATCCCAGATTTTGGGAGTGGCCTCCAAGGCCGCCACCGTCTGTCCCATGGCGACACTTACGAGATTCAAGCTTGCCACCCCCAGTAAACGGATCTTTCCGGGGAAACGGCGGTCGGGAAGCTTCTGCAAAACGCCGATGGAACGGCTGCAAAGGGATGCACAACCCGCAGGATTGGTGGTGAACGAAGGAGGAAGAATCGGTTTGCCATTTCTCCACGCCCCTTGGCCGCGAATGGCGACGATCCGTTGTCGCAGGGGAGGAACATCAAGAATCGCAAGATCGGGTCTCCCTTTGTCGAAGCGGGCCATGGAAATGGCCCAGTAGGGGATTCCGGCTGCATAGTTTGTGGTGCCATCCAGGGGATCCACCACCCAGAAACGAGAGGTTTCAGGCACCTTCCTATTGCCCTCCTCGCTCAGGACACCCTCGCCGGGATACAGACCGGCCAGACCACGGACGAGGGTGTCGTCACTCCAACGATCACAAGCGGTGATCAAGGAGCCGTCCTCCTTGCTGGCATAGGTGACGTGGCCGAAATCCTGGCGTTGACGCTCGGCCACCGCATCGATCAGGTGCAGCAATCCCGAATCCAGCTGGGGAGGCATCGATGGAGCCATCTCAACCCATCTCCATCGATAGAACCCGTTCCAGGCTACTGGCGGTGTCTTGGCGGAACTGATGAACGTTGAGAGAAGCCAGCAACAGCAATGCGCCAAAGGTCACCAGAGCCTCCACGGCAAGGACCATGGCAAAGGCGGGGAAGGGGCCAGGACCCAGCGGCAATTGACGACCCAAATCAAGGAGGCCACCGCCGAGCAACTTGCCGATCGCACGCGAAAGGGCCTGGGCAAGACCCCAAACTCCAACAAAGGCTCCAGCGGCCTGGGGCAGGGTCAGATCAAGCATCAGGCAAAGGGCACTGTTCGTGGCAATCCCGGCGGCCAGTCCAAACAGCACCATGACGAACTGGAGCAGGGGCACACTGCGGGTGAGTCCGCAGAGGATCAAAAGGACAAGAGAGATCAGGATCAGCCGGCAACCCAGCCTGGCCGAGGGCAACTTGCCCAGCCTTGGCACCACTAGCAAGCCCGCCAGCAGAAGCCCCACCAGGGTGCCCATACCCCAGAAGGCATTGAGCTGGGTACTGGCCGAGATACTGAGACCGAAGACCTGGGCTCCATAACTTTCAAGAATGGGATCTTGCAGAAACAACCCAAGGGTGAAGGCCACTAAAAAGGCAAAAAAAATCAAGACCTGCCGGCTGGAGGTGATCAGCCGCCAAGACTGGGCCATGGTGACAGCCTCTTGAGGCAGCTCCCCCGGGGCCTTGGCCTGATTTCCAGCTCCTGAGGCTGCAAGGCCTGGATACGCAGACCTGGTCTCCATATTCCAGGTTGCCAACAACGTCAGGGCGATCACGATCAAGGAGACCTTGAGCATGAATTTGGTCAAAACCGGCTCAATAATTGCAGGATCGGTTACCTGATCAAGGGAACTCAGACTCAGACTGGTGAGTATGGCCCCGACCACAATGCCGACGGTGAGCATGCACCACACCAGGGCCACGGCCCTCGGGCGCTCGGCCTCATCGGTGCGGTCGATGACCAAGGCGAGGTAGGGGGTGGTGGCTAGGGAAATGGCCAATCCGTAGGCGGCAAAAAGACCGCATAGGGCAGTAATGCCGAAAGCCAGGCCAGGCTGGCTGCCGGCACTGAGCAAACGCCCCACCTGAAAAATGAGGGGAATCGCCAGCACCGCCAACCCACTGAAGAGCAGGGTGCCTAAGAGCACATAGGGCACCCGGCGGCGACCGAAGAGAGGATAACCATCGGAGATATGGCCAAACAGCACCCTGGAGGGTGCCATGAATTGCTCAAACGCCAGGGCGCCCCCCACAAGCAAACCCGGGTAACCCAACTCGCTGAGCATCACCCTGTTCAACAACCCGGAAAAAATGACCGCCAAAGCACCAAGGCAGGCCTGGAAGAGACCCAATCGAAGAATCGCAAGCAGGGAGAGGGGCTTTTGCACGACCAATTAGGAGCTCAACGGGAGGGGGAGGCTTGACCCATGGGGGCACGAAAGAAGGAAGCGGCACAAGCCGGCACCACCGGTTGCAACTCGACCGGAGCGCTCTCTAGGCCAGGGGTTGGGGGGCGACGATCCGGCAGGGAAGGACGGGGACAGAGGGCGATCTGATCTAGACCAGTGCGACGACGCAGGTCGGCAAGACTCTTGTTGTAGGTGGAGATCGCCAGGGCATAGCGGACCTCGGCCTGGGTGAGGTCGCGCTGGGTGTCGACTACCTCCCGCTGGGTGGTGACCCCGGCCTGGAAGCGCAGGCGAGCCAGCCTCAGGGATTCGCGGGTGGAAAGCACCTCCTGGGCATTGGTGGAGATGTTGAGGTTGTTGCGCTGAAGTTCAAAGAAGCTTCGCTCCACCTCGACGCGGATCTGGTCGCGGCGCTGGGCGAAGCGATAGCGACCCTCATTGGCTTTTTGTTTGTTGAGGCGATAGAGAGCCCGGGCCCGGCCGCCATCGAAGAGGGTCCAGCTGAGATTGAGACCGATGGCATTATCAACGCTCCAGTTAGTCTGACCGAGGACATTCTGGGCGGCTTGGGCTTCGTTTGATGAGCTATTAACAAAGTCAGTATACCTGTCCCCATAGGAATTGCTGGCACTCAGAGTATTGACAATGCTCAGCAACGGCTGGGATGCAGCTAGCTCAGAATTGGCTTCGCTATTGGCAATGGAAATATCCAGCAAGATATCATCAAGTTCCTCGCGGTAAGCGAAGGCTGCAATGATGCTCTCTTCCAAGGAGGGGATCCAGGCCCCCACCACCCTGGATGGATCCTTGGCAACGGGGGTGACATCTTGGGGCAAGGAGAGCAGAGCAGCCAGCTGGCGCCTGGCATCGGCCTGGCCGAGGCCAGGACCGACGGGTCCATTGCCGGTCAAGGCATTGGTGAGAAGCTGTTGGTCGCGGGCCAACTGGGTTTCGGCCTGAAGCACCTCAAGCTTGGTTGCTACGCCGGCCTGGAAACGGGAGCGAGCATCACGCAAGCTGACCAGAGAAGCCCGGACGGATTCCTGGCCAATCCGCACCTGTTCGTCGGCAGATTGGAGATCGAAGTAGGCCTCGGCAGCCTGTAACCTCAGGTCCCGCAAACCAATGAGATAGGCGTTCTTGGCCTTCTCATAGCGATCACGGGCTGCGGCAATCCGAGGGGTCCGCTGGGGATCAATCAAAGCCCAACTCGCCTTGAGCACGGCATCCATAGCCGTGATCGAGCTAGTTGAATAGCCTGTAACCCGTGAATCGAACACCGATGGGCGGTACGCCTGGCCGGCCGAATAGGCCGGCAGCTGGGACGCCCCCAACTGAATCGTCGGGTACCAGCGGGAGATCTCAGCTCGCAGTAGCGATTGGGCTTCTTCGACCTGGATGGCGAGGGCCTTGAGGTTGGGGTTGTTGACCTCGGCGATGGTCTCGACTTGATCCAGTCCCAGGGGGCGCAATTCGCGGATGCGCACCTGGGAAGGCTTCACTGGCAGGGCCAGCGGCGGGGGCGAAGCGAGGTCGGGGTCGTTAGCGGGCAGTACGGTGGCGGCTGGGGGCAGCAGGCTGGGATTGACCCGGGGCCTCGGACCCTTCACCTGGGGTGCCCTCGGCAGAGCCTGTTGGGGCTCAAGAGCCGAGGGCGCCACAAACGGGCTGGCTTGGGGCGTTAAACCCTGCTGCGGAGAGGACTGGGCACCAACCGAACCGGCCCAAAGAACCGGAACCACCGTGAGGGCCGCAAACAAAGAAACCTGGCGACCCACTGGAAAACCATCGAACCGGCTGAGCTTAGGCAAGGCCATGGATGCTTCCAATGCAGACAGCCACCAGTTCTTCCGCACTGCCGATGGGCTGGATCGGGACCGGCAGCTGGGCCTGGAGCTGTTCAAGGGTCATGTCGTCGAGAAACACACTTTCCCCCTGGCGCAACATCAACTTTGGCAATAACAACTTCTCGCCCAGCTCCCGGCCTTGCAACCCCTGGATCAAATCGGCCCCGGTCAGCAATCCGGTCACCACCAGGTCCTGCCCCCAGTAGGGGCTGGGCAGACCATAAAGCCTCAGATCCAGGCCCTCGACCCTGTTAAGCCGCTCCAGCACCGGCTCCAGGGCCCCAGCCACCACTGCCCCCACCACCCAGCTGAGACGCTGGGGAACGGCCAGGGATGTGGGTAGCTGGGCGGTGGCCTGATCAAGCTCCTCAAGGAAGCCCCGAATGCTGCCAACGCCGTTCTCCCTTTGGGGTAGGTCCTCGTAGTCGGTGCGGGGAGGCAGGGGCAAACCCGCAATGAGATACCACTCATCCGCCAGCCAGGCAAACCGGCTGCCAAGACGGCTCTGGAATGCCTCCTGCAGGGCTTCGACCTGGCCGATAGCGGCAATGGCGGCAGCTTGATCGACCGGCACCAGGTTGTCGTTGGCTGGACGGAACCGGGTCAGGCCAACGGGCACCACGGCGGTGGAAAGCACCGTCGGCCAATCTCCCTCGGCGAAAGCGGCCAAATCCTGGAGGGTGCGCCCCAGGGCCTCACCATCGTTTACGCCCGGACAGACCACCACTTGGGCATGGATCTGAAGCCGGCGCTCGGCGAACCAACGCAATTGGTCGAGCAGGAGGGCGGCACGGGGGTTGACCAACAGGCGGCTGCGCAGCTCGGGGTTGGTCGCATGTACTGAGACGTAAAGCGGAGAGAGCCGCTGGGACTCAATGCGCTGCCAGTCAGCCGCAGTGAGATTGGTAAGGGTGAGATAGGAGCCGTATAGAAAGCTCAGCCTGTAATCATCGTCCTTGAGATAGAGACTGCGCCGATGGCCTGGTGGCTGTTGATCGATAAAGCAGAAGGGACAGCGATTGTTGCATTGGCGCAGACCATCAAACAGGGCCTCACTGAAGGCCAGCCCAAGCCCATCGTCCGCATCCTTCTCCAGTTCAATGACATGGACCTCGCCCGTGGGATCTTCGACCTCCAGACGCAGGTCTTCCTCCCCCACCAGCATCTGGAAATCAATCAAATCTCGGGGCCGCACCCCGTTGATGCTGAGCAGGCGATCACCAGGCTGAAAACCCAGCTCCTCACCAATCGATCCCGGTTCAACGCTGACCACAACAGCGGGCTGGGGCAGTCGATCGGAAGAAGATCCCCCAGGGTCCTCTAGGGAAATGCCAGCAGTCAACTCATTCCACACCGCAACTCAAGGCCAGGGGCCCCAGTCTGGCTGTCCTTGGTCTCGCCTGGCCACCCCGACCCCGGCGGGCCTGTGGAAATTCAGCGAGCCAGGCTTTCGGCACCGCGGAAACCAAGCAACAGCACCAAACCGAACAACAGCCGGTAGGCCACGAACAGCCAGGTGCTGTTGTGCTGCAGGAAACGCAGCAACCAGGCAATCGCCATCCAGGAGACCACGGCCGCCGTGGCGACCCCCAGCAGCATGGGCAGGGCCCCGCCATGGGAGGGGCTGGCCAGGGCATCTTTGAGTTCCACCAACCCAGCCAGGGTGATGGCCGGAATGCCCAATAAGAAGGAGAAGCGGGCGGCGTCAGGGCGCTGCCAACCATCGAAGAGGCTGGCGGTGAGGGTGCTGCCGGAACGGGACACCCCAGGCACCAGGGCCAGGGCCTGGGCCAATCCCACCAGCAATCCATCGCGGGATTGGACATCGGCAAGGAACCGACGCCGGGATCCGACCAGCTCGGCGAGGGCCAGCAGCAGAGCCATGACGATCGAAACGACCCCGATGGAGGTGATGCTGCGCAGGGGGGAATGGTCGTAATCGGGCACCAGTTTCTTGAGTGCCATTCCCGCGACCAAGATCGGAATGGTGCCCAGGGCGATCGCCACACCCAGACGGGCCGATGGTTCTCGCCATTGGCCGTCACGAAACGCCTGGCCCATGGCATGGATCACTTCCGCCAGGTCCTGCCGGAAATAGGCAATGACGGCCACAATGCTGCCCAACTGGATCACAGCCGTGTAGGCCACACCTGGATCCCCCCAGCCCAAAAGCACCGGCACCACCTTGAGGTGGGCGGTACTACTGATGGGCAGAAACTCCGTCAAACCCTGGACCACCCCCAAGACCATGGCGTGCCAACAGTCCTGCAGCAGAGGCATGGCCTCAGCGGTAGAAGAAGCAGCCATGCGCCAGGGGAAAACAAATTGATCAGACCCTATGGCGGCCATGGACGCCGCGCCAGCCCCCTTCGGCCCCCTGGCCTCTAACATTAGCCATCTTTCTTAATAACTTGGGTGATCGTTGCTCCAGCCAGCCCCTCCAGGGGTGCTACTCCTGGCTTCTCTGGCGCCTGGGCTGAGGCGATTCCGGTTGGGCTGATGCTTCCAAGCCTTGCCGCCCTGCTGGTGGTTCTGCCGGTGTTTTTGCAAGCCCCTTGGGTGCGGGCCTCGCCGATGGGGGCGACCCTTTTCACCCCTGGGCTGGTGATCTTGGGCGTGGTGCTGCAACGCCGCAGCCAGGGACCATGGAGTGCCATCGGCGCCATGCTGGTGGGGTTTGCCGGCAGCTGGCTAGGGGGATCGCTGTTCTGGGGTTGGTGGCGGGTCCATCCCCTCTGGCACCTGCCCATCGAGGGCTTTGCCCTCCCCCTTGCCCTTGGCGGACTCGGCAGCCGCTGGCGCCTGGCCGGTGCGTTCTACCTCGCCTCCTTGTTGGGGACAGCAGCCACCGATGGGGTAATGGCCCTGACCGGGGTGATTCACCTCTGGCCCCAGGTAGTGGAAGCACCCCTGAGCGAGGCTGGGGTGCTCCTGCAGCAGGCAGGGGAGGCGGTGCTCCAACCGATGGCCCTGGGCCTGATCGGCTTGAGCGCAACCGTGCTTTTGGCCGTTTGTCGGTGGCTCTGGCCCCAGGGGCTGGCCGGTCGGGTGGCTGCGGCGACCCTGGCCACCACTTTGTTAGTGGATGGGATCTTCCTGGCGGCAGCATTACTCGCCCCTGGGCTGAGTGGCCTGATCTGAAGAACTGCGAAAGACGGGGATCCGTCCTGGAGTGGGGCAGGCATGCTCTGTAACGTTATGGCAAGACCAATCCATCCCGGAGTCGGTCCAGCCTTCCCTTCCCCCCTTTCAAGGAGTCTGTCGTGATGAAACGACTGCTTGCCTGGCTCATGAGCGGCGTCGTGCTCGCCGGCCTGCTCGTCACCCTGATGCTGCCCCAACCGGCCTTGGCCACAGAGCGACGCAATGTCGCCGATGACAAGATCGCTGAGTCCGCCGGCAAGGTGGATCTCAACAACTCATCGGTGCGCCGCTTCCAGCAATACCCAGGCATGTATCCGACCCTGGCCGGAAAGATCGTGCTTGGTGGCCCTTACCAAGATGTCGATGATGTCCTGAAACTTGATCTGACTATTCGTCAGAAAGAGTTGTTTGAAAAGTACAAGAACAATTTCACGGTAACTGATCCTTCCATTGCCCTGAATGAAGGCTTTGACCGCATCAACGACGGTGTTTACCGCTGATCACCTGCTGCAATCAGGGGCCTGGCGCCCTTTGTGACGACCGCTGAGGTTTCTCTCGGCGGTTTTTTTTTGGATCGACAAGCCCAAGGGTGCGGTCGTGCCTATAGGGGCGCCAGGCGGTCCCATAGGCTCGCCTGTAGAGCGGCCCTGCAATGGCATCCTCCCTGACGGACCAATGGGATGTGGTGGTGGTCGGCAGCGGCGCCGCCGGTCTGATGACTTGCCTGGAATTACCGGCTGAATTGCGCGTTCTGCTGCTCAGCAAACACGACAGTCCGCCTTCAGCGAGCCGCTGGGCCCAGGGTGGCATCGCCGCCGTGACCCGCTCCGACGACAGCCTGGACAGCCACATCGCCGACACTATGAAGGCGGGAGCTGGCCTATGTGATCCGGCGGCGGTGAACGTGCTGGTTCGTGAAGCTCCGGCGTGCGTCGAGCGCCTATTGGAGCTGGGCATGGCCTTCGACCGGGAAGGGCCAGGTCTGAGCACCACCCTGGAGGCCGCCCACAGCCACCGCCGTGTGCTCCATGCCCAGGACCGCACCGGCGGGGCCCTGGTGGATGCCCTGGAACGGGAAACCCTGAACCGCCCCCTGCTTACCCAGGCCAAAGGGGTACCCGCCCTCCAGCTTTGGCTGGAGAACGGCCACTGCGTTGGCCTGCAGGTGCTGGAGGGCCAACGGTTGCGCTGGTTGCGGGCCGGAGCCGTGGTGATGGCCAGCGGTGGCGGTGGCCATCTCTTTTCCCACACCACCAACCCGACCCAGTCGAGTGGCGATGGCGTCGCCATGGCCTGGAGCGCCGGGGCCCGGGTCCGCGATCTGGAATTCGTGCAATTCCATCCCACCGCCCTGATGTTGGCAGGGGCCCCCCATTTCTTGATCAGTGAAGCCGTCCGGGGCGAAGGGGCCCTGCTTTGTGAAAGCGACGGCCGCAGCCCGGTGGCCCATCTGGCGGGGGGGGACCTGGCCCCCCGGGACCAGGTGAGCCGCGCCCTGGCCCGGCGCATGCAAGCCCTGGGGGTTGATCATCTGTGGCTGGACCTGCGTCCCGTCGGGCAGGAGCGTCTGGAAAGGCAGTTTCCAACCATCTTGAGTCGCTGCCGGGAGCTGGGACTGGAGCCCACCACCGCTCCGATCCCCGTGGCTCCGGCAGCCCACTACTGGATGGGCGGCATCAGCACTGACCTGCAGGCCGCCAGCAGTGTGCCTGGCCTCTATGCCGTGGGGGAAGTGGCTTGTACTGGAGTGCATGGTGCCAACCGACTCGCCAGCAATTCCCTGATGGAATGCCTGGTCTTTGCCCGCAGGCTGGTGGCAGGCTTGCAGCTGCAACCCTTGCCGGCTCAGCCGATCCCCTGGGCCTGTTCCGGCCCTGCCCCAGGAGAGGAGGCCACAGCGGACCCCAATGCGATCCAGGCCCAGATCGCCGACCTGCGCAAGCTCTGCTGGCAGGTGGCGGGGGTGGAGCGGCAGGGCCACTCCCTGGCCCTTGGCTGGCACGAAGTTCGGCGACGCCGTCAGTTATGTGAGGCAAACCGGCTGCTGCGACGGGCCCATGGCCAACCCCCAGGCCTGGCTCTTCAGCTGGAGCCAGGCCAGCGCGAACCTTTGCTGGCCATGCAGGATCTGCGCCAGAGGCTGGTGCTGGCCGAACTGTTGTGTCAGGCAGCCCTGTTCCGAGATGAGAGCCGTGGGGGGCATTTCCGTGAAGATGCTCCGGCCCCCCAACCGTTCTGGCAGCGTCACACTGTCCAGGAGCGGGGGAGGGCGATCACAACGAGCGCGATCATCGGCCGGCCTGGGGACAGGGGAGGCTAGGGCTGGGGGACCAGAGAAAGGTCAGATGCCCGGAACACCCTTGTAGCCAATCATCTCAGCCAATTTGGCCAGGGGCTTGACGCCCGATTCAATTTTGCCGTTGATCTCCCAGCTGGGGAATGCCTGGATGCTCTTGGTGGCACAAAGCTTGGCCTGGCTGTTGTGACCATCAGGGGCACATTCGACCACGTTGAGCTTGGCGGTGGCCTGTTTACCGAAGAGTTCCTTCTGGTCGTGGCAATGGGGGCACCAGTAGGCGGAGTACATGACCGCTCCCTTCTTACTGAGTTGGTCGGCCAAAGCGAGGGCCGCGGGCGAACTTTCGGCGACGACCGGGCGAGGCATCCCCTTGCCCAACACACTGGCGGGTCGATCGGCTGCGGTAGCCCAGCCGAAGCTGACCACGGCCACCGCCAGGGCCGTCATCACCACCCGAAAAAGGAGTTGTCCCCGGTCTTCCCACGCACCTCCCACCAAACTGAGCACCATCAAAGTGAAGCTGAGCAGGGCCGACAGCAAACAGAAGGGGCAAAACGCCTGGATCTTGAACACCATCAGGCCCAGCAACACCAGGCTGAATACGGCCATGGCCGTGGTGAGCAGCGCCAGCCCCCACCAGCTGCGGCTGTTGAGTTCGCCACGGGCCTCGCCGGGCAGCACCAGGGGCAAAACCGCCATTAAAAGGACAGCCAGGTAAGCCAGGCAACCAAACAGGGCCAGGGGTTGGCCGAAAAGGGAGCCCCAGACACTGTTCAATACCTTGTCGCAGCCATCACTACCCCCAGGACAAAGGATCGGACCCAAAATCCCCCAACGCTTGAGGGTGATGACGCCAGTGTCGATGGCCCCAACAGTGGCCAACACGGCGATGGCGACCCGCAGCCAGCGACGGGAGGGCTCGGGGCGTCGCCGCTCGTTGAGACGACTGGCCAGGCTGCTTGAAGTCACGGGCAGGCTAGGAAGGTATTCCATCCTCGCAGCCCCTGATTCCATAGGGTGGGATTCCTGAGTCCCTCCGTCATCCGCCAATGGCCCCTGGCCCCTTCAACCCCACCGGCAGCGGCACTGACACCGGTTCCACTGACATTAGAAAACCAACCGTGGCCTTTGCCCACCTGGGTTGTGAGAAAAATCGCGTCGATACCGAACACATGCTTGGCCTATTGGCGGAGGCGGGCTACGGCGTCAGCGCCGATGAAAGTGAAGCCAACCTCGTGGTGGTGAACACCTGCAGCTTCATCCAAGAGGCGCGGCAGGAATCGGTGCGCACCTTGGTGGAGCTTGCTGAACAGGGCAAGGAGCTGATCATCTCAGGCTGCCTGGCCCAACATTTCCAAGAAGAGCTGCTCGATTCGTTGCCGGAGGCCAGGGCCATCGTGGGGACCGGCGACTATCAGCACATCGTCAGCGTGCTGGAGCGCGTCCAGGCCGGGGAACGGGTCAACCAAGTGAGCCCCGTGCCCACCTTCGTGGCCGACGAACACCTGCCCCGTTATCGCACCACCAGCGAAGCGGTGGCTTATCTCAAAGTGGCCGAAGGCTGCGACTACCGCTGCGCTTTCTGCATCATTCCCAAGTTGCGGGGCGACCAACGTTCAAGGCCCATCGAATCGATCGTCGCCGAGGCCCAGCAACTGGCCGCCCAGGGGGTGCAGGAGCTGATCCTGATCAGCCAGATCACCACGAACTACGGGCTCGACCTCTACGGCCGCCCCCGCCTCGCCGATCTGCTACGAGCGCTGGGGCAGGTGGAAATCCCCTGGATCCGGGTCCATTACGCCTATCCCACCGGCTTGACCCCCGCAGTACTGACGGCCTTCAAGGAGGTGCCCAACGTGCTGCCGTATCTGGATCTGCCCCTGCAACACAGCCACCCAGAGGTACTACGTGCCATGAATCGCCCCTGGCAAGCGGAGGTCACCGATGGACTGCTGAGGCGCATCCGGGAGCAGCTCCCGGAGGCCGTGCTGCGCACCACCTTCATCGTCGGCTTCCCGGGTGAAACCGAAGCCCATTTCCAACATCTGCTGGACTTCGTTGCCGAACATCGTTTCGATCATGTGGGGGTGTTTACCTTCTCCCCGGAGGAAGGCACCGCGGCGGCGACCCTGGCAGATCAGGTCGTGCCCGAGGTAGCCCTGGAGCGCAAGGACCGGCTAATGGCCCTGCAGCAACCGATCGCCGCCGACCGCAACGGGGCCTGGGTGGGTCGAATCGTGGATGTGTTGATCGAGCAGGAACACCCCGGCAGCGGCGCCATGATCGGGCGCTGCGCCCGCTTCGCCCCAGAAGTGGATGGTGAAGTGCGGGTGCTCCCTGGCGTGGGGGGCCTCAGCGCAGCACCGGGAACCATGGTCACGGTGCGTCTCACCGGCGCAGCCACCTATGACCTTGAGGGAGAAGTCGTTGGAGCCCGAGCCCTCGTGGACAGCGTCAAACAAAGTCGCCAAACCTCCGTTTGAGCCGGCCCACCTTGCCCGTAGCGCCCCCCGTCGTCCAGACCCTGTTGAAGCGCCTGCAACGCCACCAGCGGTCGACCTATCTGGTGGCATCGGGGTTGAGCACCGCCGGATCCTTCGCCGGACTGACAGCTAAGGGCTGGATCTTGATCCAAAGCAATGGCAATCCCCTGATGCTGGCTCTGCATTTCGGGTTACTGGCGCTGCCCAGCATGCTGTTGAGCGGACCTGCAGGAGTCCTGACCGACCGGATCGGCTGCCAGCCGGTATTAATACGGGCGCAATGGGCCCTCTTTGCTGCGGCAGCGCTTGGGGCCCTGGCGATCCCGCTGCTTGAAGGCCAGAGCCAGGTGGCCCTGCTGCTGCTAAGCACCCTGCTGATAGGGATGGCAAGCAGCTACGAGCTCACCGCCCGCAACAAGTACAGCGCCCTGCTGGTGGAAAAACCCGAGGAACTGGCCCCGTTCCTGGCCAGTTTTTCGGTGGTTTTCAACGTGGGCAAGTTGGTGGGTCCGCCGCTGGGAGGTTGGTTACTGGCCCTGACGGGACCCAGCCTGGCCCTCGCCATCGACGCCCTCACATACCTGGTGCCCATCGCCAGTGTGATGTGGATACTGCGTCCCCACCTAGATCAAGAACAGCGCAGTCAAGCGGGGCGTACGGCCTCGCTGGGGGCCGCCTGGAGAAGCTGTGGTCCCACCCTGCGCCATGTGCTGCGCTTCTGTGCTCTGGCCTGCCTGGTGGGCTTTTTCCATCCAGGACTGGCTCCCCTGATCGCCAGCAAGGTGGTGGGGCCATCGCCTCAAGCCCTTGGTTTGTTCACCAGTGTGCTCGCCGCGGGAAGCATCGTCGGCGGAGTGGTGCTGCAGCGCAACAGCCAAAAGTTGATAGCCCGTCCCGGGGTCTTGCTGGGGGGCTGCACGGTGTTGACCGGGATTGCCCAATTGGGTATGGCCTGGAGTGCATCAGCTGTGGAAGTGGGCTGGCGAGAACCCATTTCGCTGGCCATGGCGTTCTGTATTGGGGCCGGAACGGCCGGTTTGCTGGCCAGCACCAACCTGATCGGTCAGATGGGTGCCCCGATGCACCTGAGAGGACGCATGGCCGGACTCAGCCAGATTGCCTTCTTGGGGGGCGGTGGTCTGAGCGGCTTGTTAGCCGCCTCCTTGACCGGGGCCCAGGGCTTAGCCGCCACCTTTGTTGTGCTTGGCTTTGCCGGTTTGACTGTGGGGGTAGTGGAACTGGCTAGCCAATGGAAACTGGAGCTCAGATCAGCTTGACGCCTCGCAAGACGACGGCAGCCAGGTAGGCGGCGATCAGACCAGCACCCACCAATCCCAGATAAAAAGCCACTCCCATGGGTCGATCCTGCTTCTTTGGCATTGATAACGCCTTCAACGCTACAGCAGCTATGACACCCTCGCGCGGCATGCGAACCGTCTCAGCGGCAGCGCCGGCATAGGACCAGACGCCTTAGTCTTGCCCCACTTCGGAGCACTAGCTCCAGCATGCGCACCCTATTCGTCTACCCCGAGTTTCCCAAGACCTTCTGGAGCTACGAAAAGATCCTGGAGCTGGTGAACCGCAAGGTGCTCTTGCCCCCCCTGGGCTTGGTCACTGTCGCCGCCCTGCTTCCCCAGGAATGGGAAATGAAGCTGGTTGACCGCAACGTGCGCGAGGTGAGCGAAGCGGAGTGGGAATGGGCGGAGTTGGTGGTCATCTCCGGAATGATCGTACAAAAAGCGGATATGGCAGCGCAGATCGGCAAGGCCAAGGCCCGGGGCCTACCAGTGGCCGTGGGGGGTCCCTTTGCCAGCTCCACACCTGATGCTCCAGAACTGCAGCTGGCCGACTTCAAGGTGCTGGATGAAGGCGAAATCACCCTGCCCTTGTTTGTCGAAGCCATTGAGAAAGGCGAGCGTCAGGGGCGTTTCAGCTCCAACGGCGAAAAGCCTGACGTCACATCCACACCAGTTCCGCGCTTCGACCTTCTGGAACTAGATGCCTACGATTCGATGAGTGTGCAGTTCTCGCGGGGCTGCCCTTTTCAATGCGAATTCTGCGACATCATTGTTCTGTATGGCCGCAAACCCCGCACCAAGACCCCGGATCAATTGGTCGCCGAGTTACAAAAGCTCTACGACCTAGGTTGGCGCCGCTCAATTTTCTTGGTTGATGATAATTTCATTGGCAACAAACGCAACGCCAAACTACTGTTGCCGGCCTTGAAACAGTGGCAGGTTGAGAGGGGTTATCCCTTCAGTTTCGCCACCGAGGCCTCCGTCGACCTGGCTTCGGATGATGAAATGATGGAGATGATGGCCGAGGCTCGTTTCGACAGCGTTTTTCTGGGGATTGAAACCCCAGATGAAGCAAGCCTTTCAATCGCCGGCAAACATCAAAACACTCGCAGTTCCCTGGAGGAATCAGTCGACCGCATCACCTCCTATGGCATTCGGGTGATGGCTGGTTTCATCATTGGTTTTGATGGTGAAAAAGCTGGAGCTGGGGATCGCATCGTTACGTTTGTCAGCCGCACCGGCATTCCTGCCGCCATGATGGGCATGTTACAGGCCCTTCCTAATACAGGTCTTTGGCATCGCCTCGAAAAGGAAGGACGGCTGATTGAAGAGAAAGCTGACGCTAAAGGGGTCAATCAGACCAACCTACTGAATTTTGTACCCACCCGCCCCATTCGCGACATCGCCAACGAATATGTGGATGCCTTTTGCCGTCTCTACGAGCCAAATGCCTATATCGACAGGGTTACGCACTATTACACCAAAGTCGGCAAACCCCGTTGGCAAAAGTATGTCAAGACAAAGGCCCTCGGCAAGGCCAGTTTGCCAACCTGGACCGACCTGCGGGCCCTGTCCATCGTCATCTGGCGCCAGGGTTTTGTGCGGGATACCCGCTGGCGCTTCTGGAACTCCCTCGCCACCATCGCCCGCCGCAATCCAGACAACCTGGAGCAATTCCTGGTGACGTTGGCCCACAACGAACATTTCCAGGAGTACCGCAGCGTCGTGACCCGCGAAATCCAAGAGCAGTTGGCGGCCCTCCCCCCTGAACCGCCGAACACCACGAGCAAAGCCCGCCGCGAACTGCAACCGGTCTGATTGATCTTCTCAAACTGGTCTCTCTATCAATCCTGGACGTAGGAGAGCCCCAAGCGGAGGCAAGTCTCAGCTTTCTGCAATTCGCGTCCGAGGTAAAGAGCGTGATCCAAGTAGCTAATGGGATGGGGGCCTGGACCTTCGCAAAGGGCGATTCCGAGTTCCTTGGCGGTGCGGCCGCGATAGACGGCGAAGGGGGACCTTGCTATGGCGCCACGACAGGACAACACCTCACCGGTTTGGGGATCGGTGGCCCGACCCTTGTCATCAATGGAGTTGCCGTAGTGCTCGGCGACCAACTCGCCGGCATTGGCATCGACTTTGATCAGGAAATAACCAACGGGATCAAGGGCGATGAACCGCTGGGAAAGACGCTCGTCGAGCTGGAATCGGGCCGAGTCATCGCCCACAGCCGCGGAACCGCCATCCCCAGGAGGATCGCCGGCCATGAACGTTAGGGGGCTGGGAATAACCATGGAAAAATTCTAATTGAGGGGTCCCCGGATGATCCGAACCACCCCCTGACATCCGGCAGGTCTGGGGAAGGGAATCGCAAGGCCCCGTTGGCCCGCCACTCAGCTGGGCATGAACGCCTATACCCTTTGTGGCCCCTCTGGAGAGCGGGCCACAAAGGGAATTTCGGCGTTGATGGCCTCGATTTCCTCCAGGGTTTCTGCATTGGCCTGGGGCAGCCAGCGGCGCAGGAGACGGTCGAATTCTGGCTGGGACCAAAGATGCAAACTGGCCCGGGGCTCGGCCACAAAACCGCGCCGCCGTTTATGGCTCCCCCCAGCCCCGGGATCAAACCGTCGCAGGCCCCTGGCGATTGCCCATTCGATGGGGGCGTAATAACAAACCTCGAAATGGAGATGATCTAACTCCACCTCACTGCCCCAATAACGGCCCCATAGCCCTTCGGCGCTATGCACACACATGGACATCGCCAGGGGCCGGTTGGGATCGCCTTGGTGGGCACTGAACATCACCAAATCGCGGCGCAGCTCTGCCGGGGCATTACTGAAAAAGGTAGGGCTGAGGTATTTGCTACCCCAGGCTCCCCAACGGCTGCAGTGCTGGGCATAAAAATCATGCATGCGTATCAGCAAATGGGGTGAAATCTCCTCAGCCACCAAGGGTGTGACCTGCACACCGGCGGCGGCCACAGCCTTGCGTTCGCGGCGAATATTACGGCGCTGGTTGGCATTGAACCCCGCCAAATATCCCTCAAAATCAACAGCACCATCCGTACTCCAACAGCTTTGCTGGTTTAACCATAAGGCGCACCCAGCGGCCTCAGCCAGGGGCCGCCACTGGGGATCAACATAAAGGAAATTACAACTAAAGATTCCATTTCTGCGACAAAAACTCTCTATTTCAGCCATCATCACGGCCGTCAAAGCCCCCTCGTCTTCGCCGGCAGCAACAAAAAAGCGATAGCCCTCCACCGGGCTAAGGGGACTCATGCCCACCAACTTGGGGTAGTACCGCAGACCCATCTGGGCCGCCAACTGGGCGAATGACTGGTCGAAAACAAATTCGCCATAGCTATGGCCCTTGAGATAAAGCGGCGCCACCGCCACCAGCGTTTTGCCCCGCCAAAGCCCCAGATGGCAAGGCTGCCAGCCCTGGCGCGGCACAATGCTGCCACTGGCCTCCAGGTGCTTCAGCCAGCTCCAGCGAAAAAAGGGGGTGGCCATCACCGCCGCCGCTGCCGGGGGGCTTGCGCCCGCAACCCCAGGAGGCAGGAGAGCCTCCCATTGCGCCTCGGCAATCTCTGCGATCCCCTGGTGCCAACGGACTTCAAGTTCGTCCATGGGCAGAGGCGCTCGGAGGGCGATCCAGGGGGCAAAACTAGCCACAGCCCACCTGAGTCGCGTCCCCCTTTGACCCTGGCCTCCTCCTACCCATTCTGGCGGTCACCATGGGTCGCCCTAGCCGCCGCGGCCCTGCTGACATCTCCCTCCCCTGCCGCTGCCGGCCTGTTGGGACCGATGCTGCAGTTGGTGCGCCCCCAGATCGAGCAGCGGCTGGCCAAGGTCTGTGTTGAAGCCGCCGCCGGTGGCAACCCGGACCTGGAGCGCACTTTGGTGAAGCCCTGCCGCCAACTGGCGCGACCCACCAGCCAGTGCCTGGTGGAAGAAACGGACCGCACTGGGCGCGGGTTGGGGGTGATCACAGAATTACTGGCTGGCCGCTTCGGCGATGACAGCGAAGTGGTGGTGAAACGCTGCCTGGCCCGCCTCTTCGGGCTGCCGGCCGACAGCCTCAATGATGTTCCCCTCCGGGCCCTGGCCAGGCGGTTTGGCAACGCCAACAGCAACCGCCCCCTGCCTGGGGGCCCCAGCCCTGGGACACCTTGAACCCTCGGTGGCGACCCCTAACGCTTCGCCAACCTGGAGCGACGGCGTTCAAGGGCTTGGGTGGTCCTAGAAAACCACAGGATCGACCGCTGTCCATGGCCATGTCCATGTCCCATGAGCCTCCAGAGCCGCCCCCCCTGGGCCAGCGGCTGGCGGGCCTCAATATCTACCTGGTGGGGATGATGGGTGCCGGCAAAAGTGCGGTGGGGCGTCCCCTGGCTGAGGCCCTCGGCTATCGCTTCGTCGATGCCGACAACGCCCTGGAACAGGCCGCCGGCCGGCCGATTCCCGAATTGTTTGCCAGCGAGGGGGAGGCCGGCTTCCGCGAACTGGAGACCGCCGTCCTCGATGGCATCGCCTGCTGGCATTCGCTGGTGGTGGCCACCGGCGGCGGCGTGGTGACGCGGGCCGTCAACTGGGGGCACCTACGCCAGGGGGTGGTGGTGTGGTTGGACGCCCCCGAGGCCCTGCTGCTCCAGCGCCTGCGGGCCGACCCCACCCCCAGGCCCCTGCTAACCCAAACCGACCCGGCCGAGCGGCTGGCGGCCCTGCTGAACGAGCGACGACCCCTCTACGGTCAGGCCGACCTGCGGGTGACCCAGGGGGATGAACCGCCCGGGGCGGTGGCTCGGCGGGTGATCGAGGCCCTGCCGACCATTCTGCGGGCTCCCTCGGTGCCTCCCCAGGGACCAATCATCCTGGCCGATGGGGCCGGCCAGGCGCGCGCTTCGCTCAACTGAGCCATCGCGGAAAGCTGCCCAGGCAAGCCTCAGCCGCGGGGGTGGCCCGGGGGCTCCAAGCGCACCGCAAACCAGCGAATCGCCAGCCCTGGCCCCAACTCCAGTTCACAGGCGGTATCCAGCAACCGCCGGGCCCGGGCCGCCCCATCGACCAGATCGGCCAGATCCACGGGAACTGCCGCCAGTCCTAAGAGGTGCTCTTCTAGCCAAGCGAGGGTTTCGGCAGCCGTCAGGATCTGCTCGGCCCCAGCGGGCTCCAGAACCACGTAATGATCAAGCTCGCGTAACAGGGGATCAGCCATGGTTCAGCCCCGGCCCACTTCCGCCAGGATCCGATCTCGCCAGGCGAACAGGGGCCCATAGAGCGGGTTATCGCCAAAGCCCCTGACCCCCCGACCGGCCAGCGGGGCACCGGCATTGGCAGCAAAACGCAGCAGGGAGAGCTGGGCCACTACCGCCAGATCGGCCAGGGTAATTTGCTCGCCCTCCAAATAGGAGGAATGGCGCACCAACACCAGCAACTGATCCAGATTGCGCCGCAACTGGCTGGCCTGCAGGGGGTTGATCACCTCGCTGACGGTGTCATTAAGGGGAGATAAAACTCCCCCGGGCAGGGACCCGACAAGGCGGCGCAGGGGGCTGGGCGTCGCTTCGGGCAGCAGGGCAGAGCGCAGCACGGGATCGGCCACGGCGGCCTGCCAGAGGGCCTGACGGACCCCGGCCGCCAGGGCTGTATCCGCCCAGTCCTCCAAGAGCAACACCCGGGCCCGGGCTGCCCCATCGGTCGGCAACAGGGGCGGCAGGGGATGGCGCTGTTCCAGATAAAGGGCGATCTCGGTGGAATCGGCCACCACCTCATCGCCATCGACCAAAACCGGCACCTGACGCTGGCCCGACAGGCGGAACAGGGCGACCTGGCCCAGGCCCGGCACCACCTCGATCAAATCGGCGTGCAGGCCCTTGACCGCCAGGATCAGGCGCACCTTTTCGCAGAAGGCGGAATGGCGGAACTGGTGGAGTTGCATGGGGAAGTAGGGCCGTTGAAGGGGAAAATCCCGACCGGGGCCTTCGAGCGGCAGAGTAGTCCTGCGATTCTGCGGCCAGCCCTCACCGATGAAGGACTTCCTGTTGAATGTGACGCGTTACCCGCGTTATCTGGTCGCCTTCGGTCTGGGCCTGCTGAATTCAGTCTTCGAACCGCTCGCCGCCCGTAGCCGCAATCCCGTCACCGCCGTCGCCCTGATCGGCGCCCTGGTGAGTGGGCTACTCAGCATCAGCCTGGTGCTGCGTGCCATGGTGACGGCAGCGCCGCAGACCTGAGGATGGCCGACAGTCGAAGGGTGGAGCGCGTGGCGGCCCTGATCCGCCGGGAGATGAGCGAATTGCTGATCAATGGCATTCGCGACGAACGGGTGCAACTGGGGATGATCAGCATCACCGCCGTCCATGTCGCGGGCGACCTGCAGCACTGCCGCATTTACGTGAGTGTGCTGGGCAGCGACGAAGAACGGGATCAGGCCTTGGAGGGGCTGCGCTCCGCCAGCTCCTACGTCAAAGGTGAACTGAGCCGGCGGATGAAGCTGCGACGCACACCCGAGGTGGTCTTTCACCTCGACAAGGGACTTGAAAAAGGCACGGCCGTTCTCGGCGTGCTGCACCGCCTGGAAAACGAACGCCAGAGCCGGCTCCAGGCCGAGGCCGACGCGGCAGGGACGGAGCAGGAGCTGGACAGCCATCTCCTGGCGCCCCCCCAGAACCCGAACGGGGGGTCCCAAGCCCCTGAGGCCGATGGCCCCTGAGGCCGCACCCCTGCCACCGGTCCAGGAGCTGCGGCGGAACGTGGCCAGCCTGGTGGTGGTGCGTGCCAGCGGCCACCTGACGGACCCCCAGCGGCGCTATCCCCGCTGGGAGCTGCCCAACTTCACCCTGCGGCGCCTACTGGCCGAAGGGGTCGGCGGGGTGATCCTGCTGGGCGGCAGCACCGCCGAGGTCCGGCTCCGCACCCACCAGCTGGCCAGTTGGAGTTCCCAGCCCCTGCTTTTCTGCGCCGATGTGGAAGAGGGGGTGGGCCAGCGCTTCGAAGGAGCCAGCTGGCTGCCGCCCCCCATGAGCGTGGGCCGGATCTACGCCCATGACCCTGATGCCGCCCTGGCCCTGGCGGCCGCCTATGGCCGCTGCACCGCCCGCGAAGCTCGCCAGCTCGGGCTGAACTGGATCCTGGCTCCCGTTTGCGACGTCAACAACAATCCGGCCAATCCGGTCATCAACGTGCGCGCCTGGGGTGAGGACCCCGACACCGTTAGCGCCCTCACTGCTGCCTTCATTGAGGCCGCCCAGGCCGAAGGCGTGCTCTGCTGCGCCAAGCACTTCCCCGGCCACGGCGACACCACAGGCGATTCGCACCTCGAGCTGCCAGTGCTGGCCCACAGCCGCGAACGGCTGTGGGCCAGCGAGCTTCCCCCCTTCCAGCGGGCCATCGCTGCGGATGTGGCCTCGGTGATGACTGGGCACCTGCTGCTGAGCGCCCTGGATGACCAACGCCCAGCCACCCTCTCAACCGCCGTGCTCAGCCAGCTTTTGCGGCAGGACATGGGCTTTGGGGGGTTGGTGGTCACCGATGCCCTGGTGATGGAAGCGATCACCGCCCACCATGGCCCTGGCGAGGCGGCTGTGCTGGCCATGGAGGCCGGCGCCGATCTGGTGTTGATGCCCGCTGACGCCGATGCCGCCATCGACGCCATCGTCGGAGCCATCACCGGGGGCCGCCTCAGCCCCACGCGTCTGCAGCAGAGCCTGCGGCGGCGTCAGCTAGCCCTGGAACGCCTGCTGCCGGAGCCCGTCCAACCGCCTTGCGAGCCCCTCGGCCCCCTCAGCAATGGTCCCGCAGCGGTGGACCAGCAGCTAGCCCTGACCCTGTTACAGCGCAGCCTGGTGCGCCAGGGGGGCGTGCTGACACCCGTCGCGCGCAGCGCTGACGGCCAGGGCCTGGGGATTTCTCTGATTCGGGTGGATGGCCTGCTCAGCTGCCCCTTCCTGAGCCCCACCGCCCCAGCCCTTACCCTGCCGGAAGCGGCCGGTTTTCGGTCCCAGCTGGTCGACGGGCTGCGACCTGCCGACGCCGATCTGGTGCCCCCCGGTGACACTCCAGTACTGCTCCAGCTTTTTATCCGCGGCAACCCCTTTCGCGGCAGCGCCGGCATTGCCGAACCCTGGGTCGCCTTACTTGAGCGGTTGGGGCGGCAGGACCGACTAGCGGGACTGGCGGTCTATGGCAGTCCCTATCTCTGGCAAAGCCTGCGGAGTCGAATCCCAGCCGAACTGCCGGCGGCCTGGAGCCCGGGCCAGATGCCAGGGGCCCAAACCCTATTGCTAACTAGTCTGGGCCTCGGCGACACCGTGGCCCAAGCTGGTTTCACCGACTGATGCTCAGTCTCTCGATGATCGTGCGAGACGAGGCCGAGCGACTGG